>Ga0153976_1000785_pt1 | contig 11168 bp, 10 predicted proteins | sample TSGA060MetaG_FD_104717 | JGI IMG/M metagenome (GOLD analysis project Ga0153976, IMG submission 104717) | Attine ant fungus gardens microbial communities from Georgia, USA - TSGA060 MetaG | ecosystem: Host-associated > Fungi > Mycelium > Unclassified | place: USA: Georgia, Yuchi Wildlife... | reverse complement strand
CGTGCAGCCTTCACTCAAAGAGATATGTTCCACATGTTGTGTTTGATCTGAGACATGTCTAACTACATGTTGGTGGCGACATCAGCAACCGACCCCCTCTCTAGTATAGTCTGGACAATGATGTTATGCCATAATAAATTTCTCGATCAACAAGGCTATATAATGACTTGGACAGTCCGCCGAGCCACTTTCAATGGAATTGGGGTGACCTCCGATTGCCGTTGTTGGTTGGTTACGTTCACTGAATATTATAGGAAGCGAGAAGTGAGTGACGTTATTCGGAGATTCAGTTGCGATGATCTGTTTCAGTTGCGATGATCTGTTTCAGTTTGCAGTCAGGGTGTTCCTGGCGCTCCCTGGTTTTGTTATGCTTGGTGTTCAACATTTTCCATCTTGTGAAAAACAGCCCAGTGATCCGGCAAAGCGTGTTATATGAACACTAAATTTATCGACCCCTGTCCTTTTAGGGAAACTAAGCCCTAAGTCAAATCAGGAAGGTGCAAAATAGAATCCTAGTCGACAGCTCACTTGCAAAGATAGCTATAGTGTCATTCCCTTCCTTTCGCCTTACCGTCACTCCGGGTCGACTGGATCTCGTCCGATGACGGTAGATCTCAAAATACAATGCTTAACCTAATCTGGCAGAAGACAGTCACAACTAAATGGAGATTAATTTACTAATTAATTTACATGCGAACATCGAGTTTTTCGCCTCCTCTTCATTCCATCTGCAGGGTTTCTCCAGTACAAAAGTGCCTCACCCAAGTGTCTACTCATCCTAAAGGCATGTCTATACCAGCCTCCATTCCTCATGCATCATCAACTCCTTTCAATCCATTCTATGCTCGATGGTCGAATGCTCCTTTGCCTGGTGAATCGGAGGAACAAGCGACTGTCCGCGTCAAGTCATTGCACGAGGCAATCAAGAGGAGCAAGGAGATCGATGAGAGCTTGCTGGAGACCAAGATCGTGCTGGAGCGGAGGAACAAAGCAGTCAAAATCCTGTTGCTAGGTGCGAGGCTCACCGATTTACACTGAAGAAGTTAAAACTGAGCTGAATGTGCAGGTCAATCAGAAAGCGGCAAGGTATGTTCTCTCGATGCATGGAGCAGGATTCATGTCAACTCATCCGATTTCTCTGGCAAAAGAGTTCCGTTCTCAAGAGTATGTAACTTTTAACCCGATGTTCCGAAGTCTCATTCAAAAAAACCAATCCAGATTTCCAGTTGGCTTTTGCCCCTCGCCAATTTGAGTCTAATCGCCTGATGTGGAAAGTCATCGTCCAACTTAACCTCATCAAGTATGTGCTTCAGTTTCTCGAAACAGCAGCGCAATACGAATACAGTCATTCGCCTAGTAACATCCGGACCATTATTGAGGCCCTTTTTGCCGAATATGACCTTTCGACACCTACAACGGAGGCGAGCCCGACAGCCCGAAATTTCCGACGTGTTCGGCTCAGTCTATCCCCCCTCTTTGTTATCGAGGCCAATCTCATGCAGATGCTCGCTCCCGAATTTAAAGATACTACCAAAGATGTATGTGTTCGAGCTGGAAGTGGTTGGAAGGCTCTACTCCAGGAACATCAAAGTTAGGCAGTCGTTCCTTCATCTTCCTCGTTTCTAAGGACATTTCATCCTTCAAATGCAGGTGATTCAAATCCAAGTCGTCTCGACAAAAGACGATCCCAACATTCCATCAGCGATGAAAGTGATCCAAGTCAGGCTCTGATCGCCCAAAAGGAAGAGATAGTGTCTCTCTGGAGAGATCAAGAAGTCCGCAGAATATTGTCAAAGCGAAATGTTCAGCTGGAAGAAAAGGCAGGATTGTAAGTCCATCAGCATGGATGATCGGATCTTTGTTGTTGCTCATTCATGATCTCTCAGTTTCATGAACGACGCAGAGCGAATCGCGAGACCTGATTACTTGCCCACGGATTGTATGTATACCTTTTTATTAATTTTTACACTCACTCCCGCTCTGAATCCTTGACCTTTAGCCGATATCATCCGGGCTCGCTTACAGACAATTGGTGTCGAAGAACACCACTTTGTTGTTCAGAAGGGTGGCGCCAACTCTGACGTATATATCACGGATGTAGGCGGAAGCAGAAGTCAGGTATGTTCAACTGATTTTTTTTTCCTTTCATAATCATCTCCTGACAAAACGAAATTCTATCATCTGAAGCGAGCGTCTTGGGCACCATTCTTTGATGACGGTGAGGATTCTTTCTAAACTATGTTCCTTGATCGAAAACTCAAAAAAAACATACGAGTAGTTCAAGCCATACTTTTCCTCGCACCACTTGCGTTCAACCTGACTCTCGAAGAAGATCCACGTGTCAATCGTTTGGTCTGGTGTTTATTGCCACCTCCGTCTCAAAAAATGCTGATAAACATTATCAGGAAGACAGCCTCAACTTGTGGCGTCAACTTTGTTCAAATAGACTATTGGCAGCAGCGAACCTCATTGTTTTCTTCAACAAGGTCAGAAGCTTCTCTTTCATGATATCTTGGAATATGAACTGACACTCTTACGTCTGCACACACACACAGAAAGACGTGCTAGCGTCTACACTAGCATCGGGTGTTCAGGTCAAGCAATTTGTTCCAAGCTATGGGAATCTTTCAAACGAAATCACGCAAGTCACGAAATGTCAGGCCGATATCCCATACACCCTCGCCCATTTCATCTAACAAGGTGTCTTTTTTTTTTTTACAGATTTCAAAGACAAGTTCAAATCATATCATGTATGCCTTGCCATTTCTATTCTACAAACCACTAAACAAAAATTCTTTACAGAAACGACTATCAGTAACACCAAGGTCTTTTATGTGTTACGAGACTTCTGCGATAGTAAGCTATTTAACATCACTACCTCTGAAAACTTTTTCTCAATATACATCTCAGGATATCAAGTCCATGGCCGTACTCCTAACCGGAGGCAAGTTGCATTGCAATCCTATCTATCGCCTATCGGAATTTACTTATTTATTCATCTTCTTGTCTAGTGAGAGAATCTATCATGCGGCAAAACCTGAAAAGTGGCGATATGATCTGAGTCAGACCTTGTCTCGTGTTCCCCTCTTCTATAATGTTACTCTTAAATTCTAATGATGTACTCTACTATCTTCTAACCTGTAACCTTTTTTGCTAACGCCTTTCATAACGTAAATTTGGCTTTTCCCGGCTAATTCTTATAGTAGACTCTATTTTGTGTAGTCTAATTCCACATTGTAATCATATGCTTGATATTACATCTCAGCGATCAGCAACGTGAAAAACACCGTCAGTTTTGCTTACTAATGGACAGTCAGTCATTAACACCGACGGTTGGAGCTCAATTAATTCCATTTCCAGTATCACATAAGCTATTTCACTAACCTGTGTACACACAATCGCAGTATAAAAAAAAAGTATGTCCAGCCAAACAACAGTCTTGGTCAACCGATTATAAAAGGAAGGTGTCAGCATCAATACTAGTGTACTTTCCTCAGCAAAAAAAGAAAACTGGGCCAAGAACTCGGATGGTGCATCGTGAGTAAAAGAAAAAAAGAAGAGACAAGAAATCGTGCACACGAGAATCATCTACATTCCCGTCCAAAGTCCGACGACGACCATCGAAGACATTCATCCGCTTCCATCTGAAAAAAAAATGATGTGAGCCACTCTCTCAAAAAGAAACACACATCTGCTTCTCCAAAAAAAACTCACTTGGGAAACACCGACCACCGCTTGTATATCCAAAATCACACCTTCTGCATCTTCAACCGCCGCGTCTCGAAATCGTCTCGCCATCTCAAACCCATCACGACCCTGCTCAATCAAATGCGTATAATTCGAAAAGCTATTCCAGTCAGACTCGTAGTAGTATCGTTCAGTAAGAACCAAGACAAGAGAACGGGAGACAGCCGCCGTCGTCAAAACAGATACCGGGAATCTCATCACATCGGCTTCTGTAATTTCAGCTAACCATGAGCATTCACAATTGTCGCAAAAATCTGTGGGACTCGCTAGAAAGGTAGGTGAACAAGTATCGCCATGTCTCTTTTTTCACTTGATTCCAACCACCAGCAAACCCGAAAAGCTCGCGAAGAGATGGAAGTGCAATCCAAAGTTGATCGAGGATTGGCTGAGGAGTTATACCAAGTTCGTACGAGAAAGTATCAAGCATGGTGTGTTGAGCATACTGAAATCAAACATTGAGATATGATTCACGTGTGTGAACGTGAAGGTACTTCAAGGGCCTCATAGTCCATGTTATGCGGTGATATATCCAGGTATTCTATCGCCTCGATGGGAACCAGGGGGAAGAGAAAATCTCTGTGAAACTATTAAAGAAATCAATAAGATTCATGTCGAGAGTCATCCAAGCGTGCCTTCACGCTAATCGCAAGAGAAGCCAAGGTGATGTCCCAGATACCAGAGCTGGGATACAGGGGTAAATGTGTAGTCTCAATTTTCTGTGGTCGATTTAATCCGAGGAGCCAATGATAACGAAGAAACAACAATGCCGCGTGAAATCGAGTTTCAGGAGACGTTGTCAGCTGGTTGATCAGATTTTGCTTAGACCTGTTAAATCGAGAGTAACGACTGCGGGAATCAAGAGAGACTACTGAAGAAGTCGAGGAAAAAGAACTTTCGGTGTCATCTTCTGGAAGAAACTAGTTCATATAAGCGGAAGAGGTGAGATTCTTTTCTTAGTTCTCAAGGTAAATCATACATGAAAGAGCCAGTTTAGATGTTTTTCTCGAGTCGTATCGTCAAGTCCCATAAATGATTCCCAGTCAGATTTAGCCCGAGGAAGAGGAGAGAGGGTATTGTCTGTACGTTTCATTCTCGAGTAATCATGATCGATTGTCCTGCCTTCGCGCTCCTTGTACTTTCCAATCCTGATCTTGGCAGTAACCTCTGCGCTCAAGGGGAAATGTGGTACGGCAGCAACAACCGGTGACAGAACTGGCATACATGAAAGGTCATCACCTGCTCGCGTGGAAGGGGAAGGATTGCAAGGCGTGGCGGGCTCAGTAGGTACCAAATTCTCATCATCGTCCAAAGAATCAGACTACTGGATGTCAGCGTATAGTAAAACTGAGTTGGCCACGAAGGAGATCTCGCCTCAGCCACTGCTCTGAGCGATTGAGCTTTCCTCAAACTGGCTGAGGGAAGAACTGGGTTCAAAGGCAGGGAATACCTGCTCTTTTGGCTGCATATCATTGAAGTCAATGCGCATATAATTAATTATCTGTAAGAATCCAAAGACACACGAGATAACAAGATGCATATCGGTTTTGATAGGAGAGGCCAGAAGAGATTCCGTCTTTCTGATGGTCATGCATTGGAAGCTGGTTCGAATCATCGTCCTCTCGGCCAAATATTGGAGCCTGGCACCAAAATGGCAAAGGCTTTGTGACCGGCGATAGGAAGAAATGCGAAAAGACCTGTTAGTCCCTTTTCGCAGATTGTTCGATCCTCCTCGCCTATGCAAGACCGACAGTTGAGCGTGCAATTGATGCAGACCAGCACTCTCCTTTTGGGATATCATATCAGGCTGTTCTTTGGCTATCGACAGTGGCAGAGGTGTCGTGGGTGAAAGGTGCTGGGAAGACGTCGAAGGCACCCGGAAGCCAGGACTTGAACAGAGAGGATCTGGACTGCTACGATCCAACTCCATACTCTTGTCTCAATGTTCAGGTCTGAGTGTGAGATTACGCATATAGACGACGAAGGCAAACACCGGGACTTTCCGAGTCACGTCGCAGAGGATTGTTCAATTAATCTAGATTAATTCCTGAGCAATTCTGAGGTAATTAACTATGATGATGAGGTTGCCGAATGCAGTGATAGATGGCATACTACACAAGCTGAAATCAACGGTAAAGATCCACAGACTTTTCTTCTGGTGGTAAACATAGTTCTGGATGATGCTGGATGATGTCAAGGCACTCAATGACATCTGGTTTCGTTTTCATGGAGATGAATCAAATTTGCCACTTCAAAGGACAGACGATATGCTCAGAATTGAATCCCTACTTACTAGATTCAAACTGTCTTTTCATAAAAGGACAAATAAATCATCCTAGTCATATTCCAATCGATAAATTTAGGAACGCGAGCATGAATTCACGCCTACTTTACTCCCTCAATCAAACCATATTCTCCTTATCCATCTCCTTCTCCTTGTCACCCTGCACTATACGGCCTCAGTTAACGTTGCTTAAGCCCTCCGCGTCTTAGCACTACCTTGCTTGTTACAGAATAAAAAGGCCTCAGTAGCCGGAAGACTCATGAATGATGCCTCGTAAAGGTTAGACACTTGAAATTCCACTGGGGAGGTGGAAAAAATCTGAATCAAAAAAATCGATCAGGTGTGAATTAAAATTACATAAGCCGAGCAACACAAAGCAACACAGGATGACTATTTTTGTGGTTTCCCACAAACTACGATAAGCATCAAGCCTTCGCACATAAGGTGAACATACGTTGTGCAACTGTCACAAGATTCAGTGAATGACAAGTCTTATGATCATGCTTCCGAGGACCTAATTGAAACTCGTTGCCTAATGCAAGTCATCAAACACATGTGATGCAAATGCTATTACTGGTGCCAGAATCTTGTCTCTTTTCCACCAGGCAATGAGATTGTATGACATTGTTTCCATTACACGTGGCAGGATGATAACTCATATAAGGATGTCGATCTTCAGAAGATGTCCCGTGTAAATCATACCCTGTTGGAATACTTCGTGCTGTGTGTGTTCCCTGTCCTCTCTGTTATTGTTCAAAAACAATGTTCAGATGTTTGGCAAGATCACGGGTCTGGGCGCTCCCAAAGATATCTAAACCCACACCTCGGATATATCCCGTTTTAATTTCGCCTCCATGGCATACTATTACCAACACTACTTTGCACACGATTAGTTCCTCCAGTTCCAACATTCCTGTACAGCAGATACAAAGACAAAGGAATGCTGACAGAAAGTCAAGGGCAGCCTGCTCAGGGAGTGCGAATGTGTTTGCACTTGTTCTTATTTCATGTCTCGCCGGGTTTGGTTTGGCGCATTCAGACTTTTTCAATCTGAAAGTACATTCCCGGGAAAAAAACCTTGGCTATGGATCTCCAGAAGACTTCAAAAAGGCGATTAAAGAGCTACAAGAGTTATTTGGGCCTGAGGAAGATTCACCAGGAGAACTCGTTACAACAAACCCAGACGTATTATATAATCATGGTTACTCACCACTGATTCATCATGAAGGTGAGCCATACCCGTCCTGGAATCGTTGTCCGTGTTTATCGATTGTCAGGGGTGGCTCATACTGTTGTTGTCTTTCCTCGATCGACTGAGGATGTAACAAAAATTGTCAAAATTGCCATCAGGTATAGGATGCCGATCATCCCTTATTCAGGTGCAACAAGTCTAGAAGGTCAGACTTTCGGTGTAAGCCGACGTAACCAGTTCTTCATTATACCTCTCGAAGAAAACTGACAATATTGAACCAACAGTGTCCAGTTGGAGGCATATGTATTGATATGTCAAACATGAACAAGATTCTGGAGATTCATGGTACCCAGTTCTTCAGTCTCCTTCAATGGTTCGATATGACGTCGCATACAGAGGCGGACTCCGATCTGGTGTGCCAGCCTGGCATGAGGTGGCTTGATATCAACGAAGCCCTGCAAGACCAAGGTTTGTGTTCCGTCGAGGCACATACTCTGTCATCATGTTCAATTAATGTCAGGGATTCCGTTGTTTTTCCCTGTGCGTACATTGATCCCTTCATCTCTTTGAGCCAATCTGACCTGTTCTGCTATTAAATATGCTTGAAGCTTGATCCTGCGCCGGAGGCCACAATTGGTGGAATGTTAAGTACAGGCTGCTCTGGTAGTATGTTCAATTCATCATGAGCAGCGGTGGCGCCCTCACTTCCCGTAGCTAATGCTGTGCGCTATGGTACTGCGAAAGCTGAATGGTTTCTCAATGCTGCAAGTCTTCAAATTCAACTATCATCACGTCAATTTGATCTCAGCATATAGACCGTTGTACTTCCCTCTGGAGAAGTGATCAAGACTCGCCGACGTTCGCGAAAGTCGTCAGCTGGTTTTGACACTACAAAATTATTTATAGGTGCCGAAGGAACTTTGGGAATAGTGACCGAAGGTCAGGAGCATCATAGTGACCATCGCGTTCCTGAGCTCTACACCTTTGATCAGTTACGATTCGTCTGGCACCTGTCTTACCGACGACTGTGGCGTCTGTCAATTTTCCGAACGTAAAGAAGGCGGCAGAGGCCGTTGTTGAGGTTCTGAATCAAGGCGTCGGAATCCGTATGTTATTTCTCTTCTTGTTACCCTATACCACCTATCTTTTCCCAAGAATGCGTCGAGCTCCTCGACGACAAATTCATGGCCGCTCTGAACGATCACAGCATGACCACCAAGAAGCGTAAATATGCCGTTAAAGATACTCTTTTCTTCAAGTTCCAAGGGCCTACTCAATCTTCGCTCCAAGAAACTGCAGCTATTGTAAAGAAAACTGTAGAGAAATACGATGGGCGCAACTTCAGCCTCGCGCGTACCAAAGAAGAAGCTGATGACATGTGGAGCGATCGAAAAAATCCCGGTCTTGCCGTCCTGCCAGGATCAAAAGCCTGGCCAACAGACGTCTGTGTCCCTGTCTCTAAGCTTCCCCAGTTGGTCCTAGAGACGAAACAAGACTTATCCGATGCTGGACTTCTTTCTACAATTCTTGGACACGTGGGCGATGGGAATTTCCATGCTGTGATCTTGATAAGGGATGGAGAGGAGACAGAAAAAGTTAGACAAGCGGTGCACAGGATGGTGAAACGCGCCATTGCATTGGATGGGACGTGCACTGGGGAGCATGGTGTAGGTGTTGGAAAGAAAGAATATCTGGTGGAAGAACTTGGGGAAGGGACGGTTGAGCTGATGAGGACTGTAAAACGAGCAATTGATCCACTCGGTTTGTTCAACCCCGGGAAGGTATGAACATCCCTTGCTGATAGCCAAGAGTTTGAATTTTGACGAGCATTGTTGCGTGTAGTTATATCCCGATTCTAAACCATCGACATGAAACCAGGGGGCTTCTCATCCGAATCATCTTATTGTCGACTCGAATCCATACAACATGATCAATGAGCAGTAATCTTTCGATCTGCTTTTCTAGGTGAGTTTTGGATGAACGAGGGCTCCCAGATATTTGTTACGTGTCAAAACATTGACATCACCATCCTATGACTTAGTGTACAATATTTTGAGATGATATGGCAGCCAAAAGTAGTTTTACCATGACCAGGCCCCTTATGTTAGAATTCTTATTTTTTTTGAGAAACAAAATAAAAACTATCCAAGGCCTTCACGTTTAATATGTTGTTTTCTGGCCTCTTCCTGCATCGGTGCTCTCACTTCTTTTTAGGTCCCAGAATGGTCTATGTCAAGATGCTAGGTATGAATTTCAAATTAGGAGGACTCCTGGACTCTTCTAGGTGTTTGACACTCCATTGGATGCAAACTAGCACTATTTCCTGAATCACGTTAGGAGTCTCCTTATACATCCCAACTCCGTATTAGCCCGTGCTCATGCTCACTGCTAACGTCTTGTTCAGGCTTTCTGGATCTGAAAAAAATCTCTGATTCCTCTAGCCGAAGAATAGCTGAACTAAGGCCATGCAGATCGGACGTACTTCGTTTCATGTTCAAACCAGATGACTACACAGTCAAACGCTCCAAACACTTGTAATAAATCAAAAAACCTACTTAAAAGAACAAGATGTATTACGAGACTAAATTCTGTATATGTAACTATGGGATCCTCTACACATACGTAACTACTGTTACATCGGTGATCGGGCTTGAACACAGGTCGTTTCCTCTCTCGCGGCCGTGACTTCCCTTTTCCATTCTATACCATACACACCTTCAATCCGTAATTCCGAGAATTAATTACTTGATGCTCTTATTGTACATTTGCAAGGTTAGGATCATGTTTGGGCGGTATTTCGAAAAGGGAATCAGATCTCCTAGGACAATAGAATGAGTTTGCAGAACTAGTTATGAGTCTCAAGTAAGAAGCAAGTAAGAAGCACACACTCTACCATAGAATTTCACACGTACAGCTCACGAGGCACGGATGTGTTTCCATCGCGAGTAGAATTAAAAAGTAGTCCCAGTTCATGAACTGACGTTAGATTGATTCAAAGGACGGAATTGGTAGTTCTCTCATGAAATCTAGTGACTAGGCGCGTCACAGATATACCGAAAATTCATGGGAGAGATTTCGGCATATTCCGTCCGATGCCGTCTATCATTATTTTCACTCTCTAGGGTCAACAAGTATGCAGAGACCAATTGTCTTCATGGACATACAGATCGGTGAAACTCCGGCCGGCAGAATCAAGTTCGAGCTCTTCAGTGACATCGTACCCAAGTACGCCTGTATTTCTCTGTCTCACCGCGCCATTAACCCGTTGTTTCAGGACCGCCGAGAACTTTCGCCAACTCTGTACAGGAGAATACAGGTGCGTACGTACGTTTTATTTAGATTGCTGTTGACCTCAAGGTGTACCGTCAAGAGTCAATTCGAGACCACAAGGCTATAAGAATGCGACGTTCCATAGGTATAGTTTTTTCCGTTTCTTCTGAGAGTAAGAGGATAATGTATGTCGTAGAGTGTATGTATATCCTTGCATCTGGAGATATCAAGAAGGCTGATAGGTCATTCCACCATCAGCGTCCCTAATTTCATGTGTCAAGGTATTGAACACGTCCTTTCACTCCAAATCGGATCACCGTCTCAACTAGGTCTCGTCAAGGCGGCGACTTTATGAAAGGGGACGGAACAGGATCTTTTTCGATATATGGGGATAGATTCCCCGTATGTTCGTTTCGCATATGATTCCCTTGGTGTTTTCCTGACTCTGCTACCAGGATGAGAATTTCAACGAGAAGCATGTTGGTCCAGGACTTTTGTCAATGGTGAGCACAGGCGTTTTTCTACCTTATCATATGGCGCTTATCCCATTCCAACCCTAGGCTAACTCAGGACCAAATTCAAATGGTTGCCAGGTAAGCCTGGAATATTGCCAGAATGCCTGTCTCTCCTATCCACTATCCCGCAGTTCTTCATCACAACCGCGAAGTGCGATTTTCT
>Ga0153976_1000784_pt1 | contig 11183 bp, 14 predicted proteins | sample TSGA060MetaG_FD_104717 | JGI IMG/M metagenome (GOLD analysis project Ga0153976, IMG submission 104717) | Attine ant fungus gardens microbial communities from Georgia, USA - TSGA060 MetaG | ecosystem: Host-associated > Fungi > Mycelium > Unclassified | place: USA: Georgia, Yuchi Wildlife... | reverse complement strand
GCACTCTTTTTTGCAATCTATTACTCCTCCTTAAACAGGGAATATCCTGGAGAAGGGAGATTTCTTCTAAAGCTTCTTCTTTTATCACGACCTCTTGATACGCATTGATTCTGACAACTTTTCTCTCCCCAATTTGATACTCTTCTCTTGAGCATTCCCTCATTTCTACTCGACCCTCACTGGGATACAAGGGGACGCCATTCCCGTAGATTCTTTTGAAAGATAACATGATGCTTTGTTTTCGCCATCCCTGGACTCTCTTGACCTTGGAAGAGAACAGACGTCAATATTCAACAACGATGCCTGGACCGTACATTAGCATACCCCTGCTAAGCGCCTAAGCTGTTGAACTGGAATATTCCTGAGTTCTTTGTGATCGAGTATGCGTAAAGCCTGTTCTTGTGAGGCTTTCTGGTACTTGAGCTTTTCGGCTGGTTGGTCTTGAGCCATGTTCTCTCGCGTGTATTTCCTCGCAGGTCGTAGCTTATAAGGATGGGAGGCTCTTTCAGTAACTCCTTTAGCTTGACGAGCTCGTTGGGCAGGCATTGGAATGAGTGACAAGTGTGTGTTAGGGGCACAGAGTTGTTCGTCAAATTTCGGAACAGCGCACAAGATTCGTGATCGTGGATTGCGTCGTGGTAATGCCGCATCACGCTTGTAGCTGTCACACTAAGACTAGTCTTATGTACATTTGCCTAGCTTCATGGTAACGGCTTCAGAGGTGGAAAGAAAGATAAACCAACTTTTTTTAAAGGCTGTTGGCGCTCAAAAGAAAGGATGCTATATATTGATTTATCATCCTACTTTTATAAGCGAAAAAAGCTATCCTATAAATCTGTATAGTTTCGCAATAACCAGACAACCAGCACACCCAAAAAGCTGTGCTGGCCGGAACTCCGGGGAAATGAAGAACAATGAAATGAAGTAGTAAACAATCAAGAATCAAAATAACTGTATCCTTGATTGTCACACCTTTTGAGTGGAAGTACAACAGACAACAAGATCGATCAATGATCCAAAATATATAGTACATGAATAAACGAGCCCAAGCCTGATAACTGCTACCACTCAAATGATATCATGCTGGATGCCAACATATTAATCAAAGCATAAATCAATTGAAAACATCACGACTTCCCAACACGAGCAGAAGAAAGTCAGTTCCGCCGACCTTTTCGACGATTTGATCCGCGCTTCGGAACTTGAACACTAAATCCTTGGTCAAGATATTCCAGTCCGACAATGCTGAGAGGATGGAGCTTATCGGGCTTATCCAGACAGATATTCATGAACTGCATGAGGAACTGGCGATCATATCTAAATGCAGTCTCATTTCCAAGATACACAAATCTGTCTTTTTGAATTACTCACCGAAACCTGCCTTTCTTGGCATTGACATTTAGCTCACGTTTGGGTCCAGATATTCCTTCGGGATACGAGATACGCTCGAGATCGTCTATGGCTCGAACGGCGGGGGTAGTAATTAAATGGAGATCGGGAGAAGAAGGAGATTCATCCAAATTGAGGAGGGAAGGGCGTTTCTTGAGGGTTCCAAGAGACATTGCACCTTGGGAATCGCGTCCAGAGGGTGGTATACGATCACTATCCTTCGATGCACTAATTAATTTTCCTGCTTCCTTACCATGCCCAATTGTACTAGGTTTTTCTAGTTCCACAATTTGCTCTTTCCCCTCTCTCGAATCAGACTCGTGTTTTTCCTTCACTTTTCGGGAAGATTTCTTCTGTATGGCACACCAGTCATAACTCATAAACAACTGAAGAAACTGATTTAGCCTACCGTTTTATGAGTCATAGGTGTCGCAACACTCCAGTTGTTTTCACGCAACTTGATGACATCCTACAACGACATCAGCCAAACCCGATCTTCAAAAAGGGTCGTTCGAACCTGGAGCACAGACCGCAAACGAGGCTTCACTTTCGGATTATTGGTCAATTCCCCGATACGTTGAAAATATACATCCATACGCGCGCGCGCCTTTGGCGTGTCCAAGATAAACCCAACTTTCGTCAACATAACACGTAAACTTTCTATATCCTCCTTTTCAGGATTCATGTCACCCAAGAGTTTCTCCAACTGTTCATGCATGATATGTTCTGTCAACATCTCGAGTCTGAAAAACTCGCTGATCATTTTGACAAAGGCTAGGTTTCGTTGGTTGGCCTTTCGCGCAGCACGAGTCGAGTGCTTTTTGGCCTTGTTCTTCTTTTTTGATAACGTCTCGATGGTTTCACCCTCGGCATTCTTCGATGCTACTGCTACCGTCGTAACCTCCTTCCGTATCCAAATCCTCTCGAAAAAGTCTTGACAACTAAGCAAAAGAAGCCTTCTGAAAAGCTGACCGCCCAAGACCGGTTTACCCTCCTCATCCCGAATTTCACGATCTTCCATCCCTTCACTCACCCGCTCCATCATTCTATAGCAAAGTTGGGCATACACCTCAAACGACGCCGTGTCATCTATCGCTGTCTTCAAGATAAGCTGAACGACACGACCAAGTGTCTTTCCGTCCCTCTTATTCACCCATTCGATAACCTGATCAGAGATTGAGTCAAACGTTTCCGTCGTTAACTCGCCGAGGAGATCTTTGACTTGAGGATCTAATAATTCAAGTGAAGGCAAGTTGTTAGAATCCTCGGCGCTGCCTGAACCAATCGCATTGATGGAAGAAGAGGATGTCGCTGCACATTTGGTGGTATGGGTGGTAAGCAGTTGACTGGATCCCATTGTAAAGCAAAAAGGTAGTCAGAGGCCTAAACAACAAGATCCAAGTCCAGGAAACAAGCCCACGGGAACGGTTTTGATGCGCAGCAGAGAACCAATCAAGCTTCCCTGCGCTTTCGACATAATAGAGTGACAAGAGTTGTTAAGTTTATTATTAGGTTTCATCTTCTCAATGATGTCATTTTCATTACTTTCTGTCACACTGATAACCCAATCGCCCGACAACAGCTTGAGCTTCTGGCTGCTATAACCACAAAGATCATTTCTGTGAGCATGTAACGTTTGATAGGACAAATACAATCCCAAGAAACGTCGGATCGTGATTATCAACCGTCTAGAACAAGAAAGAAATATATGCAAGTGAGCGTCGACAAGACAAGTACGACTCTGTAATGAATGATGATGTTGTCAGTATACGACAGCGAACAGCTGGAAAGATAAACAAATATACAAAGAAAAGTCTCCAAGTTACAAGTCCTCTCCACACAAAAAAGTGTCCATCAGTAAAATTTTGATTCAGCCAGTCAATCTATCAAACGATTAAAATGCCCTCCCAAAAGTTCCTCTCCCCGCCATATTCGTTCCGCTTCCCTGTCTTCTATGCTGGAGATCCGGCATCGACGCCTGGGTAGCCTGTCGAGAATGATGATATGCAGATGGAAGTGTGTTCTGCTGAACAGGCGACCCTGCTCTGCTACTACTCTCCCACGGCACTTCTCTCATAGGTGTCCCAGATCTCGGTACACTGCTCCACTGTTGAGGCGGTGAGTGTCCTGATATATCACCGACCCTGGCCCATTGTTGTGACGGATGCAAAGCATGTCCTCCGAATGTAGATCTCCCGCTGTGATGCGGCTCGGTATGATATGACGGGGTAGGTGAATATGATCGCTGTTCTTGCGGTCTATAAAGTGGTGCCTCTCTTGTACTAGTTCCAGCCAAGAACGAGGAGGACTGGGTATACAATTGCGGTGAGCTACCAGGTAACATTGAATTTTGTTGTAAATGGGCTGGTTGTGGCGAGTAGTCTACAGCATATGCGTCTTGACGATGAGGGAGCAATGGCTGGTCCATTGAATCAATTGGCGTCATCTCGATATCCATCTGACTCTGGTTCATCGCTGACGATTGAGGACCTTTGGCCAAATACACATCATATCCTTGAAGTTTGTTCGTATTTCCACCAGCATAGAACGAGGGCTTGCTAGAATGCATTGTCGATGCATTATCCATCAAGGTAGTAGACGCAATAGATCTAGCATCCCAGTCCAACTCTCCCCGATCCCTCTGGTAGAGCACTGGGTCATATTCTAAATCACTTTGACTGATGGCCGCAATAGTGATACCACCAGGAACAATCTGCGCATCCATGCCCTGGCCATGATACTCGTCAAGCCTGGCTTTATCGTTGCTAATTTTACCAGAATACACTTGACTGAGAAGCGGCATCATTTTGGCGTGCAACATAGGAGTGAAAAGGTCCGTATGGAGAGCAGGATGTCCAAAGCGCTTCTCGAGCTTATGACCCTTGTGGTCGGCGCGTTCAGAATGAACTTGAGCTTGACGAAGCTCTTCTTCGTTGGGCGAGAAATACTGAAACAATGGAAGGAAGGTGCGGTTGATGTAGACCTTGTAAACCAAGACGATGAGAATGGGAGGGACTGTAGATATCCATTGGAAGGAGCTGAATCGGTATTGGAGGCCGATTGCTGCAAAAAAATCGTGAGTTGGAAGATTAGCTCGTTGCAGAAACTTGCCATACTAAGAATCATCAATAACTGCATGAGAACAACGCAAGTGAGCAAGCGATTGATAACGACGTTCCAGATTCGCTGTCACAACCTCAATACCCTGATCCAGAAGGATTCAAACGAAACACGTACTCCGCCACTTTCTACCTTGGAAATGAAGACATACATGAGCTGATATTTGTATACCCAAGAGCTGATCCAGAAGACGATAGCAGCGGCGACGACAACCAGAGGCGCAAGAGGCGCAAATACAAGTCCAACAGCCCCCATAAAAAGCTGATGTCCGGGTTGGTAAGCTTCGTAGGTAAGACTGATATCTGATGTCGCAAGGACTTACAATATTGGAGCTGTGCAAACTCGATAAGTTAATGATCAGGGTGCAGAACACGAGACTCACTAATAAATGGCATAATGGAACTCGGGAGGTTGCGTCCATTCACGAATGTCGCGTGGTGTCCGACCAAAGACACTAGAAGTACCGATAAGAATCTGCAATATCATCCAGAAATAGAGTGCCTACTGAGTCTTGAAAGACAACCAAACAAGATTAACAATTTGTGCGAGGTCGAAGACTGCTAAGAAGCCACGGAGGCTGAGTTCGAATAAGTCCCCTGAATGTGAAACTCAGAAGAATGGGCATACGGGAAAAATGTCAACCAGTAGGAAGCCTGGTTGATATACGTCCTGTTAATCTTATCTGGCAGCTCTGGATGGACGACTTAGTCAATGCACACAAAAAAGGGAAGGACCATAGTGCTGACTGTGAAGGTTATCCACAATTTCCGAGAAGCTAGCCCTGTTACCAATCTGGTCCACGATCTCTCTGACAGAGTCTGGCGCAATATATCCATCAGCAACTACTTTTAAAACCCAACAAAGCCCAGTCCTCACTGAAGATGACACCGATTAAAGTAAAGATGATAAGTTGCGAGATCACCAAAAATGCGAAATATCGAGCGACGACAGCACGATCAAGCTTTGAATGTGTGAGGGCGCCCATGTACTTTGAGAATCTTCATAAGCGACCATTTCATCGTACTCCAAAGTGTAGGAAATTTTACCTTGGTTAACCGTCGCATGATGATAGGAAGGAAGAAACCAAAGATGCCAGAGATCGCAGGTGGCAACACACCGGAGATGAAAGCGAATGAGACTTCATTATCTTCATACCATGCCTCTAAAAAGGGAATATATTTCCTGATCTAGATCAAAAGTGCGAAAGAACTAAGTCAGTAGGACAACCTGTTGACGAGGCAGCACGCACAGAATCCAAGTTGGCCAAAATCGAGATGATGAAAAGGGGGACAGTATTAATGAAGCAAACAAAGACAAGCCAGAGGAAGCCAATCATCTTCTTGCGAGCCAATTGACCAGAAGTTTTGTTCATGTTTTGCCAGATCTGTCATGCCACATGTCAACGCCAGGTTCCAATGACGATCAAATATGGCTTACAATGTCTTTGGGATTAGGAGCCAACTCGATTGTTGTCCCTTTTGGATGTTTTCGCTCAAGCAATTTTGCGACGATGTGAGCATAAGGTACAGCAGCCATGCTCGCAAAACCGTAATTCTCAGCTTTGCGAGTGTCAATCTGGTTGCGGTATTCTTCGATGGCAGCTTCGGTTCGTTTAAGCTTGGCGCTGCGACGACTGATATATCCGGTGCAATTGATAACAGTACAAGACACTCACGTATAGAAGTCAATGGCATCCTTGTTTATTCCACCACAGCCACAGCATCCACCGATCCGAATGGTCGGCCTCTTGGACCGTATCTTCCCACCCTTCAGGTACTTTACCAATATTTCCTCAAACTCCCGGACGGTCTGGTTGTGATACTGAATCAAGTCAGGAAGCTTCCCAACCCTTCTTCCAATATGCACACTCGTCGTGGGATATGGAACACCAAGTCCGTCAAAGATAGCCTTGATGCCTTCGTCGGTCTGGAACTTCTTCGGTACACCCGTGACCTGTAACGTCCTGGCATAGAAAGACTTGTAATACTCTGGGGATCGGAACCATGCATGCCGAAGCTCAACCATCTTCTTCCAATGGACATGCACACAGAAAATAATAAGGAACGTTACGAGGTACGTCACGACAACGTGGGCGTAGAGGAATGACCCAGAGACATCACGAATGGTGAGCATGCTGAGGATATCACGACCTTCTGAAGGGACGTTGTGCAGGTTGTAGACTATATTGATAGGGATGAGGATGCAACATGTGAGGAGAGCAATGCCCGTGAACAGCCAGCGCATGAGCCGTAGGAAGCGGAGGAATGCAACAGCGTCGAGGCCAATCTTGTCGAGAAGCTCTGGTTCTTTTGTGTGCAGAAGAGGAGGAAGCCAGCCACACAATGAGTCTGATATGCGAGGGGGAGGTTTGTCACCTTCATGGTATTTGACTTTGGGCTCATAAACGACCTGAGAGACGGTGAATAGGAGACGACCAGAGGTGACGGGCAGCATACCTTGTTACTGGGACGTAGTATGTTAAAAAATAAGATAGTGACAGCCTGTGAGATCGCCATAAGAGTGGACAACAAGGGACCGATGTGTGTTGCGCACCGAGATGACACTCATCAATGCAACCTGGGAGCCAACTGCGGCGGGCGCCAGCGCCCGCGAATTGTTGTTGAATATTTCACCTGCGCCATCAACGACAGAACTCATGTTGTCGAAACAAAAAAGAGAGTGAGGTCACTTAGGTTAAGAATGCTTTTGTTCCTTAATATTATTTCATGTGACCCTACTCGGCCATCAGCGAGTTCAGCGCCCGCACGACTCGGCCAATGCCCTCCCTGACGACGGCCTGCTCCTCCGTCCGAACTGCCGCCATCAGCCGACCTTCGAATTTGTCCGGATGGAACCGCAGAAGCGTCTCTCGCAGCACGTCCTTCCTGCTTCTGCCATGCTCCGGCGTGCCACCTGGCAGAAGAAATGCCGCCACGGCATCGACTGTCAGGTCCGCCGTGACCAATGTCCGGTGATGGGATCTCACCGGCCACGGTATGTCATCAAAGCCGATGTCGACATTCTTGTTGTCGAACTTGAGCAACGCTGTCCACCGGTACTCATAAGCCGTACGTGCATCGGCCTGGGCATCCCGTTCGCTATCCTCCTTGGCAATTAGTTTTGTTTTCCTCTTCCTTCTCTCATCTGCGCGACGGGCAGCTCGTTCAGCCTTGCGCCTCTGCTGCTCTGCATATTCATCTGCGTGTGTTTTCCTGTTTAATCAAACTTTGAGTGCTTTGTTTGTCATCCGAGGCTCCTAACACACCGATACATTCCCACTCTGATCCATTCCGCATACTGTTCCTCGTCCATGGTCTGAGGATCTGCCTTGAGCCAGGCATCATCCTCGAACCGATCTCGCCACCGGGCTGGCATGTGCGCATAACCATTCAATCTCGCCTCCAACGAATCCAGTCGCTCATCGTCTGCAAATGCATCATACAGCTTCTCTTGGAACTGCATCTCCTCTGTCTCGTCGTCTTTTTTAGCAGGTTGTGGGCCGTAATCATCATCACTCGATGCCCACTTCCTCTCCGAAAAACCCTCCGTCGTCCGAGGGCGTTTGTGCGAGGACGGTTTGGTACTCCCGTCTTCACAGCCCCGTTTTCGTCGTCGGGCTTCTTTCTTACCGAGGCGGTGTGCCGCTTCCTCTTCTGCCGTCCGCTTAAGATGCAATTTGGGCATTCTAACGGCGACACTGTCGAGGAGATAAATTCAGTGACATCAGACAAAACGTGATCAAAGCTTTCATAATCAACCTTGTAATAAATTACATGTTCACGGCTGAGGCCTTTTAAATACTCCAATAATTGCTTTTTTCGCCGGATTTAACACGCTTCTTGCAAATCCAGGGGTCAAATACAATGACAGTCCTACTCTGGCAGGCAGCAGCGCCTGTCTAACGGGTCAAGATGTGCTCGCACCATGGTAACTATACCGACCTTGGTAATCCCGTATGCAACGACCGCGTTCGCTATGTCCCCCGTAATCCTATGCCCATGTTCAGATGCAGAGTTTTGGGCATCCACCACCTCTTTCTCATATCCAAACATGTTATACCTCTTGCCCACCCTCTTTGCCCACTGGTCCCCTTCTTCAATCCATTCCTTTACCTTCTCCTTGCCCCATCTAACAACCCATGATCCCTTCCCAACAGGAACTGCAGCTGTATACGGTGAGATATTATTCACAACAGCTTCTCCGACACCTAGCGCCCTTGATGCATAAAATATCCCAACGAGTGGAACGAGCGCAGTCAGTTCATGTACGATACCGAAGGAGAGAATAAGTGATGAGAGAGGTGTCCCTGTGCGTTTCGAGATAGTTTTGAGTGCATCAGTATACACAGAAAACCTGTTTCTCGGTGTAGGTGTATTGGTTGACATCATAGTGTTTGTGTCTTTGTGCATTTACTACTTTGCTCGGCATTATGCGCGGAAATTGCCAAACTTTGAGCAGACTTGGGCCCAATGAATTCATATGAATACAGGCTACGATTACTGGAGTAAATTAATAATCAATCAAAAATTTTCAAACATTTGTCATTGAGCGATACAACTGGTCAAGAGTATTAGCCCTGGCTCATACCACTGGAAATTCGACTTTAAAGGTAACCCATCAATATGCACATGAGTGCATGTAGAAAGACGGAAGATACTACTCAACATCTGATTTTATCTGCCGGACGTTTCACACGACTCTCATGTTCGCAACATTGGACAAAATACTATCCTGCAAATTGACAGCTACTACTCTGATTGACCTAGGCAGCCATCCCTGATCAATATTGCATTCTTGGTAAAAGTGAATCGCTAATCATATAAACGTGCGCCAGAGAGATGGATTTTCACGACTATTGTTCCTGCACCGGAAGTGCGATCGCCTCGATGGTGACATCTTATCACCTCCTGCGGGTTTTGATTAGACGTACTATTTGACCTGTAGCTGCTTTCCATGGTAATTCAGGCCCCAATACCTGCCAGTGCAGCAGAAGCTTAAAGATCGTGATTTTGCTGCACGCAAACTTCATAGTAATCAACAAGGCCACGCCATTGTGGAAGGGAAACGTCTTGATTTTATGACAACCAGTCTAAATGTCAGTAGGAGCGAAACGCTGTAATCTAATTGCAATCTCTTCCTTCTGTTGTGGCCAAGAACTAGTCATCAAGGCGTCTCTTGATCGATTTCCAATGGAAAAAGATTTACTAGATTCAAACACGGCAAGATATGGAACAACTGAAATAACTTACCCAGAGACGAATTAGATAGATCTCATGAACGATGAATACCCAAGGCCTCCTTGCCATCTGAAAGAGGCCTAGGTAGTATAACTTTTTTCGTCAGGTTCCCCTCACCTACTGCTGATCTAATCTGGGAATCGGGTAAACAAAAAAGAAAACAAGTGCAAGCCCATATCGAACATCAAAGAATCACGAGTAAAGGTTTGGCATAGGCTGGATGCTGGCTTTAAAATGAACTCTGGATAGACAGTCAGCCCGGAAGTACCAGGGTAAGAACTAGTGACGCCTCGATGCCTCAAGCCTCACCCGTTTCTATCGGCGAGCTTGTATAGTAAGGAAGTCTCTAAATGCAGAGGTCAGAAAGAGGACGGTTGTGCTGTTGTTGGAGAAATGATCGATCATGTTTGAATCAGCCCTTCAACCACTGGTTACATATGGCACTTTGTTCCCCAATTAGGTCCAGGAGCATGTGTCAAAAGTTAAGCAGATAGGACAATTGCGGCTCTATTTGGTGACAGGCGCCCAGTAGAAAGAGACTTTACAATCGAACGTGCATGTCCTACTGATTGCAGCCTGTGAAGCAGGACTTAGATTAGGGAAATTGAAGTGCTCTCACAACGAGCACACCTCGTCATGATCCATGTGGTATCTGTCAGAGCCGTGACCAATGAATGATTCAAGTAGAATGGAAATCTGTCTACTCCTTTCTCCTATCATAATCTCTCCATGTCCCCTTCCAACAGCCTCATCTGTTTCACCAATTGTTTGCTACCTCAAGAAGATGGTAGTTTGATTGAGAAAGACTTGTGGATTGACGAAACTCGTGGTGTAATTCTCGATGCTCAGGTAAAACTTGACCCACTGCTGTTCTACTGCTAGCTCACTCACACTTGCCAGAAAACCTTTTATTTGCGCCAACTTAGGCCAGAAAGAATCGTTGATCTTAACGGCAACATTCTTAGGTCGGTTATGCTTGAACATGGCAATCATCCTCTGACAGTGGAGTGCTTTTTCAAGCCCTGGCTTCTTGGATCTTCAACTCAACGGTGGTTACGGGTTCGATTTCTCGGTTTTCGATGGCGATGAAGAGGCATACAAACGGGGATTGATTATGGTGGCTGAGAAGATAATCGAGACAGGAGTAACTTCGTGAGTCGATATTCCTCAGATACGTGCCGTGTCTGATTCAGCGGTGGCCTAGTCTGGTCCCAACTGTGATCGTGAGTCCTCCAAAGTCGCAATCGGCCGTCAAGTTTATTCTTCCTTCTACAAGACTCAAGAAAAGTCTTTGTACCCGAAGATTTTGAGCCTTCTGCGACCATTCCAAACTGAAAAATCAGCTGCCTTCCTCGGTTGGCATGCCGAGGGTCCCTTTATAGAGCACTCGAAACGAGGTGCCCATGCCGATTCATATCTTTTGGTTGCAGAGGACGG
>Ga0153976_1000781_pt1 | contig 11194 bp, 11 predicted proteins | sample TSGA060MetaG_FD_104717 | JGI IMG/M metagenome (GOLD analysis project Ga0153976, IMG submission 104717) | Attine ant fungus gardens microbial communities from Georgia, USA - TSGA060 MetaG | ecosystem: Host-associated > Fungi > Mycelium > Unclassified | place: USA: Georgia, Yuchi Wildlife... | reverse complement strand
TTTGAGGCATAGAATCGTGCATTATTACTGACAACATTTATGGATAAGAAGTGCTATTTTGAATTGACAAGGATTCTGATGTAGACTTGAGGAGTGGGCACATTTATGATTATGATTACTCAAAGAATAATCATCAGTTCAGCCATGGAATCTTTTCAATATATTTTTCCACCTCACTTGTTAAGACTCTTCTTGGAACACTTCAATCGTAATAAAATCTAGTGTCCAATGAACACGAACCTTGACACATGAGTGGTGGAATCATTATTCTCAAGGGGGTCCAGGTACACGAACCCATCTTGCATCAACCATCCACGCTCTGAGCCTACCAACTCCGAAATCTTAGGTTAGACTCCCAAACTCTCAAGCGGACTGTTCAGCATAAATCTTTTTCCAAAGGACGATGTGTCAGCATACCCCGCTCTCCAGATATACGAGAAACACTTCACCTTGATAGTCTTATCTGCGCATCCTGTAATTAATCTCGTCCCAGTCTGATCAAACGTAGAACAAAAGACGCCCGCTTCCGCTTCAAGTGAACCCGGCTGAGGTATATCCTCCATCGTCTGAAAAGGTTGACCCGAATTCCAATCCCAAAGGGTGATCGAACCATTGTCGCCTGAGTGCATGTACATTGAAGCGGCAACCATGAACATGAAATGAAACATACCTCCAGAAAACATGACGCCTTCAGAGTTGACACTCATAGTATTAACAATAGCGTTATGACCACTAAAATTGAATACAAAGGTCCCTTCTGGGCATTTCCATTTTTTAATGTTGTTGCCGCCTGCAGAGCCAGAAGCGAAAGAGTACTCGGTGGGATGGATTGTCAGAGCTCGAACAGATTTTTTGTGGTGTGTGAGTGTGGTCGAAGTTTTGCCTGCTGCAAGATCCCAAAGACGGATAGTTGAGTCCATGCTTCCGGTAATGACCTGGGGATCTGACTCTTGACACTTGACATCAGCTACAGTGGCTGTGTGGCCTGCCAAGACATGTATTTGCGCTTTGGTGCGCATGTCCCATACACGGGCAGAGGCATCTCGCCCGGAGGTGACTAGAATGTCAAGAGTTGGATGGAGAGCAAGTGCGTAGACTCCAGAGAGGTGGCCGTGATAGTGCCGGATAACTTTATTAGCTTCCAGGTCCCAACATTTGACCATCTGTGAGTTATGTGAGCGATTGAAAATTCAGATTGATGGGAGGAGGTACCTTGTCCTCGGCACACGAAAATAGATACGGATGTCTGTTCGACACTGCAAGCCCCCTTACGGTGCTGATGTGTCCTGTCAAGCTGAGCTTAAGTTCGCCGCTGGCCAAGTCCCAGATCTTGACCACTCTGTCTCCAGCCCCGGTAGCGAACCAGGTGTTCCCGGGTTCGACAGCGACACTGCGCACCCAGCCGAGATGGCCTGATATGACACGCATGAGCTTCCATTGAGGGTGGTAGGTGGGTTTGAGTGTGCGGGTCGTTTTGTGACGTGTAAGAGCCTGAGAGAGGTGTGTAGACAGGCTTGTGGAGGCCTGCTCAGCTGTGGATGGGTGGTGCTCGATGAGCTTGCGCGCGGGTGCGACCGGACCCTGCTGCTGTTGCTGAGCAAGTAGTGATGGGGGCAGCTGGCGCGAAGACCAGTATTCGTCCCGCAGCTTGATACGTGCACTGGTGAGGTGTGATTACTGTCAGTCTATGGCAGCGCTGAGGGAGACATACCTGGTGTCATCGACGTCGAGCCCGGCATCGACATCTGCAGCAAATACACGCCATGTGCGCTTTGCACTCTGTCTGTGTAGTGGCTCGAGCGCAGGCAAAGTGGCGGCCATGGGAGGAAGAAACCAAATGCTTGTTTGCACATGTTGGCGTGTGCAACAGGTCTGTCCTCGTGCGCCGTTGTCCTTGACCTGACCACAAGATCTTGTTAGAGAAAGTTTGAGAAATCCCAGTAGTAATCCAATGTCCACAGATCCTACTGAGCTGAGAAAACTCGTTAAACAGCTCCAAAATGCACCCACGCCTGCGGTGAGCATTTTTAACGCCCCTCTATGTCAAACCCGTCAAGTTTGATTTTTTTTTTACCCCGGTTTCCATGACAGGAAATTCTCGAGGTCTTGGCCATACTCAAGAACCTCCAGAACGTGACTGAGTCTATACTCCGTGTGCGTGCTTTCTAGCTTCTGTGTGTCTGGTAGCTGATGTAGGTATAGGAAACAAAAGCTGGTTTGGCCGTGGGGAAACAGCGCTCGCACCCGTCAGTCGATGTTTCAAATCTCGCCAAGGAAATCGTCAAAAAGTGGAAATCGTCCGTTGAGAAGGAAAAGCTGGCTGCTGGTGGAAAGAATCCTCCTGCTGTCATCAAACAGAATGGAAAACTCGGTGTGTAGCCTGACTCATGCATCCGCTGACTCTTACCGTCCCATAGATCGTAAATCGAGTACACCAGTAACACCTACGTTAACGAGTGTATCAACAGGTGCAAGGCAAGGATCAGCACACACCGCACAGCGTACGGCAAAATCAGACGGGATTAAGGGTGGTACGGGCGATGCAACCAGGGATAAGTGTATTGAGTTGTTATATGATGCGCTTTCCAGCGATTCTTCTGCTCGTGCGTTTTTCCCCTCACTAACACACACAACCCTCCTAATGCACCTTCCAAAGCCGTGGAACTCGTACTTTCCCGTGCACGCTCCGTCGAAAAATGTGTATACATTGATAACGGTGAATACACAAGCACACAGTATAAACAAAAAATACGAACTTTATTCGTCAATCTCAAGGATAAGAATAATCCAGGATTGAGGGAAACGGTTGTGGGTGGCGATTTGGCAGTGGAAAAGTTTACGAGTATGTCGAGTCAAGTAAGTGACCTCTCTCTCACCCGAGTCGATGCTTACCCGAGTCGACAGGATATGGCATCGGAGGAGCGAAAAGCGGCAGACAACAAAATCAAAGAAGAAAACCTCTTTAAATCTCTATCAGCTGCAGAACAACAAGCTGAGACAGATGCCTTTCAATGTTCAAGATGTAAACAGAGAAAGTGTAGGTACAGACAGGCACAGACCAGGAGCGCAGACGAACCTATGACAGTAAGTAATCAATCTAGAGCTTGAGGGGAGTTCGCTGACGGTCTCTGTCATGACAGACATTTGTGACATGTACACACTGTGGAAATCGTTGGAAGTTCTCTTAGAAAAACACCCGCCCCCTCCTCATTTACTTTGATCCCTTCTCTACCCCTGCCTCGCCGCGTTTTCCGGAAGAATGCAAAAAAATACGTGTTCTGAGTATTATTTATTACCAACCTTCTTTTCTCCTTCTCTTCTTTTTGTTCTGCTCTTGTTCCTGCTCCTTGGTTTTTTGAGTCTCCGCTTCGGCTTTTCCCAGAATAACATTCGGCTTTTCCCAGGATAATAAATCGAATATCTTTTCTGTTCTATTCTTAGAATAGCCAATCAACAATCAGAGCAAAAATCCACGCTCAACATCACTTTGATTCAAGGTAATACAAATCTTCAAGGGAATATTTTCTTCCAATGCGTGATTTATTCTTGGAAGATCGAACTCGATGAGTTGATGTGGCATAAAAGTGTCATCATTCCATGCTTCTTGATCTCGTCCACCCGTGTGGTGCTGTGTCGACACTAATTGGTTACTGGACCAATTCGCTGGTGTCCATCAAATTTGATGGTGACTGAGAATGGTGCTGGTCGTTGACCACATCTGAGCTTCAATTTATTTTTGATAAGTTGAGCGAGAGGAATAAAAGCCAATATACAAGGGGCCAGTATTGCTCATCTTTCCTGCCTTTGTACCCTCTGGTACTTGACTCAGTCTTCAGTCTATCGTCCTTTCACACTTATATCACCTCATTTTTATATCGCCTCCTTTTCTTTACCATGGTTCCTCCCCCTACTTCTTCACACCCGCTTCCCTCTTCTATTTCGTCCCCTGAGGTTGCGTCCAACGACATTAGAACTCAGTTTGGCACTCAAGCTTGGGTAAACTTGTTCCTAGATGAGCAGTTGAGGGCGGGACTTGGCCACATATTAGGGGCACCGGGATATGGGCAATGGGTGAAACGTTGCCTCGAACCTCACATGGCTCGTGATCATGAGCGGGACGAGGACGAGGACTTATCAGAAGGTGATGAAGAATTTTTGAACTTGTCGGAGTCGCGACCAGATCAAAGAACCAATTTGTAATTGTTTTCTTCCTCTCCTTCCTCTTTTAATATTTTAATCTATTTTTGGTGTTCTAGTAATAGGATTACTTTCATCTTGATGCTACCACCGATGGTTGGCGCGCAGCCACCAATGTATAGCGCGCAGCCGCCGAGGTACAGGGTACAGCCACAAACGTACAGCGTGCAGCTGCCGGGACATAGTTTGTTCCGACCAGTACATAATTTCCGGGTCCCAGTGCAACCAATACCGAATAACTTTGTTCGTATGTCTGGACCGCTCCCACTGCCGCCGCCACCACCCCCATCCCAAATTCCTCCATTTCATTCACCGGCTTTTCCTTTTACGCTTCGAAGGTACAATTCCAAATTGTCTCTCGTCTGTCATATCACCGCCTTCATACGCATCATCTTTGAATCCTACTTCTCCACATACCACCAAATCCGATGCTCCTTTAGGCGCGGAAATAGCATTGTCTTCATGATTCCACGAATGTACACTCGGCCAAGTCTTATGGAGTATATCGTCGGGGGACCTGGAATGCAGCCCAATTTAATCCGTTTTTCCGTCTTTCAAACTTGGGGAATTCAATTCCCTGATATTTCTACCCCTCCCCCAATTCCCCGTTCACTCCAACTTGTACCAAGGCCGTGGAGATCCGGACGACCGGAAAACCAGAGGGAGGGTAGTGGGATGGCAAGCTCAGCAAACAGAGCTCCTTTTCAAGGTGCTGGTAGGGCAGTTAGGAATCGTTTCAGGAGGTCTGAAGGTGGACATGGAAGAAACCGGAAAAGGGCCAGAAAACACTAATTCGAGTTGAAGTCCAGTTTTCTCGATGTGCTTTTTGGAATGGGATAGAGAAAAAGAGTAAAAATGCTCTCTGCTTCCCTTGCTTGGAATTCTCAAATAAACATGATTTAGACATTAATTTTGACCAGCATGCGTTGGTTTTAGTTTTCATTCATTATTCAGCGTTTGGTACATCTGATTCTATTAAAAGTAGGTTAGAGTAGAATTTTAACCTGATTTTACTTGACTCCAAAAAGGCGATAGTCGATCGTCCCTTGGCGCTGTCCATGGACGTCGGCAGGAATCGTGGACACTGGTTAGTTGATGTCAAAACATTGAAGTGAAAGGTTTGGATATATATAGAAATCATGACTATATTTGACAATATCTTTCTTTTTTTTACGTGGTCATCTTCCACGAGTTTGATAGTAGTGATCTTGGCATGAGGTTCAGGCAGAACCAATGACCCAAGATTGCTGAATGCTGTTGTATGTTTCGAACACCGCGAGTCGTCTCTCAGTGGTCAGCTGAGAAATATGTATTGGAACCGTCAGAGGTGGCGTCATCTCGGAGATAAAGATTCCGCTTACGAGCTTTTTGAGAAATCAGATTAGCTAACCAGGTTCTGTATGTTTCAAGTGACTGAGAAAGGTCAGGCATCAGTCAGTCTTCCATTTTACATCATGACATTTGACATGCTTCGCTGATATCGATATTTATATATATCTAGTGTGAAATCCTTGTAATCGCTTTTGTGGAACCTCTCGTATTCTCCCCAAAATCAAGGATGACGGTCTTCGAGTCAGGCAATCTTCAAGACCTCTCAAGGGACAGTGCGCTAAGGTAAAGTTTGGTTCTGTCAACCGATGTTTATGATCGACCTTTTGTAGAGTGGGTCCCCCAGTGAGTCATGCTTGTGTTGAAGGCCGCCTCGATTTTTCATGCGATTTGAAGCTGGTTGGGATCGTCTTGAACTGGTGGCTCGAAGGTATTCTGGTCGTGCAATACTGTATGTCGACCTCACTGTACGTCAAAGTCTGACCTAAAGTTTACTAGTGATGTATTGCAGCCGTGAAGCAAGCAGGGATCGCAAACTATTGCAAGGAATTGGTCAGTCCTTGTACCTTTGAGCATATGAGATCTAATCCCTCGCCATCAGTCCATTTGATATTCTTCCTGGGCGCCGCTCAATCCATAATGGTCATGGTAGACTGTTTTGAGTGGTTCGTGTACGACTTTGGCAACTATGAAAACCTGCGCATGTTCAAATTGTCGAGTATCGACTCTCCTATATTGAACGGTGTAATTATATTCTTAGTGCAGCTTGTATACTGCTGGCGCATCTGGGTTTTGAGTAAATGGAGAGTGCTTCCTGGAGTCATTGCTTTTGTGGGTGAAGAGATTTCATTTCCATGTGATACTCAAGCTGATTGAAACCCATGGTCCTCCAGATAGCCCTCGTCAGTTGCGTGAATAGTTTCGTGATTGGAATCAATGTGAAGATTTCAACTTCTAATATCATGAACATCAACGAACCCCCAGTGCAATGTCTCATTTAGAATGCAATAATCAAAACTATCATACGCCTTCAGCCAAATATTCAGATAGCAATCATGGTGAGGGTGGCTATGTCTTGAGTGAAGAAGGGTTTCTTCTCAGTCCTGGCATTTTGCAGCTCTGGTACGGATCGAGTATTGTCACCAACATTCTCATCACTCTGTCCATGGTATATCTGGTATTGATCTATGGGTAAATCAACGACTCATCAATACTGACTGCGGAATTTTCCAGCTAAGAAAGTTTCGTTCTCAACGTGCAAGTCGAGGTATCTTCACAATATTGAAGAAACTTGCGATGATCGCTCTTGAAACTAATATCCTGACAAGTATGTGATCCTATCGTCATTTTTTCCATACAATCTCCTGTTCTTATACCTCATAGCTGTTGTAATGATTGTCCTTCTTATCCTGGTTCTCGTCAGACCCACCGAGCCTCCGGTAAGTGTGTCATACGAGTCACTTGTCAGATCTTATCTTATCTGATACTTGAGTAGTCCTCCACAATATATTTGACAGGGTAAGTTTTCCTCCATTTTGCAGGGTCGGTATGAACACCATCTGCAGGGGTTACTCTCTTGGAAAACTGTCTGTATCTTGTTTACTCGTCCTCAGATTAACACTCACGATGAGAGTCACAGATATAGCAATTGTTTAATGGTCCTCCTGAATCAACGGGGATACTACGGAACCTTCCCTGTGAGACATATGCATATCGAATCGAGTTCTTGTCAGTCTCTGGAATTTCCAGCGACCCTGTCAAAATTTGGCGAGGACGATACAATCCCTAGTCAAATATCTACAATCAAATTTGCAGATGCACCCTCAGAACATAACGTCAAGATTCAGACTGAACGGGTTGTTGATCTCGAGTAAACCCGTAGTCCTTGCCGATATTGATCTTGATCGTTCAAACCGTCGTGTCGCTTTACCGAGTTCGGCACACATGTGATTATTTGTTATCCAAGTTGTTAAGATATTGTACAAATCAACATTTAACAATCTCTTTTCCTCAACATCAGTATTTTAATCATATGAAATGGAAGATCAAAGGCTCACTATTCATCAAGACTCACTGACAGGACAGTGGGAGTCAGATCTATCTTTCAATAACTCCTATCAAGAGAAGCTTTGAATGAAGTCATCAAAGAAATTTTTCATCAGAAGATATATCAACAAAAAAATCTACCACCTAGTGGAACAATATTTTGCATTGCAGTGCGTCATGTGCATGAGATGCACATCTGTCTCATCTAGTGTATGGGAATCACATTGTTTCCTCAAATCGTAGAACAAGGTTTGCACTACACTCTGAGGTTCTCTATGGGAAGTCACCCACTCTCAGCGGAGGTAGTCTGCGGTGGGTTTGGCTGATCAATTCACCCCGGTTATCTCCGCACATTTGTCACTGTGATGAGACGAATAGGTTTTCCATAGAGTAACTGCTCTGATAGTGTACTTCCTTTCAAGCTGAACTTTCTTATCTCCTTTCAAACCACTATAACACTAACACCAATGTCTGAGTCTCAATCAACAACTACAAAACGAGTACCCACACTCGTTATCCAAGGCTCTCGGTCCATTGCCAGTGCACCACAATCGCTGGATCTTACAGCGACATCTCATTTATCTGGAGAATCAGTAAGACTGGCTAAATCTTGTTCATTTTCTACACCAACATCAATATTTAGTAGTAGTACGTTGCTAGCATCAACAAACATGATGTTGGTTTGAAGATAATGGAACACATGACCATCAAATTATCTTGAAGGCCAATGCTACCGTCGCCCGAACCAAGGATATGACTTCACTGAGATCCTCCTGCCTGCTCGAATGGATCCTCGCAGACTGCTGTCTCCTCGTCATTGGCCACTCCTGCACATACCTCTGGCTAATCTGCTCTCTCTTCCATTTTATTGGTTTCACAGAGCTCTCTCAACCAGCCTTCCTATGATCAAGAAAAATTAGTCTTGCTATGTCACTACATCCCAGATTACCTCCACAATGATGTGGCATATCAGAGAAAGAGCCCTTGGAGGGTAAGACTATATGAGTGTTTCCCTTGACCTAGCATGAATTTCCTGATAGGCGTCATAACCAGGATTACCAATGAGACCATGTACAATCATGTGCTGTCAAAGCAAAACGACATGCGATTGGTAAACTTGCGCAGCGGCTCTTGGATCTTTCTTTGCCAGCTCAAGAAGCGTCGATTGGATTTTGACTGCTAATTCATATATCCTTTGCCTTGAGATGGTTTCAGTGCAGATGGGTCTGAGCTAATATTCATGTTGAGTGTCACTGTATGTGTACCATATCCATAACAGTTGCAGTGTATAATCGCTAATTTCAAAAGAAGTGTTGTCTTATAGACATAAATAGAACACCAGGACACCGACAGCAAGTCGGTATAGAAGAGTTGAGTTCACGAAAATAAAGGAGTCTGTCTTAGTCAAGTCTAGGGTGTTCTTCAGGCTAAGGGTTTATATGCTGTATTGTATTATAGCCCGGAACCGAGTCAGTGGAGCTATTGGAATGTGGGCTAACAAATAACGGAAGGATGCAGTCATCAGAAGATTGCATGCGAAGAGGTCAGAAAATGTTACAAACTGCACTTCTTCAGCATTTCTAATGGTTTGTGCAGCCATGGCTTTTTCAGACTGGGATTGCCAGGCACTTATTATGGATAGGATTTTGTAATAGTATAAGCCAATTCCTATGTTAAGTATGCCACGATCAAGTCCATGCTCAGCGCCTTCTAAAGTTGAGTGGCAGACGTTTCGGACTGTGGAACCACATTAGTGGTCAGCCTGAGGCGCATAGGATATTTGAATGATACACACAAGAGAGTAAGCAGATGATCATTCGCCAAAACGCGGGATTTGCGTTCTTCAAATGTCTCATGTCTGAACTGAGGCTCATCTTGAATTTCAACTCTGTAGTGACTGATTATGGATGTTAAGGCTGCTATAGCCTCAGTCTCGTTGAATCTAATTTCAAATAATAGTTAGCCCTCAATATAATCAGATTCGAAATCTCTCACTTTCTTCCAAGACAAGCTCTTGGTCCTGAAAAGGAAAAGCAGACTTCTCAGAACTGATCCTCTCAGAACAAGACTTGTACCCACCGACAGAAAATGCCAGAAACGCATCCCTATCCCAATCGCCTAAGAATCGCTCTGGGATGAACTCATTGGGTTTTTCCCAATATCTCGCTGGAACCATAAATCAGAACCATTTCTTCCTTTACTTGGAACACTTACGGTTTTGTTGTACACCTGGGACATGTATCATGATATGCGTTCCCTTTGGAATGGGTATACGCTTTTTCGCATCATTGAATGAGTTTCCGACGGTTATGCTTGTGTCCTCCGGTGCTATCTTGGGCACATTGGTGACCTGTGGATGTCATGAGGCCCAGTTACAGCGGAAGAGCAGGGACATACCGGAGAAAACAGCCTAATGGTTTCATTGAAGACGCTGATTATAGAATCTCCTTCAAAACTGAAATCCAGACATCGACATATTTCACGTACGCCATAACATATGTTAGGTTTGGCATATCTTCGTAAGACTAAAATCAAGTCTGGAGTGAGCGGATACTTCGATATATGCAGTGGCACTCACGGGTCTATGTCCGTCGGGAATGATTTGCTTGATATGATTAAACAGTTTTTCTTGGATATCAGGGTAAAGGGCCAGCAAACCCAAAGTGAATGAGAGAGTATGCGCAGTGGTCTGTAACAGCTTGATCAGACGAGCTTCTCCACGAACCTGTAATACGAACCTCATGCCCGGCCACCAAGAAGATGAAGATATTCCCTACAAAATATCTTAGCCCAGATCATCCAATTGTCATTGGCAATTACGGACCCATGAGTTCCTCATCGGTAAGGGCAGCCATGTCAGTTTCTCCTTTGCTGGCGCGAATCAAACTGCTGAATAGATCGTGCCTATCTTGAACCTCAGCAGATTGACGGTCCTTAATCATCTCTCGCATATAGTCCTAGAGCGTAATGATAGAGGCCATTCAATAAGCCCGAGAAGAACACCGTAAACTACAGAGACTCACCCTAAGTTCACTTGTGGCTTGTCGAATTCTCTTAAACCTTGGGTGAGGTATCGCTTTAATCCACCAAGGAAGACCGACGTTCAATATGAGATCCGTCGCAGTAGTATGTAAAGCCTCTCGGAAAGTCAACTGGTGATGTCCTGGTTTGAGACTACTGTCATCTTCCCAGCTGACCTTCTGGCCGAAACCTAAGAACCCCATCTGCTGAGTTCATGGAAAATAATCGGAATCTGCTTGCCTGCAGCCCCGATAACGAGAAGTGCGAGCTTAAGAAACGTTCATATCAGTCAAAAGACCAATGGATTCAGTACTCACCGGTAAGGTTATATCTACGCCATGACCGACGACAGCATCCTGATTTTCCCACACATTTTCAATCAAATCATCCACGATGCGTACTGTCTCTTCCCACACTAGCTCGTTGTTTTTCTAAAAACAGTCATTCGGCATTGTATCAATAGGGAAACACTGATAGGCTGGCTGACCTCGGAAAATGATGAATTTGATAACTTTCGATACTTCTTCCACAGATCTCCACTGGTGGAGACAATATTTGCACCATAAATGTTCAAGCTTTTATACATCTTGGTAGGCTTTGG
>Ga0153976_1000776_pt1 | contig 11225 bp, 10 predicted proteins | sample TSGA060MetaG_FD_104717 | JGI IMG/M metagenome (GOLD analysis project Ga0153976, IMG submission 104717) | Attine ant fungus gardens microbial communities from Georgia, USA - TSGA060 MetaG | ecosystem: Host-associated > Fungi > Mycelium > Unclassified | place: USA: Georgia, Yuchi Wildlife... | reverse complement strand
TACTCCGGGAACAACTTCATCGTCGTGGTCATTGGTATCAAAGCTTGATTCATCCGACTGTAGAAGGTCCCGAGCTGACTGGGTGGAAGTTGATCCGGTGGCAGCAGGACGGGCAGCAGGACGTTCTCGTCTGATGGGAAGCTGGACAATAACCTCTTCCTCGTCTGGAATGTCCTTCAACCACAAAACGCTTCGAGCTATTGTAGTGTCTCTACGCAAGTGTGATGATCTGCGGAAGAGAATATGGATGTAACAGGCATAACGTTGCAACACGGCAAGTCGAAGTGGTTTCAAGCTATCCACCGCGTGAGATTGATGCTTGGGTCGCCACTCAGCCTCAGCCCCTCTTTGAGCTCGCTCGAATGCCGAAGGCCACGGAGGTGTATTAGTTTGAGGTGATGTAAGCGAGTCTGTCGCAGAAGTAATCGATGAAACAGGGTCTGAAAGACGGTTCGCAGTCGTATTAGAGGAAGCAGGATGATGCCGTGATTCTGCAGCCTCTGTACGTGCTTGTCGCTGCTCTGGAAGAGAGCGGTAGTGGGTAGGATGAAAAGGGAACATTTTGCCCTTCGAGTAACGTGAACAAAGAACTAGACGACATCCCGCCAGATCACTAAGAATTATAGTCAATGCGACACCTTTCTTTCTCCTCTTGCGCCCAAGGTTTCCGACATTTTCCGAATGCAGTTTATTTCCTGCGTCATTATCTAGAGCTGGGCTCGGAACAGCAAAAATCCGAGGATGAATCTCCAGTGTACCAACATCCCATCCTAATAATCGCCTTGGCAACCTACCCTGAATACTCCTGAACATCAACTCAAATTTCAATCGACCGTATCCCACACCGCCAACTATGGGTAAGGAATTTCGGTAGTAGGACCTGTTGCTGAAGATAGATGCAAGTGGGAGAACGACAACACCAAGTATCTCAGAACGTTCGTTTGGTATGTCGCCATGAACTGCGATTATCAAATTTGTTGACACCCATGAGCGAATGAATTGCTCGGTTTTTGTGTCAAACTGGTAAAAAAAACATGCGAAAAAAGTATGTCAGGTATGCCTCTGCGCTAATGTAGAAACACGCACAAAGGGATTATCTGATTTCATCTTGGTTTCCGTCTTATATACTCTCTGATGGTTAATCACAACTTCACAATATGCGCTCGGTAGGTCATCTGCGCCTTCCTCTTTTGCTTCTTTGGTACCAGCACCTCGAAATTTCTGCACCCCTAACTCAGATATCTGTTCAATACGAATGCTGAGGATTCCAGAAGGAAAATGCAAGGAAGCGGAGGAAAAGGCAATCAACTCATTGGACTTTGGAATGAGGTCCTCCTGTTTCTGCTGCTCAATTTCGCTCGTCATGTGCCTGGCATCCGAAACAGCCCAATCTTCTCCGGTATCCAGGTTCTCTGCAGCCCTAGCATGGGTTTCATTTAGAGACTGAAGACCGATACCTGAATCATTTTTCCCAGCCCGATAGATCTGCCGAATGAGGGCCTCACATAATGCCTGATCTTTGCCCTCACCACTGGCCTTCACCTGCTCACAGTTACCCTCATTGCTCAACGTCCCTCTACTATCCTGAATGTGTGTTCCCTCGTCGACGCAATCCAAATGTTGTTTGAAAGCTGTTTTCTCGAAATACCCACATTCCCGGAGAATTTTCCCTAGTATAGGCTTGGCCGCGGAACTGTCGGTGCGAAATTGATCTTCGCGGACCATAATAAGATTCAGAGTTTCTGAAGAGTGCATGAGCTCTGACAGAGGAACGTCGACTATGCCGACTAGGCCATCGGCTGTGAAATAGTCAGAAAAACTCCTTGCCGTCGACATATACTTGAACAGGACTTTGTACGTACCAACGTCCCAGACCTGGATACGAAGAGCTTCTTGAGCGTCTACCTCTGGTGGGTTGACAAGGATTGCTGTTGTCTCCTCCCACACAGGATCCTTGTCTCCGCTGATAATCCTATCGTTTGGCCGATCAATTTATGCACTCTCTGAATCTGAATTTCTCAGCTTGCCGAGTAGCCCATAGAACCTTTCCCCATTTACTCCATCCCACAGTGACATATACATCACTTTTTCTTGCACTGCCACCTCTTATCTTGAATCCCGAAGCATGTCGAATTGTCACAATAATCGCGCCCAATGCATCTACGTCCATCTTAGACTTTCTCAACAACATAGACCGCAAATCCAAAGTTGTCGATTTCGGAGCAACATATCAGCGATCACTGAATTGACATTGCGTTGCAACCAGCTGGACAATATAGAAACATCCGTCTTATTCACAGTCTGTTCTGTCAGTGGTGTGCAGTCCATTGTCACCTTGGGCTGACCAAGCAGTGTCAGTGTCACCCGTGCTAGAAACGGTGGATTTGGTGTGAGTTGTATCCTCGTCCTCGCCCTCGCCAAAAACCCTGTTAGCTCAACACATGCTGGTACATTAAGGCCGCCCGACATGTAGAAGACCACAAGCATATGTAAATTCGCTGACCGACCTTTCAGGCCCATTGTTGGCGTAGAAGGTCTGGAGCGGTAGGCGAAAGCTACTTCAAAGTCCATGGATCCCCTTTTTTCATCGCTTGTTGAACCGGGTGTCAGGGATTGAACACCAAGGATCCGTAAAGGCTCGACGCCTTAATCTATATCAACTATTCTGACTCCACGAACGGGTTTAGGAAGAGAATGCTGCAATGAATCTTCAAGTGAATCAGCGATGGATACGAATAGTGCTGGATTAATCATTGGCCAGACTGAACGGAAGAGAGAATCAATCCATTCAGCGGAATCACTTCCAAAGCCTGTTTCTCTGAGGTGTGAGCGTGAAGGATCCTGTGATGAAGGTGGTACCTGATCGATGGCAGAGTGGTTATTACAATACAAAGATGACCAAGGAACAACATACAATTGAATCAATCTGAATTGATGAAGGCAGAGAGAATGACACAGTGACTACGCCAACTCCAATGCCAAAGAGGCAACAGTCTGTTATTAAAATGAACAAGTCGGCTATAGGAGATATTTGTCTTGACGAAAGAGATCTCAGAAGCCACCATGAAAATAAAACGAGTATCGCGCCGAACCCTGCAGTAACTCTTGCAACAAGGGCAGCTTGCATCCTAAGATGGTTTAGGTATGAATCAGGATTAGACCACCATTCTACATAATCAAGGATCAACCCATTTTCACGTCGCTGAAGACAAGATTCTTGTGTCGAGACTCGGTGGCGTTCTGTGGATAGCGATGGTGGAATTTTCTCGAGTTCGACGTCCGTTACATCGTGGACGGTGAGAGGGAAGTTAGTAATGGGATCTAGAACTTTGCGCCTCCCATTTTCATCGGACGGCATATCTGAGCTATTACTAGTCAATAATGTGTTATGGTTATCGTTGTCGAGGGATGAGATGAGTAGGTCAATATGTCGGGGACATGTCGGGGACGCGTGAAGTGTTTTTGGAACATGACGTCATATCAGCTATCCTCGCCGATCAGATGACATTAGAGGCACATTCAATATCCAATGCGACGTCTGACAAGGTTACACAAAGCCCTGGATGAATAATACTCAGCGATTAATGTAGATATGAGAGCTAAAATACCTAGGGATGTACAAGTTCAAGAAACCTTCAGCCTGAACCTGGACTTGATCTATTAAACCAGTTTTACAACTTTAAATCTGAACCTGATCCACATTTGAAAAATTAAAATATGTCCTAGCAGCAAGTGACTGTGTTGCCTCAAAATAGTCTAACTCATTTTACAAGAAAATTCATAGAAAATCAATTCCTTTGTATATATATATTAATGTTACTTTTAAAGATTCTTGCTTATTTAAAGAGTTTAGAGCGAATTCAAGGGGTGTCATATACCCGTCCTGATGATTCAATTCCAATGATCCAATAGTGGTCAAATTATGTCTTGTTCCTTTCCCTTGATTTATGACTGGCACTGCAGTGATGCCAGATCCTAGTACAAAACCAAGCATGATAAATATCCAAATGACTTGACATCAGACTGTCAGACATCCCAATTCAAGCGGTGACTTCGAATATCCGCCGTGTTATTATTTGTGAGGAGCGATGAGACCCCGTTCATGTTTAAGGAGCAGGAATATGACCACTTGCTTCATGGTTCAGATCAAAGGGGCGAGATTGAACTTCCAGAGATATTTGTCCACTTTACACTTGAGGAAATGATGCACTTCGCTTTTTGTAGACTAGACCCCAAATAGAACGATGGTTCGATGCAAACTGGTTTGGCTGAACATCAGTAAGAGACATTATCCGCATTAGTGGGTTGATATATGTTTATGTCCTGTCAGTTTCTAAAAGTTGGTACATGTAAACAAGTAACAGCACAGGAACACTACTTTTCAAGGGCACAAACATCTTAGTAATGAGATCAAGAAACATGCTCTGCAACGGCGAAGATCAACTTTTCGCTTTCTTCGGAACGAGGACGTATTGAACATCTGAATGGTGATGGAAGCCTAATTTGAGAAACAAATGAACAAGCTGAAGATGTTACATACAACCGGAGTAGGCAAACGTACGCGACAATGTTGGCGGATTTGAAATCCACGATTGGTTCGATGATGTTTCCGAATTCGTCTTTGCACTTGTCGATCTTGAAAGTAGCGAGGATCGATGCTATTGTCAGCCATACTGTTGACATTGCGATATGGATACCAGCACATCTTCTAGAAGGATTTGGTAAGTGGAGTTAGATATACTAAATGATTGGAAGTAGCTGGACCTTCGACCGAAACCGAATACGAACCCGCACGGGTCATTCGGGTCTGGGTTAAATTTACCATCGACAGTGAGGAAACGCTCAGGCTTGAATTTTTCAGGTTCTGGATAACGACTTTCATCTCGGGACATAGCCCTGATAGGTGTAAATAGTCTAAATACTCGATTACCTTGTACGAAGGCATCACTTTACCAAATATTGGGAATGACAGTTGAGTTTCGGGGAATGTGATATCCTAAATAAGAATCGTCTTCTGTGTTCAGATGTGGGACAGCTGTTTCATGTGAAATGATGTGGCTAGCCAGTCAATCGGAGCAAAACTTACCCTGTGGACTGGAAGGTTGCCATCTATCATTAGGTACACCATTGTAGAACCAACGAGTAAATAGAATTTCAACAGGAGACGAGTGTGACTAACATACCGCAAAACCTCTCTCATGATAGCAGCAACATACGGTAGGGAATCATGGTCACTGACATCAGGTAATCTCCTATTTTCGAGTACTCGATCAATCTCGACCTGGGCTTTCACTTGGACGTCGGGATTCAAGGTCATAGCTAAGATGAATATGACGATCGTAGCCCCTGTTGTATCTGCGCCGGCTAAAACTCAAATTGAGAGATACATCCAAATCGAATCCAATTTTATCGTACCCCCAAGGAACGTGATCGCCGTCTCTTTGACAATCGTTTTCTGTTTTTCGATGTCCTGGTTTTCACTCACAGTGTCTAGAGAAGATGACACAAAGGAGTATCCTGCCCGCCCACTCAGCTATCATAGAGTTTCAGAGTCCAAGATATGGTCCCTGAAACCTTCGGGGGATCAAACTCACAATGCTCTCCTCTGCCATTTGGAATGGTCGGTCTGCGAATTCTCGCCATAATTCCTTCCATTCTCTTGCTATACGCTGGAAGCTGGCACCGGGGATCCATTCCGGGAGATACTTGAGTAATGGGAAGATGTCCACAAGAAACTTGCCTGGAATACCAGCGACGGCACTTGCTGCCATCGCTTTTTCCGCAAGATGAACCAAAGGATCATTTTCAGGTTCGACAGAGATTCCGTAAGCGAGTGAAATCAGTTCACCGGTGGTTACACTGTAGGGGTGTCAGCATGAACGCACTAAAACCAAGATTAACGGATCCTCCTTCGGACTGACTGTCTGACATGTTCCATGAATTGTTGTGGAGACTTTAGAAGTTGAGGAAGAAGACGCATGTGAATAGCCTGTGTCCATTTGAGCTGGTAGGTATTGGGATTTGGCACAGAAAAGTGTTGAACAAAGGTTCGTCGGCGCTTGTTCCATTCGTCGCCATAGGGCATGATTGCAAAAACCCAACCTAGATCCATTCTAGGTTATTATGAGCATGGAGTACAACATGATGAGAAATTGGAAGGTATACAATTCCCCTAAAAACGTTGAATGTGGTCTATTTATTCGCAGGTAAATATTTGCAACAAAATCTAGGATAGATACTCTCCTGCTAGAATAGATGTGGCCCCTTTTATCGAGTAACTCAGTAGCAACATCGTAACTGTTTAAGATGATCGTCTTTTTTCCGAGTGCTTCCAAGTAGATAATGTCCGAGCCTAAAGTTCGGACTGTTAAAATACTGGGAATCTCTTTGTATAGCTTACCAAATTTCTTAGTCCATCCGAGATAAGTCTTAGTCATATCGACTAGTGGAATATCAAATGCATTCCCAAAGATTGGAAGTCTCGGAGGCCCAGGAGGTAGGGGAAACTTGGTCTTTCGTCGCTTTTGAAACAATAAGCGTAGAACACAGACAGCGAATAAGATTTGAAAGAATCGGCTCAGTGAGTACATGATTCTGAAAGCAGAATGTATTGATCTTGAGAACAAAAAACAGATTATGAGATCGGCTGTCAGGATGACTTGGGGGACTATGCTAGAATGGGGCTCAAGCAAGTGAAGTAGAAGGAAGAAAGAACACCAGCGGTCGAGCTCAGTTGATATATGTCGCATAATTATTCGCAACGGGGATTTGATCCTGGATCTGACATTGATGTAATCTGATCACATTGTTTTCTGACAATCCTGCATAGTATGAGTGAATGTCTATTTGGTTTTGTTATGTATGCATTATTGCTAGACAAAGTCAAACATCTAGACAACCTCGGTAGGTTGTCCCTACAAAGGTAGAAAATTCCCTTGCCAATCCATAAGATTTGGGCAACCTGAGGATTGATGTTCCCATTGGAGCACTGTATCATGTGCATGATGAGGCTCTTCAGAAGACACAATGCTATATTTATTTGTCATCGGTTATCTTACACCGTGAAACCGGAGAAAACCTGATGAAAATTTTGTTGTGCTAATAATATTTCGAAGTGTTTCTTCGTATGATTTAACTGGTCTGGTATGAGGATTAATTCTTCCATATCCGGATCCGATTTCACTCGGCATAAGGACCGAGTGACAGTACAGTGCATGAGTAAACAAACTACCTGGATTATCAAATGTGACCAGATGATCCATTAAATCCTCATCATGCGCATACTTGATTGATACTCACATGATACAGCTATATTATTCTAGTCCTAGTAGCTTGCTATTACACATCATTAAATACATAAATCTAGGAAATTAATTAACCATATAATTGTTCCATTACTAATATTAGTTGGCATAAACATACAAGGCTGTGTAACCATTGATGTGGTAAATGAATTAGCCACATGTGTGAACAGTCCAGGATGATGGTAACTACTCCAAGAATCATTCAGAATTTGATGTTCTCAACAGATTAGTGATAAAGTTATTGATGGGGGAAATCTGCTTATATTTAGGCATGGGTCTTGGGCACAATTAGGGCTCACCAAAGATGACCCCAGGGTAAGTCAGTGACTACCCTTACCCCTAGGGCATACTTTACTTTGTAAGCTTTATACTTATTTCTAGTAGACTTAAAATGTTATTCCAAGTGTATACTCTATTGTTAAGAGTATATCTTATTCTAAGAGCAAATCACAAAGATTTTATCCTTAAGGGTTGTCACACTCTGTAACCCCAATCTTAGATCAGTTATCTGTTGGACTTCTAAGATGCTCTTTCCTTTTCCAGTTAGCTTTCATCTCCAGAACTGTTTAGCACATTTTCCACTAATTATTCTTTCAGTATAATTATATCAGAAATATAGAGCAGAGTAGAGAGATACTAGTAAAGGAGAAGGAGTACTAGTTAGGAGAATAAATAAAATATATTTATGCTCTAAGATATTATAATAGAAGAGTAAGGCATTTGAAAACAACTGTTGTGATGTTATGAGATGGTTCCTAGAAAAGAAACTATTTCCCGCATGTTTCTCAACTTAGTGGATAACATCCAGGACTACAATGCCAGAGGGACTTATGTAAGACATGTACAGTTATTAGTCAGGGTCATGGAATCACAGAAGATAGGTGTATAGACCAACAGACCTTTGTATAAGTAGCAGCATAATCCAACAAAGGACTCTATTGAGTTCTTTCTGAACATCTACCTTAGGTGAACCTTGAGTCTTCATGACTGAACATTAACATGTAAGATGTTATGAGATGTCCCATTAACCTAATATTTTGCTAGCTTTCCAGCATCTAATTCACAATATCCAAGCATTGAATAGACTTAGGTCATAAATAGTTCTACATATGTGATATAAATATCATATAATATATCACATAATTGTAGAATAAGGTTTTTATCTGGGTCTCTGGCCCAACTTGAACCCTTTACTAATTCTAAGTGAAGTTAACATTGTGCTGAAGTCAGTATACTATGCTCCCTTCCTACAACAGTTTATGTAATAGTAGGGAATGTTATTTGTTAGGTCATTATGTTCTCTTTTTACAACAGTCCACATAACAGTGGACAGTGTTAGAACTGAAGACTAATCACAAATAATTAATATTGAATTTACATATTACATAATCATTAAACTACAAGTATCTATAAATTGTAATTCTTCTTCAGTCTCAAAAACTCAATAAAAGCTAGTAATTTAGATCTAGGACCCTTGTACTGTTATAACTTGGCCAAAATAGCTAAGTTAATATTTATTTTCATTTCTTTTAATTAGATAATTAATGGACACACAAGACAGCATGACTCAAAAAAATATACAGGACTTGGTAAATAGTTGTAAATACCAAATGTATATAAATACTATAGAACAATTGAATAGGAACTCTATTGAGTTTTCCTTGTCAACTTAGACTAGGAGTAATTAAGTCATCTTAGGCTAAGTCACTACAATTTTATTTCTTCTTAATCCTAGCCCAAAGCTCATATATCTCTCTAAATGGTTTTTTATAGTTATTGAGCTTGCTCTTAAGATAATTCTAAAGATGTTGAATAGAATTGAGGTCTAGAAACTGTGCTAGCCATATAAGAACTCTAAAATCATTGTTCTAAACTACTTTTTGGCCAATTTAACAATGTGCTTGGAATCATTATCTTGCTAAAAGTAAATATCCTTTATTTGTATCACAAATGGCTACTTACTGATTGGTGACTTGATGATTTAATAATCAAAAGGCTTAAAAAAGCAAGGTTTAGACAGTAGCAAAAGATATTGTTAAGTTTGAGGTTTATCCTCAGACAAATAGTCTTTACATATATAATTGTAGTAGTCTATGCACCAGGACAGACTACCACATGATCACTACCTATTGTTTTATATATAGGAGTGCTATTGTTCTTGAAATAGAGATAACCTATCTGTCTTAGGGTAGTTCTTTGTTCTATTTAAGGACAGACAATAATATATAGGTAATAGATTAGTATTATATACAAACATTGAGGACCTTGTATCTCTATGGAATCTTATTGCCTCTGGATCTATTTATAGCCCAAAGAAGTGCATTAAAGAGAGCTTCACAATGAATATTGAAGCAAATGATTATGTTAAGTGGTTTCTGAGAAATCAGTAATTTAGTGTTCAGTAACTTGATGATCACTGGCTGATCTGCTGATAACTTGGTAAATACTGATCAATTTGAGACATTTTTGGTATTGTTGGAAAGATCTTCTTAAGGGCTTTTGGTAGCCATTTAGATTATCAAAATTAGTTAAGTATTCTTGCAGTTATAGTCCAAATGAAGTTTGTGATAGATAGCTACCAAGTTATAATATTATTCTAGTAGGGAAACAAGTCTCCCTAAGATTCTGGTCACTCTTGGGAGCACTTTTAGAGAGAAGTTCTGGGGTCTAGTTCTGGTATGAAGTTTTTGGGTAGGTCCTATAAGATCTATATAGTGGTAGTTATAGCTACTACTCTACCACTTGAGTATTATCCCTGAGTTCACAACTGGGCTTCTAGTACTTATTTGTGGGGAGTGTAAGGGGACCCTACTAACACCACCCCTGGAACATTAGACCAACCTCCTAGAGCAACCCTGCACCTAATTAAATATTACTATATAATATTTAATTGTCTTAGCTGTAAGGATATAGCTGAGATAACTTAGTTTCACTTCTAGTCTGAGTTAACAAGGAGAACTCAATAGAGTTCCCATTTGATTGCTATACATTACTTATATACATTCTGTATTTACTTCTATTTATAAAGTCCTATACATCTCTTTTTGAGTCATTTCTTCTTGCACATCCATTAATTTCCTAATTAAATGAAAAGAAAAGAAAAGAAATATAAATAATAACTTAGCTATTTAGCTATGTCTTGACACTACCCCTCTCTCAAGATTCTTTGTCCCAAGGATTTTTACAACTCATAGTAAGGATCGCAGATATTCCCCATTTTATCATTATCTTCTTCTGCCCACTCCTTGATTCCCAAGTTTTCCTGCTCAATTTCCTTCTCCTCCTCCTTTATTGTTTCTATTGTTCTTGGTCCCCTTGCTCTTTCTCCCTTTTATCTCCTCCAATTTCTTTCCAACCTTGTCCAGTATTCCTTGTTGTATCTTTTATCCAACTATCTAAGTAATTTTCTTGCCATAAACCTTCCTGGTAATTTTCCTCTTCTAAATGTCCTCTTTTCCTGTTCTTGTCTTTGAACATCTTCCATATCTCACCAATATTCTTTCTCAAATTCCTCGACTGCTTTTGCATTTTCCAAGTTTTCTATTCCTTCCCAAGTATTAAATTCAGCCATGAACCCTTTCCACTATACCAAATACTTGTCTTTTCCCCTTATCCATTGCTTGTTCAAAATTCTTTCAACCTTCCATTCCTCCTCTCTCTCAATTATAACTGGAGCTAGTTGCTTCTTTTTCTGCCCCTCTACTTGTCCTACATATCTTTATATTCTACTAACATTAACTACTAAGTGTATTTTTACTGTGCTAGGTAGCTATCACAAATGGCCACTTACTGATTTGTGAGTTGATGATTTAATAATCAAAAGGCTTAAAAAAGCGAAGTTTAGACAGTAGCAAAAGATGTTGTTAAGTCTGAGGTTTATCCTCAGACATACAGTTCTTAAATACATGATTGTGGTGGTCT
>Ga0153976_1000774_pt1 | contig 11247 bp, 12 predicted proteins | sample TSGA060MetaG_FD_104717 | JGI IMG/M metagenome (GOLD analysis project Ga0153976, IMG submission 104717) | Attine ant fungus gardens microbial communities from Georgia, USA - TSGA060 MetaG | ecosystem: Host-associated > Fungi > Mycelium > Unclassified | place: USA: Georgia, Yuchi Wildlife... | reverse complement strand
GTTGATATCTGGGAACGATATTGATCCTGGGTTCTTGAACAAAGATTGGGGTACTTTGGCCGTAAAGTCATCAAGAAGTTTTGTCAACAACGAAAATGCTGGTCTGACAGGATACTCCTGGTCTGTGATCATAACACCTATTTTTGATTAAGAACACAAATGCTATTTAACGTGTTGACTGCCAAATACCAGCGAGGTGCTCAGCTCCCCCACGATTGTAAATGTGGGCTGTGTATGAGCTCTCTTTGACACTCTGCCTCTGACCTTGTGCTGTGCGTTCTACTACCGTTTTTGTAAAGAAATTCATGAATTCGCCAACGGATCCCCGCTGGTAGAATGAGAAACTTGACAGGTCATTAGCAGAACTGAGAACAGCAGAAGCACCGGAAGGTGGAGCAAGAACAACTGAGATAGAGTAAATCCTCATTCTGAATTAGAGGACAGTTGGGCAACAGGTGATGAACCTGTTCCTAGCACTGTTCCTAGCAATGCGTTAGCAACTAATGTGACAAAATGTGACTGATTGTGTGAGCTGGGCCCACTAGAGAGTGACGTCTTATTACCAACATGTAGAAAACTTCCTACCTATCCCTGGCCTTTCCATTTAGATAATGCACTGATAATTTTAATTAGCAGTGGTCTGCACGATGAAAACCAAAGTTAACCCAACTTTGGTTCTCATAATGCAGACCACTGACCACGTGCTTTCCCCATTTATCTGTGTACTTCAGGTGTTGCTTGCAAGTGAGATATACAACAACGATTCAAATAATGTTACTTGCAAAGGAATTAGTCACGTTTATCGGGAATGAACTCCCAGTTGGGATGAGGACGCCTAAGACCAATTCCGGGCCAATAGGGTTGGCTAACAAGCTTGGTCAAAGGTGTGTTAAATGTCGAAATAACACAGAGAAATATGATTCTCTCACATCATGATCGCGCTCAGCGATGAAGAATTCCACTTGATTGGGAACAACCGTATCACTTGGATCAGGAACTCTAATACTGAAGTAGCGACCACTCGACCCAACGGGCTCAATTTCAAGCTCTGCATAGCCGACTCCGAACAGGATTTTTCCACCTTGGTAATCTGCGGATGGGCTGGAAAGACTCCATCCCATGAGGACTGGGCCGATACCGGGTAACTTGCTGTTGAAACCAGGTTGTGTAATGATGTACTTGTTGTTCTCATTCAGATGAACTTCCCACTAAATTTTTTTCTCCAAGTGAAAGGTGTGTTATTCAAAGATGATGAGGGCTACTTACCACCTGAGGGGGGTGCTCGGGACTCAGTGGTTCCGCCAGGATGGGTTGGCCGATATCAGTAGATACAGCGTATAAACCGCCCACAAACGGCGGAGTGATGCCTGGAGGAATGTAGCGAATCTGGTAGCGACCTGGCTTTAAACTCATTGTCGTCGTTTTTTCAGATAGGGAGGTGACTGATCTGATGGTCTAATTCCTGAGCGACTTTATACCTAACCAGCGGCCTGTGAATAGAGCTCGGATAAGTGCCATGTATGTATTCGAGAGAGAGTAAGAATCTTGCATGTAGATTGCGCAGTCAGTTTGTGGGCGGTAGGTTCACCTGATACTACATGAAACACAGTCTACATTCACTCCACGCATGTCTCCTATTGTTTTTCACTGTATGATAATGAGCTTATTCAAACGATATATAGTATCTGCTCACCTCAGATGTTCCATGAGGTGAGTTATAGTAGCAGTATTAGAAATTTGCGGTGTATAATCTATGATTCACTGTGATCTCCATGACCTAATAATGGATACGGAGGACACAGTTCTTCCAGTAATTGACTCCTTTTCTAGAAAAGTTGCTGGATGGAGATATCATCCATGGTCTGCGGTGGTTATCCATGACCGCCTTCATCGGATAGTCATTGGGGATATTATTATCGCTTAACATCTTGAAGATCCCCCGGACTGATAATCTGCTCGCTTTGGTAGGTGATACGGGAACTCTTTTTGCCGGTGACAGCTCGATGGAGTTGACGGCAGAAGTAATAGCTCCAGACATGGAATGTGGCGTACATTGTGGCGTACATCCTACCATATTTAGCCATCTAACAATGACTCGTTTTAAATTAATTCAGCGATCACATGCTTAGTCATCATCGCGACTTGCACTATGCCGTCTTCAGGCCCAGGATCTATTTACCCATTTGCCGACAAAACCCAGTTCCAGACAACATACCGAGCCATATGTACCCACAAAAACATTTCTCTCGACTTATCTCGCCTCATGACGCCGGGCGAGAAGCGCCCGCTTGATCTTTATCTGCTCCATAAGTCTGTCTTTGCACTCGGTGGTGAGGCCAAGGTGTGTATAGTTGCCGTATTTGTTGGAGTATTGCACTGACTGTACTGTCGAATGGTGTAGATGGCCGAATTTTCTCTGTGGGATCAGGTCGCACAGCGAATGGGGTTGTTGATCGATGAGCCTGACGATTTCTCGCCCTCAACCGTCCAGCGTCCCTTCTCAGCTTCCAACCAGTTGCTGGACTTACTGCCTCTGGCGCTTCCTACGTCGTCAGAGTCGTCATCTAACCCATCGTCACCGCTACCACCATCATCGATTGCACAGTACCTTTCACGCGTGTATAAACTCTACCTCACCTTCTTTGACCAGGCCATCAGAGAAAACATTGCGCACAACAGAGCAAAAGCACAGGCTGCAATGCAACAATCAAGAATTCAAGCAGCCGCAGCTGCGGCTCAAGCTCGTGTTGGCCAACAACAGTCTCAACAGCCTTCCGCGTCTACATCTACAACTCATGTACCGGCTTCGGTTCAACAACCTCTGCAAACTCGTACTCAGGTTCTCACTGCTCAACAAGAAGCTACTCAAATCCGGGCCCAGACACTGGCCCAAGCAAAGGCTAATCACGCTCAAGCCCAGGCCGTTGCAGCAGCTCAAGCGCATACCACCCATACCCTCATTCCGCATGGCATTCCTGTCACACAATTCCTGGTCCAATACGTTGGTTTACTCCCACCCTATGTGGAATCTCTCTCACCGCAAGATCGTTTCATGTTGCTTGAATGGACACAACTGACTGATGCAGAGCTTAAGATAAAGGCTGGAGGCAAAGAGGCGTTAATTGGGATTGTCAAGAATGTGAAGGATAAGTTGAAAGAGATGAGGGAGGGTCAAAGTTCCGGCGTCAGAGAGCGAAAAGGGTTTACGACGAGCGTAGCCGTCGGAATTGTTTTGCCTGGGATGAAGCTCGGTCCACCTAGTGCCCCTCCTCCAAGTGGGCCCGTACCGCCTGTACCTTCACAAGACAGGTTAGAGGAGAAAGAAGAGAATGAGTCGATCCAGCACGAAGATGACAAGGACAGTGATAATGTCTGGGATGATGAGCAGCGGCAGGCTATTCTTCCTACGACCAGATTTATTTCATCTGGTTTAAAGGGAGAACCACTTCCTCAGCCTGAACCCAAGATGGGATCAAAGGCGTCATTTGAGGTGGTGTCTCGACTGATCAGAAAGTGTAATAGTGAGTTTTTTTTAATTATTTCTTTTTCTTATCGTGTTCCGATTGGCCCTCGTACAGTCTCGGAGGCATTATTAGATGATACCATGGACTCTGTTATCGTTCCGGCAGAGCGACTACCCGAACACCATGCTCTCTTGGACAAAGTTTCACAGGCATGCTCAGAGATTGATAACAAGCTTGCGATGATACACGACGTTCTGCAGGAAGAATCATATATCGAGAAGATGATTATAACCGTATGCTTTCCCCCTATCTTCCCTGCACCTTCACCCTGACATGGACACTGTAAAGGGTTCACAAGTCGTATATCAGAAAACGCTCCTAACCAAAGCAGACTGGGAGCGCCGATACGTCCTCACAGTTGACATGCTCAAAAACATACTGGCTGAGATCCAGTACCTCGTCGGACTATATAATTCATCTATTCGCAATCTCATGGAAGTTTTTCAAAGTACCATTACTGCTCAGGGGCAGGAAGTTGCAGTTCAACAACTTCCTAGTTGGGTTCAGGTTCAACTTCAACAACAAGCGGTGGCTGTTACACCACCTCAGCAGCCTATACAATATGCACCTCAGAATCTTGTTGCTATGACACCTGAACAGAAAGCTCAAGTACGTTCGATGCAGAGGGCTCAGGAAGCTGATCTTGAGATGCGTAAGTTTAGAGAGGGGTTCAAGAAGGAGGGACCAGAAGAGGTTATTCGATGGATTGAGAATCGGTGTAAACCGTTGAAGAGCGTGTACGAGGAGTATCTAGAGCAGAGAAAAATGCTGGAAGAGCGATTGAAGGAGAGAGAAAAAACTGAGGAGGAAGATCGTCCGTATAATACTTGGGGAAGACGAAGATGGTCATTGAAGGATGATGAGAGTAGTGATCAAGAGATTGAGCGTGGGGACGGGCTAGAAGATGGAGAGAGTGATGTTGATGGGACTACCGTTAGCGCGAGAGAGGAAAGGAGAGAAAGAGAAAGAGGACCGAGAGAGGGATTCAGTTTGTTTTCGCGCAAAGAGAGGCTGGGGATTTCCAGGTCGGAGTGGAACGCTGAGGGAAATTTAGGTTTACCATTTACGGAAGAGGAGCACGCTGCTGCTGTACTATTTGTGCAATGCGCGACACAAGAGTTTGGATCGCTTCGTGAGTGTTTCCCAAGTGAATGTCCTTTTGGCTGAACAAAAATACTATGTGGCTGTAGCTGCCACGTCACAGATGCTGAGTTGGGATACGGACCTTACGTCGCAAGAAAAAAAGGAGTATCATCGACTGCATGACAAGGGACACCGCCATTATCAAGAGTATGGACCAAAAACAGCACTTTTACATCTATTGATGGGACAAGACTCAACGACGAAGCGATTTATAGTGATAGTAAGTAGACGAAATCACGAGTTGGAGTGAGAGAGAACTAAATATATATAGGGTTACGTGCTTTCGTACCAGTATCATGTGTTTGCCACCGGGACAAAACGATATATTTTGACACTTGATCAGCTGGAAGAGTGGGTCGAGGATTATGGGGATATAATCGAAGAGTTTATAGAACGCAAGAATGTAATGCACCGGGAGCAAGTGCAGGCGCAGATGAAAAATATGGGACAAGAATTGGATCTGAGTGGGGTTGATATTGGTGTATTAACGGGAAAAAGGAGCAAGGATAAGGACAATAGTAAGAAGAAGGTGAAGAATCAAGGGGTACTAGGAGATGAAGAGGAAGAGGCAAAGATGTTGGATGTGCTCGGGGGTGTGGTAGACTTTTTGGAGATGTACCGGATGTAATTAGTGATATCACGTGTAGGCGCACACCGGCTGATGGCATTCACCTATCTATAATAGCATTATTTAGAACATTATTTAGGTGCGTTTCCTGCCCTGTCTGTCATGCTTAGAATTATGACCACCCGTGTTGCCCCCAGAGTATTTCAACAAAAAATGGCTCGTTCTGTCGTTACTGCCAATACCGAATCTGAAGTAACCCCCATGCTGCGTTACCAAGCATCACTCCCTACATTACCTATTCCGACTCTTCAATCCACCGGTACGAAATATTTAGAGACAGTTCAGCCTCTCTTGACCCCGGACGAGTTTTTGAAAACTAAAAGTGCGGTTGAGGACTTTGTCGTCTCACCGCTTGCAAAGACGTTGCAGAATCGTTTACAGGCCAGGGCAGATGAACCTGGAATGAAAAATTGGTTGGCGGATTGGTGGAATGATGTGGCATATTTGGGATATAGGGATCCTGTTGTGGTTTTCGTCAGCTACTTTTTCATCCATGTCGATGATCAGTTCAGAAGGGATCCTGTGAAGAGAGCTGCTAGTCTCGTCAAGGCCATGTTATCCTTCCGGGAACTCGTTGAGAGGTGAGGCAAAGACACAACTTCTGGAATTCTGAACTGTTTTTCTCACTTGATCTCCACAGCGAACGATTAGAACCTGAGCAAGTGCGCGGTAAACCACTCTGTATGGCTTCTTATAAATGGCTATTCCATTCCTCACGTTATCCTGCTCAACCTTCCGACACGGCTCTCAAATTCGATGCGAAAGAAAATAATCATATCGCGGTTATTCGGAAGAACAAGTTCTTTATTGTCCCGCTTGTCGACCCCACTGGTCGAGAACTCTCAGCTGCTGAGCTCGAACTCCAGTTTAACAGGATTATTTCTGCTGCGGGCGAGATACCCGAAGAATACCCTGTTGGTGTGCTTTCAAGTGATAATAGAGATCACTGGACGGATGCAAGGAAGACTCTAATTGCGGCTTCACCGGGTGGCAGCAATGAGGAAGCACTGAGGAAGATTGAGAGCGCTATGATTGTTGTTGCCCTCGATGATACTAAGCCTATAACGAGAGAGGATATCAGCTGGGGAGTGTGGACTGGAAACGGTCGTAACAGGTTTTACGACAAACATCAACGTATGTGGTTTCTTTATCTACTTTAATTAAATAACACCGTGGTCTAGTTATTGTCTTTGACAATGGTCGGTCTGGTTTCCTTGGTGAACATTCTTGTATGGATGGGACGCCGACACTTCGTATGAACGAATTCATTCTCGCCACAATTTCTAGTGGCAGGATCAACTTTGGTCCTACCACCATCCCTAACCCATCGTCCATTCCCCTTCCCCAACAACTCACATTCCAACTCAACGACAGCGTCAAATCTTGCATCATTGCCGCCTCATCTCGATTTGACACTCTGATCTCCAAACACGAGCTGAACGTTCTTCATTACGAAGGATATGGCAAAAGCCTCATGAAGCGATACAAGTTTTCTCCGGACGCATGGGTTCAACTCGTCATGCAACTCGCCGCCCACAAGTTCTTTGGTCGACCTGGTGTGACGTACGAGTCTGCTCAAACTCGGAAATTCCAGCTTGGTCGTACGGAAGTTATTCGAAGTGCATCGAACGAAAGTAAAGCATGGGTGGAGGCTATGCTTGACCCTGATGCATCACGCGATCCTCTTAGACTTAGAGACCTCTTCTCAAAAGCAGTTTCTCGACATATTCAATATTCAGCTTGGGGGGCAGACGGTCAAGGTGTTGATCGCCACCTTTTCGGTCTCAGACGTATGTTGGCCAAAGATGAACCTTTACCTGAAATCTATCAAGATCCAGCATTCTCTAAATCGAATCACTGGGAAGTGAGTACGAGTCAGCTCAGTTCGAGGTACTTGGATGGATGGGGATATGGTGAGGTTGTGGAGGATGGATTTGGGTTGTCGTATGCGATTGGAGATCATTATGTGAGGTGGACAATCACGAATCTCAAGGAGAAGCAGAGAGGGGTTGAGTTGAGACATTATTTAGCGGAGGCGGCGACGGATGTGAGAAAGATGCTCGAAGCTGCGGAGAATGTTGGAAAGGAAAAGGCACATTGATATAGATGAATAGATATATAATATGATAATGTAGATACCAGCGACAATCGTTCTAAGAAGTGTTGAAGAAACATAGATCGCGGTGATATCTAATTAGACACCTTTTTTTCAATTCATCATTACTGTTTTGTAATTTCCTTCTTTGGCATACGCTGGTGTTATAAGGCCTGCTACTAGGTCTGACCAAACCATATTCTGTGGCCAAGCATTTGTTCACTCCTACTCATTAAACGTTATCCTATTCTGCGAGTAATCTCTCAATAACTCTCCGTATCTATTTTGTCTTGCACAGTCAAGGAATATAAGACTCCAGCGCAGGGACCATCCGTCAAAGTCTTCGTTGGAGAAACATTGGCAAGACGTAAAAGCTCAAGCTTCCACGAATCACACGGATACGAAAATATCTCAATCTATTGACTGTGGCTTTCCTGCTCAAGCGATAGCAGTATTCTTGTTATATATAAAGTCTGCCTGCATCATCCCAGTCCGAATAAGTGTGTGATCCTCAGAATTTTACTCATAACTTCGTGGCCGAGTATTCCGGTCATTCTTAAACTGTTCAATCATGAATTTTTTTTCCCAGCAGAGTCAATGCGGAGACGTCATGCCTTTGGATGAATAAATGCTTTGATCAAGTGGTTTTCTGAAGCTGCGGATATCTGAACTTATAGGGCAGGTTTCCTCTCCACTCATTTAGTATCTTTGCGCATTTGGTCTTGTCCTTCCGTTTCCCCCTTCTTCGGTCTTCTTGCGCTCCCATGTTGGTCGTGACCAGTAGGAAATATGCTTTTGATGCGATGTGTAGATCGATATTCCTACACACAGCTAGACTGGACTAACAGTTCAACTTCCTTCACCCCCCCTCTTCGGCCCACTATGACATCTTCTCAACCATTAGACCTGTCCAGCAATGCGTCATCGAAGAGCCGATACCGTAGACCAATGAACTGGGGAATTCAGCCTCACAATTGAGAAATGAATATACCATGAGACCATGGCAGCTACAAGTCACCGGACTTTATGTATGACGGGATGACCTTAAACAAGCTCAGTTAATGCTTGGGAAAATTATGATTGATTTATGTGTTGTGTGATAGAAAGTTGATAAACTTTCAGCTGGTGAGATGGCTGAGTTCGTAAGGGCATACTGCTCGATTGCGGATGCAATTGGGTTGGAGTTTGAACCACGTCTTGACCATTAGACGTTGCCTTGTCAAAAGGCACTAATTCCGCACAATTTGTGTAAAAACTACTCTGCAGCGAGGAGGAGAACAATACAACTCTAGAGCTCCGAGGAGTTTTTCCTCATGCTAAAAAGTCTCAACTAATTCTCATTTTTTGGCTCAAGCCTATCATACTCAGAATAAGTAGAATGTCCGTTCCTTACATTTTTGAGCATTGTATTATTTGTCCGCGGCAGGTTGTAATCTTTATCTCCTGCTATGGGACCAGCCTTTCAATTCGTGGTCTGAGAGACGTGTAGTCCCAGCACCAGCACCAGACATTCCTCAAGGTACATAAATGGTTATTTAGGAAGTTATGCTGCAGCTCTGAACCGAGTTTAGCTTGCAAGTACTGCAGATATTATGATTCGATGGATGATCCTTGTGAGTTGACACGAATAAGTACTCTATCGTTATTCTAGTGCAGTCGCTGAAAAGACCATAAAGAAAACTTCTGAGGTACTACTATCTCGATGTTCATACAATAACAAGCAGGGTTCACTCTGAGATTGAAGCTTTCTGCTTAGCAAACACATGGATATGTGCAAGTCCTGGAACACTCTGCAACCTCTATAGAAACGTCAGTCTTCGGAGTCAAAAAGGGGAAATACCATCATACTCACAGGCGGATTGACAAACCAGGCTGTCTCCCAGGCAGTTTCGTTCCATCGCCTTCTCACGAACTCATGAACCGCACTTCCAGCACGTTGAACCAACGCTTCCTCCTCTTCTGTCCCTCTCTTCGACACCTTCATCGTTTCTAGGGTGATGCCCCACTCTGCCAAGGCAGGTAGGCAAGATGATAGATGTACATCAGGGTCAGGTGGGGGAGAACTGTCGCCCGTGAATCCCCATAAGCCATCTTGCTCGATGCGGGACTTGATGGATGGAGGAACAATGGTCTCGTGGTAAATTGGAATGCGGGTCCAAATGAGGGTATGTTCAACTTCGGGAGGAACTGTGAGAAAGCTCAAGGGGGAAATCAGCAAGCGTCAGAACCAACCCAAACCCACCAGAATAGGGCCAGTCATTCTGTATGATGCTCAGATATTCCACAGGAATGTCTCTACAGAAGTACTCTGGGGCATCCGGTGGAACAGGCGGCAAGTTTTTCACATCCGAAGATTCTGTCGAAGCCACGAAGGCGGTGGTAGGCGGTTGGCTGTCCAAGGCCGAGGTTAACAACGACAATGTGTCTGGTTTGCCCCACTGTAACCGATAATCCAGCAGATAATTGACTACAGACCCCGAACGTCATGAGCCGACGTCAAATCTGGGCGCAAATGGACGCACCTATGGACCCGTAACGCTCGATTATTCCAATTGACCATTCATTATAGCGCTTTTGAAGTTTCTTATCCCGTTTTAGTAGCCCGAGATCTCTGTTGAACGCACTTTAAATTGGAACAAGTGATCAGGTGGGAAAAGAAACCGACCCAGAATTAACAAATGTCTTGAGCTGCTCCCATGTAAATTTGGCCGGATAATAAACTTGTAATTCTTCCCTTGTTGGTGGGCCTTTACGCAGAGGAACGTCTTTGGTCACGAGATCAGTTTTCAGATATTGAGTAGGCTGGACTATCTCAATTGTCATGCCGTCTATCATCTATACAATGTCTAATATGTGAGGAAGTGAGAATGAAGGAGTCCTGGGAAGAGATGCAAGTATTCCGTGATCCTATCGCTATAAAAATAGCAAATTTGACTGCCTAACGTATCCTGTCTTTGTCACCATGTCAAAATCTAATGATAATCGAGCAAGAGCAAGAGGTGGTACAGTAAGATCTCGTGGGCGTGGTCATGGCAGATATCAGCCTCCAGGACAAGAAGACCGTCTCCGACGTCGAGGAGGAGGTGGTGGATGGGCTTTTCCAGGGGAACAGAATCCGACAATGTCAGGTAGACAGCAAATGGAGCTCATGCCTTCTGTCAGTCGCAGCAGCGGCCTGGACAAGGGCGGCGATTCGTGCGTCTTTTCGGATCTTCGGTTCCAGTCATTGTTCATATGAAATGAGACTTAGCGATCTAGGCTAAAGGACTACAAAGTACAAGAGGAATATCGCCGCTTCATTGAAGAGAAAGTAAGGTTGGGAATTTTTTCTGTTTCTTGGACTGACGTCCCCCCCCTAATTATGAAAAAATAGGTCGAAAAACTGATCAAGCGCCTTGACAATCTCGACTCCGAAATCGAGATCGCAAGAAAGCACCGAATGGAAGAACAGGAGAATGTCCTTATCTTATTCCGTATGTCCGTCTCCCTTCGGATCGTAAGTTAAATGCCGAAAGGGTCACAGGTAAATTGAGGGAAGGAATTTCATCTAGTGGTCGAGCTGACATCTTCAGCACGGAAGGTTGGCCAGTTCTTCAGAAAATATAGAGAGGTCAATTACTCAAAAGAGACTTACAGTATACGAGCGATCTCTCTACCTTTCCATTCTATTTGCCTCTCAAAAGCATACTACGGCCATCATACTTGCCCTACTAGACGATATCTACCCCAAAGTGTATCTGACCAATCCAAAGCTTAAATCAACGAATCACTCACATCACCGACACATCTCCCTCCTTATTTCCTTGATCAATCATCTTGTCTCACAATACCCCTCCCAGATCCTCTACCGTCAACAG
>Ga0153976_1000772_pt1 | contig 11251 bp, 10 predicted proteins | sample TSGA060MetaG_FD_104717 | JGI IMG/M metagenome (GOLD analysis project Ga0153976, IMG submission 104717) | Attine ant fungus gardens microbial communities from Georgia, USA - TSGA060 MetaG | ecosystem: Host-associated > Fungi > Mycelium > Unclassified | place: USA: Georgia, Yuchi Wildlife... | reverse complement strand
GGGTCTTGATAACTGATAGAACTCAATAGACTATTTTTTTATTGGATTGTGTGTATTGCCTTGTAAAAATTCTGGGTTTTCTCTAAGCTTCAAGTCAAAATCGTCGAGAGCTTGTCCCCTCGATTATTATGGGACCATCAATAACGAATTATTGATTTATTCTTTGCACGTGGTGACCAAGTTACTTCAAGATTGGGTACGTTTTCGTACAGACTGACATTAAGTACAAAAGTGAGTTGGCCTGTGGACAAGGCATTTATTCAGGAAGCCTTTGGAGGAACGATGCCTCCGATCGTCATATCCCATCCTAGTTCTTCATACGTCCAGCCAAGGACAGAGCCTTCCGGAGAGTGGTACGGGAGCAAAGACTTATGCATACCCGGTTCCTTGTGTAGGTCGTCAATTAACTTGAAGTCCTCCTGAGCGAGAGTGAGAAGCTATGGGGAAAAATATCATGATGATAGCCCAGGGAGTATGTATTGGGATAATCTTACTGTGATATTATCTTTCAGCCTTTGTTCGTTCTCGCTCTTTGGAATGACAACCGTTTCCCTTTGTACACCCCAACTGAGGATGACCTGAGCAGGTGTGGCGTTATACTTCGCAGCGATATTCTTAACTCCTTCATGCTCGAAGAAGGTGGATGAGCGACCTAGAAAATTTTACATTAGTAAAAAAAAAGAAGTCGACGATGATGCAGCGGGGCGAAACACCAAGGGGAGAATATGCAACAATCAAGATTCCCTTCTCTTCGCAGTACTTTCTCAGATCCTCTTGGGGCAAACATGGATGTACTTCAACTTGGTTGACAGTGGGTACGACCTTGACATGGGGGAGCAAGATCTCCAAAGTCTTGATAGAAAAGTTGGATACACCGATGGATTTGACTTTCCCTGTTTCGAGCAATTTCTCCATCTCCCTGTACGTATCGATGAATGTTGGTGGTTCTTGTGGGTTGAGCACGCGAGAAAAGGATGCATTTCCGACTGTGTTTGACTTGTCTATGAGACGAGAGCTAAGTGAGGTCGCGTTACCAGTATGATCAGAAAGACAGACCTACGACCGACCCTTGAGGCCAGTGCATTAGATACAGATCGATATAATCGCAATCTAACTCTGCGAGCGACTGCTCGAAAGCTTCACGAACGCGGTGATGGTCCACATTCCTGGAAAAGTTTGAGATAAACACTCAAGAGTAGGTCAAAGGGAGAGAGGGACATACGCAAGCTTGGTGGTAATATATAAATCTTTCCTTGGGATTCCAGAAGCTCGGATGGCTTGACCAACTTGTTTCTCGTTTCCTGTAACATGCATTGAATGAGATCATAACTTTGAAACCCCAAGCCTCGATACCAACCATAACCTGTGGCCTAAAAGCACCATAAGAATCGTAAATGCCCGATTAGATAAGGATGTTGATCAAGCTACCTACCGTATCGAAATGCGTGTAACCAACCTTCAAAAAAATCAGGACATTAGTCGATCTGAACTGTGTCTCAGGAATACTTTGATAGCCTTCTCAATCATGTCGTTGACACGTTGACCTCCGCCAACACCTCCCATCCAGCACCTACTCTTTGTGATACACTCAAGTAACTCAATGATCGAACGAAACGCTTACCCCAGGCCAATAGATGGGATTTTTGCACGATTATTGAGGGTATAATCAGGTATCTTCGACATCTTGGGATGATACAACTTAGATACGAGTCAAGAAGTCGATCTCATTCCGGACCGGGAGGTCCACAGCCTGATAGCATCACATGGGTTCATTGTTAAATACCCGACGGATCAAATGTTATTCCGTGAGCCCTCTTGAAACCACCTCAGTTTGCTGAAGTGATGACTCAGACAATTCTTTCAGACAATGCCATGGATTCGGTCTGAGAGATACGCCAGAATCTATGGCTGTCCTCCGGTAAGACAAGTTGCATTCGAAGAGTCTGTGTAGAGACCTATTATTTGGGCACAGAATAAGATATGGATCGATGATGAGCGCTACAGACAACGAGTGTAACTGATACGCACTGATACCGGATCAGATAATCACCCAACCATTGGTATAACTATTAACGTAGGTATAAAGTTGAGTCGGGACAAGAAAATTAAAAACAACAGTCATCTTTCAATGGTCCCCTAATCGATGCCCATGCTTTCCATGCGTAATGCCAGGCTAAGGTTTTCTTGCGCACTATCAATCAGTTCTTGAGCCATGGTTAAGTTCGCCTTTCGGGCACGTAGGACTGGAAGACAAGCCACAAAGACACTCATAATCTGTTCTCGAGCAGAATCTGTGTCTTCCATTTCTGCCTTCTTATTGTCTACACTTGTAGCGCCGATTTGAGAGGCGGCCTTTGAGTCGACTAAGGCGGGAGGAGTAGACGTGGTAATATTCGACTCTGTAAGGCTTAGGATAGAAGATTCCAACTCGGAAGCTTGTTCTTGAAGGTTGTCCAAGCGGTCCATCAGAGCATTATACATTTTCAGAGGCTCTTCGGATTCAAGGTTCGGTTCCGCCATTGCTAATTGCAGCGTCTCTGCTTCGGTGCGTTCGCAGATTTCACCGAAGGTCATGAATGATTGCATAATCGCTGGTGCTTCTATAACAAACTATAGAACAATGTCGAATGTTAGTTGGGCCAGGGAGGTGAAGGGGAACTTACAGTACTGGAAGTTAGTTCATCACAGAACCCGATCAAACGCTGCGTTTCGTATAGCACTTTCTCATCTGCAACATCAGCTTCATCCTGTGAGACTTGATTTTCGAGAATATCATGTTCTCTCTAGTATGCATGTGGGTTAGAGGACGGTAGAGTCTTGGTAAATCTTACCTTGGCAGATTGTTCGGCTTTGGTAAAACAGGCATCCAACGTTGAGCTCATGTATAGCCAAGGGTATGTTTGAGAAGCCACCTGTAGAGCATCTACAGCGTAGGGAACATTAGGAGAATCTGATGAAGGGTTGACGTCTCCCAACTCAGACAGGATATTGTTGGCGTCACTGCCAACTGCAGCTGGGGCAGAGCTATCTTGATTCTAAAAAAATGTCAAGTCACTTGTCAGATTCAGAGAAATTCAAGGGCGTACTGACGATCTCTTTGGTTGTAGGTTCCCCAAATGACTCCTTGGTCAAATGGGGTTTTGATGGCTGGCTCTTCGGTTTCGTCGAAATCTGTCGAGTTGACTCTCTTCTCTTCTCGATGCCCGTCTGATGTGGTATTTCTGCTGCAGTAGATGCCAACTTATTGCCGGCTGACTTTCGTCTCTCGGCCGAGATGGCAGTACCCGAAAGCCGAGGCCTGACCTTGGCACGCGTCGAGGTTGTGTGTGCAGTCAAGCCAGCTGCGACTGGTTTTGCTACTTGAGTCCTTCCTGATAAATATTCAGCTCTGACCGAGTGATATTGAATCTGTGATACCGCGGGAAACAGGGCCAGATGTTTGTGGCATGACAGAAGTGGTAGAAACCCAGAAGCACGCGTTTGCAGACTGATTTGATCCTCATCAATACCACCACTACTCTTTTTCCCTTTCTACTTCTCGTAGAATATGGGCCTCTTCTCCAATGTATTCAAACCCCTTGCATATCTCTCAATTCCAGTGGTCTTGCTTGGGTCAATTTCTAATGCCACACCAGAGGATTACTACTATACCCGCATGTTTGTCTACCTAGGAACTCTTTTCGGCGTTGCCGCTTCGAGTATCGTAACTGCTACGACAATGATCGCACGCGGCCATCCGCATGATGTCAACTTCTACGTTGCCCGGCTATTCCATGCTCTCATCTGGAGGTTCATGCATCTTAGGGTTGAGTTGGAGGGAGAGGAGCATCTACAGAATAGACCTGCGATAATTATGTGCAACCATCAAAGCATGCTAGATTTGCTGGTCATTGGAAAGTGAGTAGTTCAGGAGAACATTCACAGGAGACTGATCCTACTGATTGGCAGGACGATGCCCAGAGCAACTGCAATCATGGCCAAAAAAGAGCTTCAGTACACAATCGTCGGTCCTTTCATGATGCTCTCAGGAGCAATCTTTATCAACAGAGGAAAAAATGAGGACGCAGTACAATCGTTGAAGGCCGCGACTGACGTGATGAAGCGTCTCAAGATCTCAATGTGGATATTCCCTGAAGGTACACGACATCTTGGTCCGGAGGCGGATCTACTGCCATTCAAAAAGGGTGGCTTTCATATGGCTGTCCAGGCTGGCATTCCAATCATTCCTATCGTTACTGAAAACTATTGGCACATCTACCGAAAGGGGTTCTTTGGCACTGGCGTTATCAAGGTCCGAGGTATGCATCCTTTATGAACTCTGCCTTTGTTTCATGGGTCTCCTGACTTCATCTTCACACTCCTAGTTCTTCCCTCGGTACCTACAGAGGGTATAACTACCGCAGGAGTCAATGATTTGATAGAACACGTGCGTACTCAGATGCTCGAGACGCTGCAGAGAATTTCGACCCATGCCCAAAAACCTAAAAAACCCACAATCACCGAAGAAGAGAAAGTATCACCACCTTCTGAGGAGGCGGAACCTGCTTTTTCTAGCTCAAGTGTCGCCTCCGACCTACCAACGTCCACAAAATCTGACGCTGGTAGTTCTCAGTCAGCCAACCTTCCCGGTTCGTCTGCGTCTCTGGCGTCTTTTGCGACATCGTCGCAGCTTTGGCGATCGGCAGCTTGTAGCGAAGCTGGAGGTGAGACGGAAGATGATGATATAGTTGTAATTGGCCGACCAGAAAGGAAGTAGTACAAGGTGTAATTAGGAGACTCTATCGATCTTGTAGCTGCAATGTCGGAGATCTGGGTTAAATATTTTATTTAGGTGACCTGGGAAGGTTATGCTATGACTCTTCCTGTAGTTTGATCTGGCTATGAGTTCCTAGAACTCATCGCTTATACTTCATTTCATCTCATTACAGGTACCAATATATTCCTCTAAGCTTTGAATCCCGGTGAGTATACCCCGGGTTGTATGTGACCAACCTACTGTTTGCTACCAAGAGCTCATTAAATGATTTCCCATAGGATTTTTGAGGGAACCTAGGTGTGTAATTTGAGACCCTAATCTGAGTGAATTCGGGACAGATACAATTAGTGCTGCGTCTAAACATCTACTTAACATCTACTTACTATTCTTTAAAACCATTTACTAGAAGAATTGCTGGGAACGCTGATATTCAAAAATTACATAAACATTATTGAGTTTATTAATATCGATGTACATTCCCAGGGCAAGTTAGTTACGTGCTCGTTTTCGACTTCTTGAAGTGGAGTTTCAACATCACTATCCATGGAAGATGTCGAAAGAGCACCACATTCTGATATTTGAGAAGCACAGCCACAGTGATGGATGTCGAGGCTGAGTCAGCGTCACTTTTTTGAAAAGGGGTACCTATCCTGCATCTACGATCCCTCTGCACACATCCAATTAGATGCTAGAATCAGCCTGGCAGGTTCTTGGAAGGCATTGAAAAGTTAATGACATCTGAGAAAGTCTGAGGGACACCGTCTTTACTGAATCCCCTTTCCCAGATTGCTTATCGGAGGACAATCCATTCATGGAGCTGTAATCCCCAAAGTCCGTATACAAGCGCACGTTCGCCAAATTTTTTTCGCTCCCTGGTCTACCTCGTCTAATTCAAAGCCGAGCCGGCATGGCAACCTAAAAATCCCGAAAAGGAAATTCTTCGGTTAGTCGTTGCATGAAACGTCAGGGCTGCAAAGCTGGACTAAATGAAAGGAAGAACGTTCTCATCACCCTTTTGTTGGAATTTTCTTTCTCCGAGAATCAGAATCCATTTTGCGGGCCCGGGCTATATATTGCTGCCCACGTTTGCTTTCTGTTACTCGTTCTCTTCTCTCTCATCTCAAGTCGTCACTACTATTGCATTGTCAAGAAGGATGCAAAATACTGCTGCCTCCAATACTCGTGCTCTCCCCGGTGAGTTCACCATTTGTCCTCTGCTCCTTGCTTCTGGGGACTATGTTACTCACCCGAGCCTATTATCTAGACTGCTGGGGTCATCGTGGGGTGCGTGGATAGTGCCATCATCCAATACGACAGCTAACCAATCGCGCATTTCTGCTGCTGCTGTGCTGCCATCGACAGGCTTCATCACGGTTCCCAGAGAATACGCTCGCAAGCTTCGAGGCCGCCATACGTGACGGTGCGGAAGGCATTGAGAGCGGTATTTGAGCATGACATTACCTTGTCGCGACGCGTAACCTTCCAATGCAGACGTACACGTATCAGCAGATGATGTTGTTCTGATGTTCCATGATCCATGTATGACTGACTCTTCTTTTGCAATCAAAGTCGATATTGACCTGTCCCCACAGCTTTGGATAGGACAACGGACTCAACAGGTAGACTTTTCAATTCTTTTCCTCGTTTGTCATGGGGTTCCGAGTTCCGTGACACTCACTGTTTCCCGTTGGGTGCAGGTCAAATTAAGGAACGCGGGTGGTACGGAGAGAAAGGAATGCAACATGCTCGGACCATCAAGTTGCCGAAACAGGGTATTCCAACATTCAGGAAGACAATTGGACTATTGATGAAGGTCCGTTCTGCGTTAGATTGGCGCTTGAGCGAATTGACGGATCTTTGGTGGTCTTGTGTTTGTTCACATTTAGCCAGAAAACCAGCATGTCAAGTTTAACGTGGACGTCAAAGTTCAGAATGACCCGGATAGATTGTTCACGCTTATGCACGACATCATCATCTCTCAGCCGGATTGGGAATCGATCCTTGCGCCGCGAATTCTTTTGGGGCTCTGGCATCCCCGGTTTTTGCCGTTTGCGAAGCACCGTTTACCGTATTGTCGTCGTTCATATATAGGGTACAGTGTTGCGATTGCGAGAAAATACTTTTGGCAAGACTGTCATGCATTTTCTATCTCGTTTGCATCGCTTACTACTGCCGATGGTCAAAAGTTCGTGTTTCCTTTCGCTTCTTTTTGGATATGTAATGCTTAATCAAATTTTCCAGGTTCCGACAAGAATGTAAGATGGGTGGGAAGAATATCATGGTTTGGACAGTTAATAAACCTGCGCACATGATGGAGGTCTGTCGTGTTTCATCTCGAATTGCCAAGTTGTCTCTTATGGCGAGTTGCATACATAGGCTGTGAGATGGGGTGTCAGCGCTATTATCACTGATGTCACGAGGACATGGCTGGATCTTCGATTGGCTCTGCACAGTACGTGTTCCAGTTCTTTTTTACCTTTTGTGTGGGTGTTCCAGCGCCACACACCTTCTGAATGTCTCATCTTTCTTGGTTCTGAATTTCTCTTCTCTTTGAATAAACAGATGACTACGAGAAGTGTGTATCCAAGTATGGGAGGCTTTTCTTGTGGGACCCCCGGTTCTATTCGCCTATTTTGATGTTCCAGTGGCGAGTGCAGCAGCTTGCTATCGAACGTGTTGCTGGACCGTTTGATGAATTTCTGGCTTCGAAATCTATTGTTGAATTGAAAGCCGTGCTATGATTATTTCTTTTAAAGTTTATGGATATTTTTAATAGAATGTCTATGTACCTCGAATGTTGTTTCTGGTCGTGGTGAAGTGTGCCTTGCCAGAAATTGATCGCGTGTCCTGTCCGTGAAATAATGTGATGATTCTTATGATTAGCAGAGGACTCCTAATGAACTACAATTGACGAGATCAGGAGTTGCTCATACGTCGGATAGTTTAGGATCATGTATGGGATAGAAGATACACCCATACGTAACACTATACGATCAGTCCAGGTGATTGCACACAATAGGGCGGGATTACTAATATCTTGGTCGTAGCATTGATAATGGGGTTGTATGCGATGCAGAATGTGAGCACCATTCCTGCCAAGCTGTTCAGAAACAAGATCTACATAGCTAACAGATAATTTCGGCTCGAGTTCTCTGTGCCGACAATAAATCATTGAATCCCGATCTGATGGAATTGTCCGCTTGCTTCTCTTTCACATGTCTCTACTCTATAACTGTTGATAACTTAGACAAACGTTGCATGGGCCAGAATGTCGTCTCAAGTCGATAAACAGCTATTCAATGGAAAGATTCTAACTGGCCGTCCATTGCCTGGTAAGCAATCATCATGAATCCTCTGACTGTTGTTCTCTGCTCAAACAAAGGGGCTGGGTGCATGTACAGACTGTTGGGGCCACCGTGGAGTGAGAATGGGTTTTGTATCTTGAATGGCTGCTTGAGTGCTGACTCTCGTTGTTCGTGTAGGCCTCGGCTAGGTTCCCCGAGAATACACTCGCGAGTTTCGAAGCTGCTATTAGGGATGGTGCGCAGGGCATTGAGAGTGGTGAGTTATCAGCTGGTTGAGCGTAGAGAGGTGTTGAGGCTGACAGATGCTGATATCAGATGTACATGTCTCCAAGGATGGAGTCGTGCTTATGTTCCATGACCCAGGTTTTGTCTTCAATCATGAGTATGAGAGATGTGGTTGTTGATCGTTGGTTTATTAGTTCTTGCACGGACGACAAACTCAACGGGTGCGGGTGGATATAATGATGGTTATGATTGCTGATCGTTCCTTAGGGGAAATCAAGGAACGAAACTGGTTTGGAGATGACGGGATGCAACACGTCCGCACAAAGAAAGAGCCCATCCAACCTATACCCTTGTTCACAGAGACGGTCGAGCTCCTCATGCGGGTATGTTGATGAATCATATTCACGATCCCATATAATTTTGAAAAATTCTCCTCACCCACGTGTGTGATGATCCACAAACTGATCTTTTTTTTTTTTGGAAAAAGTCCGAGAACCATCACGTTCGGTTCAACATTGATGTCAAAGTGCAAAACGACCCTGAACGGCTTTTCAAACGTTTAAACGACGTCATCACCTCTCAGCCGAATTGGGAGCGCGTTTTGGCACCGCGTATTCTGCTTGGTCTTTGGCATCCCAAATTCATAGAACCAGCCAAGCGGTACTTGCCGTTTTGTCAGAGATCGTTTATTGGGTTTAGTATACATGTTGCGAGGAAGTATTTTTGGAATCACTGTGATGCGTTTTCGGTTTGGTTTGCGGCGTTGGCGTCTGCGGAGGGTCAAAAGTATGTTTCCCTCCGTTGCTTGTCGGAGCAGAGCTTACTGTGGTTTAGGTTTAGAGAAGACTGTTTGAGCGCTGGGAAGTATTTACTGGTATGGACGGTGAACGATCCTGCTTATATGATGGAGGTGAGAATGCGCATGCGCATCGCAAACCCAGTGGTCAGGTTCACATGTAAAAACTAGGCTGTTCGGTGGGGAGTCGATGTTATCATAACCGACGTTCCGAATACCTGGCTCGATCTCCGTGCGAATTTACAAAGTATGTTGTTAATCAGTATTGAGTCAGAAATTATAAATCATTCGTTTGCTGACAGAGGACTATGACAATGTTGGAGCTTCATATGGAAGGCTGTTCTTGTGGACCACTCCATGGTTGTACTGGCCGTTCCGACTGCTGGTTTCGACTTTGAATTATAAATACCAAGAATCGGTTGCTGGGCCGTTTGACGGTTGTGTTCCTGTCAGTGGTGTTGTCGAGGTCACGGTTAGCATCGACACCCAGTTCTTTTTTTTTAAAGCTGCGATTGACTTTGGAATGTAGGATTCCCTTGCATCGGAGTGTCAGGGGACGTTGTCCACAGCAAATTAAGAGAGTGTGTGTAGGATAATTATGATTATGATGTACAGCTTATCGGACAAACAAACACACTAATTGGGGATCAATCATTGATTCTTCTTCTTTTTTGTGACTCGAGAGCACACTGACGGTATTACCGACTCGCCTACAAATATCTCCGATGAGTATGCTCTCTAAATCAGCATCTGCTCTTCCTCGCCGTACTCATCGCAAACGGGTCCGTCTTTCCACGGACACAACCACTACATTACCCGAGTATCATCTAACATCAACCACTGAGTATCAACACCCTTCAGACACTTTATTCGACAAGGACCAGGTACCGCTAGACAAGCCTCCAGACTACCCCGATAGTGCAGAAGAGGCAGACGAAGACACCGATTCTGAGAGACAACGAGATACTTTTTTCGTTCATCCGTCGCTACGTCGGAAACAGCGCCACTACCCACACAAACGCAAGTTCTCGGCAGCCCCTCTCAGTGCTCCTGCTACGAGCTCCGTGGACCCTTATATAGACTCATTACTGGAGCGTAGTGTGCACGCATTGGAAATGTCGAATACGCTGTTGTTGCAGAACTCGATGTCGACACAGACGAGTTTGTCTCGTATGGTTGCTTGTGATTCGCCTGTGGATACGTCTTGGGAGGCTAGAGCGAAGAGTTTGGGTTTGCCAGCTCGTCGGATGAAGGCCCCGTGGATGGAGGATTTGGAGGAGATTACTAGGAGAGTGGATAGTTTGTTTGGGAAGGCAGAGGTTGGCAGTGCTGTTGTTGGGTCATCGTCGTCGTCATCGAAAACAGCACGGCTGCGTTTGGCGCACCGGACGAGGGAGGATCTCATTTCCCCTCCGCCTCATGCTCTGACTCAATACATTGAAACCGATTCCTCTGTTATGGCTGTCTACCCAAGTGCGGAGTGGAATACCTCTACTGCGTGTCTGCATTCGTCTCCTGCATTGCCCATCGTCACTGACAAACCCCTGTCCTCCTCATCGACACCTGCCTATGCCAAGCTTGCATCCTTTGTGGTCAGACGTCCTTCCAAATCTGCCAATGCCACGCCTTGCTCCTCGTTTACGGGTTCGTCTACGATCAAGCGAAGAAATTCGAGCGTTATGCTTGGATCGTCGACCATTTCGTTATCACCTCGACTTCGTTCTGGTACATCAATAAATCACGAATCACCACTTTGTCACCAGCGTCGACCTATGACGCCACCTGTTGAAGAATCGCCATCGTCTTCGTCATCTGATGGATGTGTAGCGAAGCGGACTATAACGTCTCTTCGCAAGATCCTCGATGAACAACCTCAAACTGTTCCTTTACCGAGGAAAAGCCACGTTTTCATGCCTGTGACGCCTCCGCCTCGGGCTGTTTTGGGTACTTCGTCGGCTACAGCGTCGATTTCGCGTATGCTGACGAAGAAACTCCATCACGCCTCGACCCGACCGGCTTCGCCGCCGAGAAGTGCGATGAAGGGGTCGAGGCCGACGACGCCTTTGTCGTCATCGTCGTCGTTGCTTGGACCACCTTTGCCTGTATCGTCTGTGATTAAGGATACGCCGTTGATGCTATCGCAGAGAATTACGGCTAGGGTGTGTAGTG
>Ga0153976_1000768_pt1 | contig 11299 bp, 15 predicted proteins | sample TSGA060MetaG_FD_104717 | JGI IMG/M metagenome (GOLD analysis project Ga0153976, IMG submission 104717) | Attine ant fungus gardens microbial communities from Georgia, USA - TSGA060 MetaG | ecosystem: Host-associated > Fungi > Mycelium > Unclassified | place: USA: Georgia, Yuchi Wildlife... | reverse complement strand
GTCACTCTTTATTGAAGAGTTATTGAAGGAGGCTTGGGGAGCCTGTATCTACGTCTAATTAGAGGTGATAACGCTATCTATTATCACTTCTAATTAGAGGGCCTTACGTGGGAGCAACAGGTGCATTACTGTACTAATGTCTTACGACTCACCCTTTGGTACTTACCTTACTCGCTACCGAACGTAGAGTGTCGTATCGAGATGTCACTGGATCCGGATCCGAAGATGAGGAGATCATGGTAGTATTCTGCATTTGAAATGCTCGATATTGATACTGAGGGTATGGGATGTGGATGCTTCCAAAATCCGATGAGGAGCCTTGTTGTTCGGCCAAGGCGACCCTGCAGCATTATAGATGGCGAGTAACTTGAATGTTGCTGTATATTGAGCATATACAACTACACACAAGTTGTTCATAATCTATATTATTGAATTGTGTTTATAAGACAATAACACTGCATCTGAATTGTTTTTATGTAGTAAATGCTTACCCGGGCCGGCCGGTCGAATAAGATAATGAAAATGCTCCCGTTTGCTCCACCAGGATGCGGTACATTCGTTCTCAACTACCCTACAACAGGTATCTCCAAACCAGCTGCCTTGGCTACTCGGATGGTATTCTCAGCCTGACCATCGGATGAGACACTTCACGAAGCAAGGAACTGTATAGACTCGCCTGCTTCAACATCGGAGCGTCAATCATCTCCTTACCACCCCCTTCCATCTCTAAGCCGAACGCGCCTTTCTGAGAGGAATATGCAACCTCCATCTGGTGGAGAATCTTTGCAGCGCGCAGAATATCTGTGCGAAGGCATTGGGGTTGGTTATGGATCAAACTCAAGTGGAAATGGCGTACCTTTCTCCGTAGGAACAAATGTCGAGTGAATAATATCAACTTGAGCCGGGTGAATGGCTTGCTGGATACCATAGTCGCATTAGTGTATGTTCAAGTCAGACCGGGGCGAGATTTACTTTTCCGTTAAAACCAAGCCGTCTTCCGTCCTCGCATTCGTCTTTCAGGTAATCAAGGTCTTTGTAGTTAACACAAACCTGCGATGTTCGACTTTAGCAGTAACTCAGACATACAGTGATATTCGCTTACCATATCTATGGCATCCAATCCGAAAGCCTTGGCGGCAATCGCAATCTGGGACCGTACATAGAGAAGCTCAAGTCTTGAAGGCGACCGAACCACCGACGTATCCGCACAATCTGTACCACAGTCAGCTCTCAGCCTGCACCCAAAACATAGAAATCTCGTACAGTCTTCTGCTGCAAACTACGAGCATACAATATCAGGGCCCATTGATGTGGATGGAAAGGACACGCACAAGTAGAGCGCTCAACTTCCCACCTGCTTCTGGGCCATACCCAGAAGTCCAAGAAGCAATCTCCCCGAGGTTCCACGCGCTCCTGGCGCTTTCAATGCTTGCAACGATGCGTATGGGGAATAGTATGGAGTTTCCGGCATGTGATGTTTGGATGGCTTGCGAAACGCGGTGAAGGTCGCGGACAGAATGAATCTTGGGGAGCACGAGCGTTCGGACGAAGGGTGACTTGAGCTGGGGGGGTGAAAGGCGAGGCTATGCTCAACTGGGGGGTACAATGATCGAAACAAAGTCCACCTACGATCTCGGATATATCGTTCTCGAAAAAAGGCGTGTTGACGTCGTTTAGGCGGACAGCGATGCGGTCGGGGTGGGGGAGCTTTGACTCTGGTGTGCGCTACATAAGAAACCCGACGAACAATATCTCAGAATCGAGTTAACGGACACCATGAACATGTAAACGCACGCTTAGGAATGTAGTCAGTCTTTGTCTTGCAGTATCCTTGTCGTGATGGGATGGCGGCACGCTGTCCTCGAGGTCATATATAATGACGTCGGATGGTGTGCTCAAGGACTTGTCGAGCATCCGGTCGGATGACGAGGGCACTAGTCATCGTTCAGCTTGTCATATCAAGTTAGAGACATACAAGTGACATACCATAGAGATATGACCGACGGAGCGCCTGGACAGTCTTGCTATTGTCGGCACTAGTGCTCAGTGTACGCACGTAGCCGTGTCTTTGGCTGGCGGTTCGTAGATGTGTATAGCAATGATTTAGAGCAAGCACAGGTCTAGTCAGTCGTATTGATAACATTATGTTCTACCCAACTTCCCCTCAAGTCGATGATGTTGTATTGCCGATGTTGCGCTGAGATGTGTGTCGTAAGACGCCCATAATAAATTCACATGCTATGCGACAAAGTCAAGGTGGTACTACATAAAGACAACATGTTCGTCCATCATGATTCCTTCCCAATCATCCCTGTCCAATCATACTTCTCATACTTTTTCTTTAACCGCTGTATCCGATCTTTGCTGTGCCGGTAATCTATCTTCCGCGGTCGCATCCATCGACGTGGCTCAAGATCCAGCACGTTTCCAATAATCTCGCCCGCAAAATATCTGCAAGAACTGTCAGAATCAGACACGGGGTGAACAATGAAAAACGTACCTTGGGAAGTCCCCACCACCCTTCTCCCCTTCATCCAGCGCCGCATCCTCCTCACCCGCTGCTGCTGACTCTCCCGTACCCTCGATAACGTGCCCATACCCCTTCTCGCCTTTGTAGTCAAACTGCACCATAAAATATGGTAGATTCGGCACCATTGCACGCCTGAAGCCCCCGGGCCGCGCGGAAAAATCGATGAGCTTTTTGTGCGTTGACCACTCTGCTTCAGATGCTAGGATGCTCTCCTTGAAGTAGGCTGGGATGACATCGTATTTCTCCCACGGGAGTGGTATGCACTCGATGCAGGTGTGCTTTTGGGACTTGAGGGAGATGACGGTTTCATGGAAAACAACTCCTTTGTCTTCTTCGGCGAACATGCGCATGAGACTTTTCATGAAATTCTGTGGGATACGTCAGTAGGCATGACTGTGGAATGATTTTAGGTACTATCACGCACCCGTACTTCGTCCCAGACATCGTCGTCAGCCTCCAGCATTGTAAGGTGATGTTGTATGGGCACTATGAGACAATGCCCATCTAGGAGCTCCTCATTCAGGGTGCAGGATAGGTAAGCTCGTGTCCCCATTGCAACGACAGGTGCTTTTGGAAGCGAGTCGTCTTCGCCATAGCAGAACTGGCACGTTGCGAGGGCCTTTTGAGTGCGTTTATAGTCTGACAAGATTGCCCAGAGTTAAGAAGCGAGAAGCGAATAGAGGATACTAGGGCGTACCATGGACAGCGAACTGTCGCTTCATTGCATCGGATCGCATCTTCTGCCGCCCGAGTCGTTCCGCATTATCATCCATGTAGTCGAGGTCATTCTGCGGATGCCTGATGAGTCTGGGAGTGGCTCAGCTGCTAGAGTTATCGCATACCTCAAACTTGCCATCACCCATGATAGCCTTGGCAAACTGTGCATCCAAGTTCTTTTGGTCCGCCATGCCCGCTCCAAACCTCTCCTGCCTCACCATCTCTCCCAGCGTGATCTCATCATCGTCAGCGTTATACCGAAGGAGTTCTCCTGTCTTCGAATCACGTGTTTCAAACTAACAGCACATGGTGTCAGCAGCCTCGCGCTAGGGGGATGCAAAAACCCACCTTCTCCTTCTTGCGTCTATTACCAGGGCCTTTCTCTGCATCATCCTTCCCATGACCAACATCATACATTTGTCCCGTGACATTCAACGTCGGTAGCACTTCAACACGCGTCCTGACCCCACCCTCCTCACCCTTCGTACGCCGCACCTCTGCTTCGTACTCTTCCTCAAGCCTTTCGGCATTTGGGGCGTTCATCAACTTCGCACGCAGGACCTGTGCTTGTAGCTTGTTCAGCGATGAAGGCGACATAGCGCGACGTGTGCTCGTGGTCGCTACAGATGGCGTCATGACGGTCGGTATTGGAGTGTGCGACTGTGCTAGTGGAGATGCGGCCTGCGAGGGCAAGCGTAAGGAGTCGAGGCGTCGGTTCGTAGGCGGATTGGCGGGGGAGGGTGTAGAAGGCGCGCTTCCTGTTGGACCAGAGCCAGGACGTCTAAAAGAGGAGCTTCGAGACGAAGCACCGCTCGCGCCGATGTCAGTAAACATGAAACGTTTCTCCCCGCCACCCTCGCGTCCTCGACCTCTATCTCGTGCTTCATCCCTGCGTTGTGAACGCTTGCCATCGCGTTCGTCAAGTATGAGCCGTTCTGCCTTGGCCTCTTCAAATGCTTGCAACGTGCCGAAGCGCTCGAGCGCAATTTCTTCGATGGGTTTGTTTTCCTCCTCTGCGGCTTCATATACGCGCCGGAGGCGCATCATGCGCCAACTAGAGCCTGGACCACCGGGAGTAATGGCCTTTGGAGGTGGGGGAGGAACATCATGGTCGACTGGCCGTCCGGCACGGATATCTTGGTTGAGTTCTTTAGAGCTGACTTTGATCTGAGAGTAGAACATCAGCTGAATGTATGAAGACAGAAGTAGTACCATACATCATCAGGATTAGGCTTGTCAGGTCGTGGTGGTCGCTTGCGTTCGGTGCCAAGGGAAGAAAAGAAGTCAACTCCGCCGCCTGGGGGACGTCCGCTCGAGGAAGATTCGCTATTGTCCTCTATAAGAGAATCGTCTCCTGTGTGCGATCCTTGGGCCAATGGCTTTGACGAACTTAAAGGCTCCAGGACACCCTCGGACGGCATGAGCATCCACTCGTCGCGTTGTAATTTCGTTTCAGTAGTCAGACTATGCGGTAGCGGCGGGTCGGTCTCTCCTGCAGTTGCATGAGTTGTGATCTTCAATGACTCTGCGGTTGGAATATCCGTAGCGAGAAGCTAGTGAGCACAACATGTCAGCGTCACGCGTGCAAATACGACACATACTCACCCGCTCGCCGTCATTGTCTATGTTCTTCTCGACCCACATATCGTCGTCATTGGCGTCATCGTCTGTGATATGGACAGCTTCTGCCTGAGACTTGCGTTTATGGGACTTGTGCTCGGACTTGTGTTTTTTCTTGCTTTTGTGGTCCTTGTCTTTGTCTCTGCCCCGTTTGTGCTTGGAAGTTGAGTGTCGCTCGTGGTCATCTCCCATCGTTCTGCAATGTCGAGCACAGTGTTGACGGTGAGCAGGATTGTCACGGTATTGTGACCGTCGTGACTTCATTGGTGTCACAGGACATCCTTGTCACATCTGCAGCCTTATGTCGAGCGACCTTCATCGTTTCATCAGCGACAACTGTCTTAGGGTAATTTCCGTCTTTATTGCTTCATGAACCAACCTGATATAAGCTTCCAGCTTTTTAATGTTGCAGACAGGAGTATCATCGACTTCGTACATGCTTCAGGTGAGCTACCATCCCAACTGTTCCTACCGTGCCATCCTCTCAAATTTTTGCATTCCAGCATCGTCATCAAAGACACCAGACGCTCTCTTCTCATCTCTTACAGCTTCTGGCCTTCCAAATACCCCAGACGCTCATGCGTTTATAAACGAACTCTTCTCTCGCGTTCCCAGGAAAGGCAAGCACAAGTCTTCAGCAGACAGTGCACGGAAGCAAGCGGAGAAGGAAGCAAAGGCGCTGAATGCCCGCAAGTTCGAGTTCTTGCTTGAGGATGAGGCTACACCTGATGTCGTGGAGCTGAAGGGGAAGGGGAAACAGAAAGAGAGTGGAGGAAGCATCAAGGAGAGGCGGAAAGATGAAAGAGGAAGCGGTAAGGAGAAGCGAGACCGCCATCTAAGAAAGAGAGAGCACGATGGCAGAGAGTGGGAAAGTGACGAGGAGGAAAAGGCCCACAAGCGCAGGAAAGCGGATGATGTTGAAGCCCATTCGGTGGAGGAGGAGGCTATGGACATCCCTGAGGACGAGGAAGCAAGGAAAGAACGAGAGAGGCTAGAGGATCTCAAGGAACGAGATGAGTTCGCTGAGCGGGTGCGTGGCAAAGATATGGAAAGGACGAAAAAGGTCGTCGAGGATCGCTCCTCCCGTAACGCAGGTGCAGCAGCTGAGGCTGCGCAACGTCGACAGCTGGCAGACGACGCCGAAGCACGGACGCATGCTCTTCCTTCTCTGCGGCTACATTCCCGACAGGAATATCTCACGAAACGTGAGGTGCAGCAGATTGAGCTCTTGAGAAAGGAGATTGCGGATGAGGAGGCCTACTTCCATGGTATGAAGCTCACAAGGAAGGAGCAGCGGGACTTGGAGCACAAGAAAGAGCTTCTGCGGCTTGTTGAGGAACGTCTCAAAATCAATGACAAGTGGGACGGATATATGCTGCCCGAAGACTATCTTACGGAGCAGGGAAAAATTGACAAGGAGAAGAAGCAGAATGCCCTTTACAAGCGGTACGAAGAGGCCAAGCCCAAGGATGACCAGTTCACCACGGATGTCGACCAGTGGGAGGCCAGTCAAACACTGCACAGCACGTTCCGTACGGGCGCGTTGGATAAAAAGAACATCGTGGACGATTACGAATACGTTTTCGACGAGAGTCAAACGATCAAGTTCGTAATGGACCAGACGCTGAAGGGCGAGGGGATGATGAGCGCCAAGGACAAACTCCTGCACCAGCAAATTGAGGAGGCAGAGAAACGAGGTCAGCATCCAAACCCTATCTCCGGTCAATTTTTGCTGACAACTTTAATACAGCAAAAACCATGGACGAGACCCGCAAGTCCCTGCCAATATACACATACCGCGAGCAATTACTAGAAGCCATTAAGGAACATCAGGTCCTCATTGTAGTCGCCGAGACCGGGTCGGGCAAAACGACCCAGCTTCCGCAATACCTGCACGAAGCCGGTTATACTGCCAATGGACAAAAAGTAGGTTGCACCCAACCTCGTCGCGTGGCTGCTATGTCCGTAGCGGCGCGCGTTGCCGACGAGATGGGGACAAAAGTTGGGTACGAAGTGGGATATTCTATCCGATTCGAAGACTGCACGAGCGACAAGACAGTGCTCAAGTACATGACGGATGGAATGCTCCTACGAGAGTTCCTGACTGAGCCTGACTTGGCGGGGTATGCAGCGCTGATTATTGACGAGGCACACGAGCGGACCCTAAGTACGGACATTCTTTTTGCTCTCGTCAAGGTGTGTGGTGCTACCTCTCACATTTTGCTTTAGGTTCTGAAGGCTGCGTTTCCTAGGATATTGCGAGATTCAGACCTGAGCTCAGATTGTTGATTTCAAGTGCAACTATGGATGCCGAAAAGTTCAGCGAGTACTTCGACAATGCGCCCGTGTTTTACGGCAAGTAGCTATAGTGTGCAAATTAAAAAAGGATGATACTCATTTCTTGCACAGTTCCTGGGCGGCGATACCCAGTCGACATTCACTACACACCACAGCCAGAGGCCAATTACCTGCACGCAGCCATCACCACCGTCTTCCAGATTCATACAACACAACCCAGAGGCGACATTCTTGTGTTCTTCACAGTGCGTAATTTCCATGTTTCTATATCGTTCTCATTACTCACTCTTCTGCAGGGTCAAGATGAAATTGAAGCAGCACAAGAAAATCTTCAGGAGACCGCACGAGCGCTCGGGAACAAGATCGCCGAATTACTCATCTGTCCGATCTACGCTAACTTACCTAGCGACATGCAAGCCAAGATTTTCGAACCGACGCCCGAGGGCGCAAGGAAGGTCGTGCTCGCTACAAACATCGCGGAGACATCGATCACCATCGATGGTGTGGTCTTTGTCATTGATCCCGGATTCGTCAAGCAAAACTCGTATAATCCTCGCACCGGCATGTCTTCCTTGATTGTGGTTCCTGTAAGTGATGGTGCTTGCATCAGGTGTGCGTTAACAACTCATCGCGTTCTGTGTTCAACAGTGCTCTCGAGCATCAGCCAACCAAAGAGCTGGGCGGGCAGGTCGTGTCGGGCCTGGCAAAGCCTTCCGGCTATATACGAAGTGGGCATTTTCAAATGAGCTGGAGGAGAATACCGTGCCTGAAATCCAGCGAACGAATCTTGGGATGACTGTCCTTATGCTGAAATCACTTGGCATCAATAACTTCATGGAGTTTGAATTTATGGATCCGCCTCCAGGAGAGACGCTTATCAGGGCACTGGAGCTGCTATATGCTCTTGGGGCCTTGAATGACCGTGGGGAGCTCACGAAGCTAGGCAGACGAATGGCTGAGTTCCCTGTTGATCCCATGTTGTCCAAAGCGATAATTTCCAGCGAAAAGTACTCGTGTACTGATGAGGTTCGGTTTTCCACACTTTGAGAAACAACTCGTGCTGAAACTATCCTGCCACTAGGTACTGACTATCATCTCCATGCTTTCCGAGTCCTCGTCGTTATTCTATCGCCCGAAAGACAAGAAAATGCATGCAGACCAAGCTCGTCAAAATTTCGTTCGTGCGGGTGGAGATCACTTCACGTTGCTCAATGTTTGGGAGCAGTGGGCCGACACGAATTATTCGCAGCAATTCTGCTACGAGCAGTTCTTGCAGTTCAAGAGTCTCAGTCGGGCACGAGACATTCGGGATCAACTGGCTGGGCTTTGTGAACGTGTTGAAGTCGTCGTTCAAAGCAATCCGAATGCAAACGATATCAGCTGTATACAGAAAGCTATCACGTCGGGATACTTCTACAACACTGTAAGTGAAGCGATCCGCAGTCTGCTTATATTTGTGCTCATTCAACTTGACCAGGCTCAACTCCAGAAGAGTGGCGACTCTTACCGGACGTTGAAGACGCATCACACCGTATATATCCACCCCTCATCAAGTCTTTTCCAACATCAACCGCCCGTGAGAACCGTATTGTATTACGAGCTTGTCATGACCTCGAAATCATACATGAGGCAAGTCCTCTCTCTTTAACGAAACGCGTGTGTTCAATTGCCTTACTATTCTATTCTCAGACAAATCATGGAAATCAAACCATCGTGGTTATTAGAGGGCAAGTATACTCTCGTTGAAATTATCTCCTGCACTAGCAGCTAACGATACTTGATAGTCGCCCCCCATTACTTCAAGGAGGCGGACCTGGAGCAACTAGCTAGTGGCGACAAGAAGATGCCCAATGCAAAAGCGGTTGGTTCGTCGGGCGCAGCAGCTTCATAAAATGTTCCCCTTGAATATTGATCCCCTGCTGTGCTACGCTTGATTATCTTACTGTGTCGCATTTGTTATGTGGTAGTGTACTTTGTTGTGAATTCACTTTCTGGCGTACTCCTGCTCAGGAGACAGTCTGCAGAGTTCTGCTTGCATATAGATACAGCATGCGCGGTGCAGCACCTTCCGTAATGAATCGCGGGATACGCCGGGTCGAACTTTTCGTTTCAAAGCCCGCCTTTCCTCAATTCAACGTGCGGAAAGAATAACATTACCACCGCTACCATGTTGTGCTCGTCGCTCCGTTCGTCAACCGCCTCCCTTGGTCTGGGACGGCGAGCGGCCTCTACCATCGCACAGAAATATTCCAACGCTCTTTATTCGGCTGCTCTTGCGAAGTCTCCGCAGACCCTCGCAAAGGTCCAGACTGAACTGAACACCATCGCTAGTACCATAAACGAGGTACCCGACTTCAAAGCATTCATCAGTAACCCAACGCTCTCCGCCAAGGATCGTTCCTCGGGCCTTGCTGTCGTGTATGCACGCGCAGAAAGCACCGGTTTGAAGAAGGAGCCTGTCTCTGACATAACAAAAAACTTGTTCGCCGTCCTTTCGGATAACGGTAGACTTGGAGAGACCCAAGGTGTTATCGAGGATTTCAATGAGCTTGTAGCAAAATACCAGGGAGAGCTGGAGGTTGTCGTCACGTCTGCCGCTCCACTGCCCAAGGATGTTTCTTCCCGGCTGGAGTCTATCCTGAAGCAATCTCAGGCAGCTCAGCAGGCAAAGACGCTGAAGATCTCCAACAAGGTATTTCGCATTTTATTCGTCATCCTTTCAAGCCAGGTCTAATAAATTCTAGGTCAACCCCTCAGTTCTCGGTGGTATTGTGGTGGATTTCGGCGATAAGAGCATTGACCTCAGTGTCTCGTCGCGTGTCACCAAGCTCAACAATGTTCTGCAACGTACGTCTTACTCCTTTTCGAGACAATTTGATGCCTGACCCCTTGCACAGAATCAGTGTAGATTCATATATGTCGCAGATGGATTTGGCTGGGATTCTTGAAATCATAGAAATTCGTGTCGTTGTGATATATGAGCGTGAGCTTTGTTATTTTCTTGGGGGAAAATAGGAAACGAAATGCCCACTCGTGGGTCCCTTCTATGGGATATCCTTTCTGCAAGACAAGCTTCGTACAAGGGTGGATCAAAAACCGTCTCGATGCTCGAGTCGTGTGATACGAAGTCTAGCGATTTGCGGTCCATTTGAAGCAAGGTGCCCATGATGGGATGCTTTGTCAATTGTGTTAGGGACATTGAGCTTGGGAAGATGGCGCCGCTCCGAGTCTCTGACCACTTGTTATACACTCTAACATTTTCACTTCTCACTCAGTCTCGTGTGAACGCAGACCGTGAGGATTAACCAGCAGTAGGATCCTCCGGGCGCGAACCGTGACGCTGGGGATAAGCTAATATAACTGGCATCCATGCGGTCGAAACTGACCATGTCATATGTATACCTTCAAGTTATAACAATTGTCGTTAGATCATTATGTAAAAAGGAAGCCGCTCCTGATGAAGCTACCGTAAGAGAGACCGACTTCCTTCTAATGGTCTAACTTTTCTACAGGGAGAACATGATCAGTGCAACGTCTCACCAAAGGCAGCACACCGCAGTGAAGACTTAGCGAGGGCTGGCAAACTTGCGGATAGTTCGGGGCTGGTGGCTCTAAAAGTTTCGGAGACGGCGTTATTATATTCAATGAATAAGATACTAGGATAGCTTGGCATGACATTGACGATGAGAAAGAATATTTATGTATGTTCCACTGTTAGGTGATAGTATATGTGGGGCGCTGAATAATAATTCAGGTCGATGGGAGGGAACCTGACCGGCGAGTTGATCCACTCCTTCTTGCCATTCCGTGACTGTGCCACGACATGTTCTGGAGTGAAGGAACAGAGTTAATGACAACGCATCTCTTCGAGTGTACGACAGCAGGAGAGAACAACTTGAACTTGCAACTGTTGAAATTCTTGAATTATGTAAGCGAAGGTCCTCGTGCTAACCTCGTAGTGGGCCGCATGTAGTACACGAGATACTTAGTTTATAAGGTAGTCTACCTACTTACTAGAGGAAGGGCCGGACTTCGTCGGCAGGGACCTTGTTTACAATTTGTCTGGTATTGCCGCTGCTTTGCGAGCATCGTAAGTACTAAATTTGTCTATTACTCCCCACGGATGCATAACCT
>Ga0153976_1000767_pt1 | contig 11301 bp, 14 predicted proteins | sample TSGA060MetaG_FD_104717 | JGI IMG/M metagenome (GOLD analysis project Ga0153976, IMG submission 104717) | Attine ant fungus gardens microbial communities from Georgia, USA - TSGA060 MetaG | ecosystem: Host-associated > Fungi > Mycelium > Unclassified | place: USA: Georgia, Yuchi Wildlife... | reverse complement strand
TCCGCTTGCAGCTGTTACCCTTGGTGTGGGCGTTTCAATGGCACGAGGCCTATGACGCAATCGAAGTGTATGACCGGCTTGTGGTCGGTGAACATTCCATAGGAGGGTCAGTTGGCGCTGCTGCTGGGGTACTCGGAGAGGGACACAGTGCTCTTTCTCCTACGTTTGGCCTAGGCTCAAGGTAATCATCTATCATCAATTCAACCCACACAATCTATTTCCCCTGAATAGGCGTTGTCAGCACCTACCCTTCCCTTCCTGTCGCCGCTGCGATCATGGTAATAAGCGTGAATACAACAATAGTCTTGTTGTGTGCGGTAGAAGCCTGAATGAGGAGACGAGATGTAGGCAGCCACTCCGCCTATCATTACATTTCCAGGTAAATGGACACGAAGAACACAAACAACAGTATTGACTTGGAGTGTATAGTGCAGTGTTGAACACCCTCACCTAACACACCCTCCCCTCGCCTAACGCACCCTCCAACACCCTCTGGCAACCGCCAGCACCCTAAACGCGCCCTCATAGCCCTCCTGCACCTTCTCCATGCCTAAACGCATTCGGGCTTGGGCCCCAGATCCTCCCTCCGCATGAAGATGAACCTCAGTATGGTTGTTTGGAAACTTCTTGCATGCAGTTTGCTGCCACTGGTGGATTGCGGTGCAGGGGCAGGTCTACAACATGACGAACTTCAATGATGTGCTGGGCCAGGGTTAGCCTAACCTAAAAAATTGACATCGCACTTTGATACGCCAAGGTCGGTAATATTGCCTTGTTTGCATTCGCTGAATGTTGACCAATGAGTTGAGCGCAGACAGCAAGACAGCGAGATAGCATCCTGCCTGCTCAAGCGCGTGCATTCTTTGACAAAGGTCGCTATTTCCAGGCTGCACAATGTTACTTTCAGTGTTCTGCTCCATTCGAGGAAGTTGCATTGAAATTCTTGGACGCCCGAGAACGAGATGCACTGCGCTCATACTTGATGTCAAGACTTGAATGGACACGGAAATCGGTACGTTTCTCTCCAAAAAAACAAAAATTCAGCGATTTAATCGGTTGCCAGCAATATCGAGAATCTGCAGACCCAGCGCGCGATCCTTGAAGACGACCTTCGACAATTCTTCGATACATACAAGGTTCACCTTTTCATCACAATTTACTCCGTTGAACTTATTTTCGCAGAGAAATCTAGACAAGATTAGTTACAAGCCCAAGCCCGATGTTAGGGCTGGGCCAGAATATTATAAAGTCCATACCCGCTCAAGCCCTGGCCCAAGCCTGGCCCGCACAACACTAAACTTCATCCCATGGCGGCGGAGGTTGACTGCAAGTACGGGTGCAACGAGCACATTGTCTTCCTCACGCTGCAGCTACATGGACGCTGACAAGGACGACCAACCGGATGCATTTTTGTCGGGGTATATGGTGCGTATTTTTGCTGCATCATTGTTGGGAAACGGCCTTTTTGGATGGAACCCTAACCTTACTGCTGGAACCTTAACCTTACTGCAAGTGCTCCATGCGCCATTTTTCCTTTTTTATCTCAATTTCCAGTAAGGTTAAGGTTTTCCTCTTCTGGAAGTTCGAAACTTGAGACTGACAGCCTGAAGCTCTGTGTAAGCCGTCTTAGTTCCCCTCCATGCATTAAAAACTCACATCATTGCAGGCTCGATGCTTGTAATTGGGAGGTCATCTTTTACTATCCGGTGGTATGTGTGCTTCTGCATTCATTGTTTATTTGATGCTTAATGCTTGATCAATCACAAACACTTTACAGTACCCGGTCCTCGCGGCAGGTGCAGGTTCAATTTCGGATGCGCTGATCACTATGTTTATTACCTATTTCCTATGGTCAGGGCGGTTGCAGGGCTCTAGGTGCGAATATCCAAGTCACGTCGTTCAAGGTTCACTGATACTACACATTAGACGAGAGATGGGGACGAAGGACGACGAGGAACTTCTGCTTGACAAGGAAGGAGCAGCGAAGAAGGCTAAGATTGAAATTGCTAGCCCAACATTGGTTACCCACATCCCACCTCCTCTTCGTCGCAAGAGCCTTCAAGAAGAATCAGGACACCCTCGTTACCAACTCCTCCAGAAGATACCGCTTATCCCATGCCCATGCGCCCAGCGCCCGGTTCAGTGTCTGGTCACTCGATCGGCGTACCTCAAGATGGCTGGATCCCGCGAGCGGACCCTCAAACATCTTACATTCCGATCCCACCACCATACGACTTCTCTCAGCCCGTACCTCCTAGCCGTAGCTGAGAATCCAACAAGTTCGATGGCCACCCACGACATCCCATGTTTGCCGCCGAGGATGCAAGTCATGCTCTCGTGAGAGCCTGCGATTATGCATATATGCAACCTGCCGCACTTCCAGTCCCAAGACTACGTACTCCATCCCTTATGTCCAAGTCGACATCGACGCATGTGTTTCAGTATGAGCTCGTCAGTGCACCTACCGAAAGACGACCTACCAGCTCGCTGCGACAGGACTTATCCTCCATGTACACAAGGAGTAATCAGCCTGAATGACATACATCATCGCGCAGTGGATACCGGCAGAACAGAATTTCCAGGGAGGAGTTGGTTGAGCAGTGGCGTGTAGACCCCGAAGTTGTTGCTACAGCAACTCCTGGGACAGCCATAAGAGATTTTGTACGGCCTTTGAACCGGTCTTCAGTTCACTGTAACTGATTTTATCCTGGTCTAGGAGATACGATCTGGGTCGGATCAGCCCGGGGAGTTAATCATGCCCGCCGCGCTTGCTGACGTATATCTTTCGAGTCGCACAGAGGATCAACCACCACCAGTCACTGTTCAGCAAAAAAGCCCACCACGATTGAAGCGCTGGGGAAGGCCTTGGACGCCGAGTTCAAATTTTTTCTACCAACAATCCTGCCCCACCTTCTTAAAGTTTTCGAGGGAGACCTTGAAAAGAAAATGGCTACTCAAATCAAGATCTTCGATTCTTTCCTCACGTTCGGGTCAAATATTGAAGAGTACCTTCACCTCGTCATTCCCGTTATTGTCAAGTCTGCCGAACGACCCGACGCTACTACTCCACTTCGCAAGAAAGCAATACAGACTATAGCCCATCTATCGCTGCACGTTAACTTTTCTGATCACGCTTCTCGCATCGTGCACCCCTTGATCCGTGTACTAGAGGGAAACAACAACGAACTTTGGCAGGCAGTGATGGACACCCTATGTGCATTAGTTGTTCAACTTGGATCCGACTTTGCTATCTTCGTGCCCACTCAACAAGGTACATATGCATTTGTTCTTCCTTACTGGATTACTGATGGCAATATAGTGCCTGCTCCGGAATCCCTCATCCACGGTACGAGAATTTGATATCAAAGTTTCTGAATGGAGAACGTCTACCGCAAGAACCGGGTGCTCATGCCATACTGTGCGTTTTCTTGTCCATGTTACGTCGTAAACTCCTGATGTTCCTTCAGCGAATCCAAGGCTGCGGGAATTTCCGTACCTGCTGATGTTGCTAAATTGACTGTGAACCAACAGCATTTGAAGCAAGCCTGGGACATGTCTTCTGTGAGCACAAGGGAAAATTGGACTGAATAGATGCATCGCCTCCCGGTAGAGTTGATGAAAGAGTCTCCTTCGCACGCCCTTCAGGCTTGCATGAGTCTTGTCGATATTCACCCTCCTCTGGCGAAAGAATTATTCAATGCGGCTTTCATATCCTGCTGGACAGAGCTCTATTATCAATATCAAGTAAATCGTGTTGCATCCGCGATTGATTCACACTGACGACTTTCTCTTTCAATCAGGAAGGACTCGTGCGATCCATCGAATGCGCCATCACCTCCACCACTGCTCCATCTCAGCTCGTCCACCAACTGCTCAGCTTAGCCGAGTTCATGGAACATGAAGGAGAAGCCAGGCAAAGCAAGAGATTTACTTGAACTGGAGTTGACGTCTTTCGTTATCCGGGTGCATTCACTCAAGCTGGCCTTGCGAATTCAGTGACAGGGCCGGACAGGCGCGGCAACCGCTCTCACAGGGTGGGCTGTTTCGCCAATTGGTAAAAAGGTGTGCATGTTTAATTATACCCTGAAATGATGGTTTACAAAGGTGTACCGCTCAGCTTGCCCCTGCTGACACGCATTGACCGGTCGACACCGACACCGGCCCTCAACGGGCGCGGCAGTTCTCTGTCTGGTGCTCCCGCATCATCCGCTTCTCCCTTTGTGAGTCTACCAAGAGGCAGAGGGCTACAACTAGGTGGAAAAATGCCTCGTCTTCTGTTGTCGCTGCGCAGCTCGCTGAGGAAGTTGCGAATGAGGGGAAGGCGCTAATCATCTATGGAACGATGATTTAATCGACATCAATGCCGATGAAGGAGATTGGAGTACCTTTCTGTGACTTTTTGACGACATCACTACTAACCGACCCTTCCTTTCCTTTCCAGGTGCGTTCGAGAGCGCTCCATCTATTGTAGAACCAAAGCTCGTGTCTCCAAACAATGAACTAGGATTCGGAATATCAGTGCAATCCAAGTCCTCGAGCGAGTATCGGTTCCTTATCCATATATGTTATTCCCCGCTAATCTATCCAAAGCAGCTACTAACGAGTGGGGCGCAATGATATCGGCACCATCATCTCGGCCCACGAGTCCGTCACCTGATCCATGTCTCCGCCCTCTCGGATCACACGCGTACTCTCATCACAGCCTTGCAAGTCCAACACGCTCTCTACATTCCCTCATGCGCCTGCATTCTCGTCAGCTTCGAGCGCAAGATCAGCACCCGTATGATCTCCGCCCCTCCCGAATGCTGCTGAACACACACCGTGGACTAGTATGGCCGCGATGTCTAAGGAGAAAGCGGAGGAAATGGCGAGAAGGAAGGAGGAGAGGCGGTTGGTGAGTGTTGTTTGTTTGTAGATCAGATGGGTGGATCGTTCACTAATTCCTTTTTACAGCGGCTTGAGAAGCTGAAGGAACAGAAGAAGATGGCTGGTTAGGGGTTAGTGAGTGAAGATCATTTCATGACGACGCTCCTTCTGAAGCACTTCCCAGCGTTCAAGACAAAGTTCACCCCGGATTCAGTCGCGCATACCATGACTCCAAGACATCAATCATCCCGAGATCCTAACAATGCTTAAGACACTGTCAATCCAGTTGATCATCCTGCAGGCACTGAACTTGTGAGTTGTGCTCTGTCGCCCTTCTGTCAGTTGGGGCTCAAATGTCCTTCTCCACAGGAAATACCCGAACATACCTGAGCATTTTTCACCAAAGACGCTGGCATCTAGGGCCTGGGTGGAGGCTTGGAACATCACACCTGGCTGTATGCCTTGAATATCTCTTCGCTGTGGCCCCGCCTTGTCCATAGCTTACCATGTGCCTGTACTGTCGTTTAATCTAGTGGCTATTGCAATGAAATTTCAATAGCTGACCCCACTGTAACTCAATATGGGAGCACCGACATTCGGCGATGGTCAGACGTCTCATCATATTTCAGCGATAATCTCGCTAAATATCAACGGTAATGTCACTGAATTTCAGTTGCGTTCGCACTCTATTCCAGTAGAGAAGCCTACTGAAATTTTCGTGGGGCATGTTGGTCCTTTCAGTGATCTCGAAATCACTGAAGTTTAGTGAGTGGCACGCTGGATTCCAGTAGGTAGTGCCTAAGAAAATCTTTACTTACATGCGTCAGTCACATGACGTGGATTTTCAAGTCCGAGTCAGGCTTGTTCTCAGTTTTGCACGTGCTTCTATGGTTTATGATTTCCATCTAATTCATCTATGTAACACTACTGCCACTCACTCGAGAGTCAAGGACCAATCTACATCATAGGTGTCAGAAATACCATGTTAAATTTCATGTAATCTATCTTTTTGGGAGTCTACACTCTTGGGCATTGCTTGCGCAGGCACCGGTCTTCAAGATGCCTCATGCCGTTGAAATTCTTGAGCCCATGACCAAGGACGGCGTCGATTTCGTGCGACAAGGCGCCTTCATCATGCTTGGCATGATCTTGTTTCAACAGTCAGAAGTCTCACCTCTTTCGATGTCCTCAACCCGTGCACTATACACTAAGATTGTGTCCGACAAGCACGAAGATCCCATCGCACGGTTTGGTGCAGCCATTGGACAAGGTCTGCATGCTTTGGGTGAATGGGACCAACTTGCAGCCCAAGTAGACGAGAACTGGTCCAATGCAAATGACGAGGATCGCCATGAAATAGCTCCGATGGCTGCTGCAGCGGCGTGGTCACTTCGTGAATGGGATTCGATGGATGATTACATTATCGCAATGAGGGCCGATTCGCCCGATAGAGCATTCTACAAGGCTATTCTTCCTGTCCGTCAAAACCAATTCCCGAAGGCTTTCAAGGAGATCGGCAAAGTAAGAGATTTACTTGAACCGGAGTTGACGTCTTTCATTGGAGAAGGATATGGTCGGTCTTACAAGTGAGTTGGGCTTGTGCCATGAGTATGACGTGCGCTAACATCGTCCAGCACTCTCGTCCGTGCGCAGATGCTCTCAGAGCTGGAGGAAATCATTGTTTATAAGCAATATGCGGATCAAACCGACCGCCAGGCAGCAATGCGAAAAATTTGGATGAAGAGGTGTGTATTCGAAACAACTATGTTGCTTTCACTCACCCTCTTCACAAGGCTACAAGGTTGTCAACCGGATGTTGAAACCTGGCAGCGGATCCTGCAAGTTAGGGCCCTTGTCTTTAACCCAGAAGATGGATCCTGTTATGTGGATCAAATTCGCTAACCTTTGCCGCAAGTCAGACCGCATGGCATTGGCGGAGAAGACGATCAATTTGTTGCTCTCGCCAGAAAGGGTACGTGGGTGGTAATAGGATAACCACAGTGAATTCATTCTTCCTTGTCTTCAGCTACAGCATCTCCGAGATGACCAGCACATGAAAACCCCTCCTAATGTTGTCTATGTACAACTCAAATATATGTAGTTGGCCGGCGCTCGCGAGGAAAGTCTTAACTTCTTGCGGCAATTCTCCGCAAGCCTTGCACGAGATTTGCAGGTGGAATCTAAGGATCACTCGCAAATATCGGCATCATTTGGTATCGGTAAACATAAACTGGAGGAACTCTCACGCCTTCTCGCTCGTTGTTATTTCAAACAGGGACAGTGGCAAGTAGAGCTAAAGGAAGACCGGGGTGCTGTAAGTCTCTCGATATTAGTTACACACCTCTCGCTCACCGGCTGTTCAGCGTAATGTCACAGACATACTTCATTCGTACCTTCTGGCAACCCATTATGATCCCAATTGGTACAAGGCCTGGCATACATGGGCACTGGCCAATTTCGAGGTCGTCGGCCGTCTGGAGAGTCAAGAAGAAAGCACGGCCATTGACATCCCTGGGAGTGGGCTTGCTGCTCATATTGTGCAGGCGGTTCAAGGTCGGTTCATTCATTTTAAGTTCAGGCTCCCGCTTGCTCTGAAATAGGATTCTTTCGCTCGATTGGCCTCCGAAATGAAAATGCACTGCAGGATACGCTTAGGTTGCTCACGTTGTGGTTTAAGTTTGGCACACACGATGATGTTAGTCAGGCCATGGCCAGTGGCGTCTCTGTGGTTGAAGTTGATACGTGGCTGGAAGTAATTCCTCAGGTGAGAGCAAATTAGTGTTGCACCAGATTCCCCGTTGAAGTTCTTCTCTTAGATCATTGCCCGTATCCAAACTCCAAGCGCCGACGTCCGGCGAAACAACAACCTTCTCTCATGTTGCACTGGGCAATCTACCTACCCGCACACCCTCTGCCAATGGTACGCGGACCATGAATCGTGCTGGGAGCATGGGTTTTCCTCCGCAGGTCGGTTAGCTGCAGTATGCCATGTCACCCCATATGCAGCACAACAGTCCGTCCCCACTGCCATCATCCGTCCCGCTACCTTCCCACCAGTCCCCACCTCGCCCACCGCCCGCCGCCCACGCCGACCACGAAGATTGCCTTCCCATCTCTACAACATCAGCAGATAGTACAAAGTTCAAATCGGGTTTCTATTACAACGTTCTCAATTTATGTCCGATCATGATCTGAGGGCCTTATCCTTCTGAGTCAGCGCGATGTTTCGCGCGTACCGTACTCTATATGTATGCAGTACGAATACGACGGGATAGGCCTTGGGGTACGTTGTGGGAACAACCTCAGTGAACTTGCTCTCATATCCCTTACACGTAGTCATCTGGAGATTACAGCATTTCTTGCGTCGCCGTGTAAAGTTTGTTCAAGCCAACGCAATTGACCGATACGTCACATTGCGCGCCGAGGAAGCCTTCCGGGAGCTCCTCAAAAATCGATGGCCGACTACAAGCTATTATAGAGAATATTTTTGGTCGCTGTATCGAGGAAGGGGAGTACCGTCAGGTAACCCGACATTGACGCGTGCTACATACTCCAAGTTGACGGTTTATGGACAGGCGATTGGCATTACATTGGAATCTCGTTGTCTCGACATCTTGGACCGTATATATGGTTTGACCCACGATGTCTCTCTTCTCTCTTCCTCGATGGAAGCCGTGTTGGATACTGGCTCCTCCCTCTCCTACCGTGACCAAGTGCTTAGCTTCCTGCTTCCTCTCTTCCTTCCTCCTACATCACTTTCAAAGTCCCCACACATACATGCCCTTGATCGATTGTTGGTCACCTTCAATATGCCCTCACTCGTTGTTCAACTCCTGACCAAGGACAGACTTCTGGCATATCAATTCGCATCTGACTTGGTTGAAGGAGGTGCTCGGGACTTCTTTCAAGGGGTTAAGGCTGAATGGCAAGGAGGTGAGTATTGTTCTCTACATTCGGGCCACGAGTTAAGCCGATCGTCATTAGGCCAATGTGGCCTCAACAATGATGCGTGAAACGCGTCGTGAACTGCACGACTCCGCAATTCGGCTGACAAGTCTAATTGGTACGTTGCCCCCTCCGTAATAACCTTCGTGATTCTAAACGGCCCAATAAACTTAGGAATCAGTTTGCATGCTCGCCCCTTTGGTATGCGTAAGTTCTTTGTGGACAAATATACGAGATCATTAACTTGGAATGTAGCTGATCTCCTGCGCTGGTCTGCCTGCCCCACACGTGCTTCAATAATAGCGTTATGAGCCCGCATCAAGGCCTCCTTCATTCCCTGCGCGAATTTCGCCACCCCAGGATACTCGGTCTCGTTTTCTCACAGCATTGGGCTAGGTTATACCCTATCGTTCAAGTTACATGCGTACTGGATCTCGCCGAGTTTAACGCAAACTCTATTACGGGTAAGTGTGTCACCCAGTCCTTCTGGTCTGGTCTCACGCATTGCCTTAGCAGCTGCATCATAGTTCAATTGGCTCGTTCTGTCATCCCATCTGTTTGCAGATGGTATGCTGATGACAGCCGTAACTCTGTCCGCAATAAGGTATGTAGCTCCCTCCAAAAGATACTCGTGAAAACGTATCACGATCACTGATTATGCATTGTGGTAGGCCATGTAACTTGTAGACGGTATTAAACATGACCTCTGCGATCTGCTGCCCTGTAAGTCTGCTTTGTCGGTGCTAGGTGAACCATTGACGATAAGTGATCAATGAATACACAGATCATATTATAGGGTCCATTCCTGTTCATTGACTCGGGTAACGGTCCCATGAAGTCCACCCCGATAGCCTCCCATGGTCTTCGCGGTACAGTAAGCTCTTCAGCAGTAGTGCTGCCGTGGTCCGGTCCAGAACCACGGTTCGAACCGGACTTTTGGTCCGGTTCTCTGTGGTCCGGTCCATGGTTCTTCTGCCAGCCCGAACTGGACCAGAAAACGGTTCGCGGTCCGAGGTCCATCCGAACGGTTCTAATTGGGTTTGGCCTGCCCGAACCGTTCCGAACCTTAACTTTGACTTTCGACTAAATCTTCGACTTCAGACTATGATCCGCAACTCTCGATTAATCACAGCATATTTGGGCTTTTCAAGACTTTCAAGAATCTCACCTGCTGATATTTGTCTTCCTTCTCACGCCGCATCACGCATTCATTTCCACTACTCTACCCGAAAGTCGTTAATGGATGTACGTGACTCGCTTGCTACCCTTGGCCATGAATGTAACTGATAATCGACATTTTAGACCAATGCTACACGATGTCTAGCCAAGTACGAGTAGTACGCCTATCAACTACTGCCACTCTTTTTGATGACGCACGAGATGGCGTTCAGGTGCGTTGTTACAGTAATATCCGATTAATTAGTTGTCTTTCAGACCTTGATCATTTCAGTCCTCCGCAGCGCCCGGGGCCCCGTCACTAATCTTGAACGTCGGCTCCGTGGTTTCGCGCCTTTCTCAGGAAATGCCCTCTCCTCACTTTTCCGCAGCTCACAACCCAACACGCACGAAGCAACCGCACTACACGACACAACTAAAGACTCACTTCCCCGTGATGTTTTCCCTGGAGACGCTGCAAGAAACCCTGTGCAAACAGCTAACTCTTCTTCCCGTGCAGATAATCAAACGGTATGTGCATTCAATCTTCTCTCTTTTGCGCTGACCCATATATCTCCCGTTTAATAGCTTCCAGTGCCCTTCACTCCCCTTTCACAGTTAACAACTTGAATCTTCCAAACAGACAGCCCTCACCTACTCCATCCGTGATTCCACCTCCGCGACCATCTACCCAGTGCAGGTACGACCTCTGGTACCTCAGGGTTTACCCCTACTCATGCTCATGCCCATCCTCAATTACTTCTATCTCGGACTTCTCATCATGTGCTTCCTTCTCTCGCTCGGTAATCGGCCCCAAGGCTCGAAATGGGGCTACACGCTGGCGTTCATTGTGTTCGTGTTCGTCACGATCTATATTATATAGGATTATTGTAAAATGGTTAGGGTTGGCAATGGGTTGGTTTGGGCCACAATCATGCTATATTCTGTGTACCAAACTGGTTGGAACGCGGAATCATAACTAACCCCAGAATTATTCCGTGTTGCAAGCAGTTTGGTACGCGGAATCATATGGCCAAGGGTTAGGGAACTGTGGCGGACGTCCGCCATGATTCCCACGCCAGCGCATTGCACAATGCAGAGTCGCACACCAACATTCAACCATACTGCAATACCACAAATTTCTGTAGACTCACCTCAACTCATATCAAGAATCCCAATATTTCACAAAGTCGCTATCCGCAGAAGAAATATGCCTGTGATTGGAGAAGGAGTAGGAGTTGTTACTTGTCCTTGTAAGTGTTCAATTGCATACTTCCTTTGCGCTACTTTCATTGCGCAGCGTCACTCGTGATCGTGGGAATCATGGCGGTATGT
>Ga0153976_1000765_pt1 | contig 11316 bp, 14 predicted proteins | sample TSGA060MetaG_FD_104717 | JGI IMG/M metagenome (GOLD analysis project Ga0153976, IMG submission 104717) | Attine ant fungus gardens microbial communities from Georgia, USA - TSGA060 MetaG | ecosystem: Host-associated > Fungi > Mycelium > Unclassified | place: USA: Georgia, Yuchi Wildlife... | reverse complement strand
AGGAGATGCGGCTGCAGTAACAATAGAAGACGGCACTTCGGCCGAAAATGGATTTGCAGATACTCGCGCAAGTTCCTGGGGTGAAGAATGGGGCGAATGTGGGAGGGGAACCGCATGGGGATGGGGTAGTCGAGACACCCCACCTGGTAGGTGGGAATCTGGAATACAGGAGGGGACCTGGTTTGGACGTGGGCGCCGCGTGGGAGTAGGCATGGTTGGTGGTTGTGTGCGTGCATGAGCGGCCATCGGGGATGAATAGGATGCTTGGGGAAATGGGGGTGGTAGAGGTTGGTTCCACGAATTCATTTGGGATCCTCGGAGTATATTTGACTGTGGCCTGCCATAGCTATTGTTAAGTACTACCCGCGAGGTGCGTGTTACGCTGCGTTGACGGAATCTCCGACGACGAATCATGCGAATAATGACCCCAATGGTCATGAGAACAGCTGCAATGGCTTGAGCGAATACCAACTACTTTGAAAAATCAAACATACCCCCGCCAGCAATAAGACCGATGATGGTTTGAGTGGGGAAGGATGAAGAGCAGGAATTGTCCCATCTGGCACTACCTGAGCGAAGGAAAAGGGAAAGAGTTCTGAGAGTAACTCACGACACTTGACAGGATGCATACACTTGAGAAGCACAGATGAGAGTGACAAAGATATTAGAAGGGCCAACTGCTTGGACGTGAGGCATTTTTATGTCGATGTCCACTGGGCGTCAGGAAGAGACTCGGAGGGATGCGCTTCCAGAGGTCGCTCTATTATTGGTCAACTGAACGGGAAGAATCGCTAGTGCGTGTCGGTAGTTTTGCAGATGCGGAGGTGATAAAGACCAGAGGACCTCTTATGCCTTTTGTGTCCTATGACATGACATGTATGCTGTACAAGGCACAAGGGAACAGTTACTATGTAGGATAGATATACGGCGGACGCGAGTCACTAGCACGCTACGGGTTCCCTCCAAACTGAAACAGAGTGAGCTGGCTGGTTGAATGTAGTGTTGAAGATGTCGATAGATAAAATCTCAAGCACTGCAGAGTCCAGATACAAAAGGACGGTGACGTAGTTATACTATAGCTGTGTTCATCTAGTACTGCCATCTCATGGCAGAATCAACCACCGCACCTGCACGATCCCGGAATGCATCCAAGGAACTCTATCTCGTTACTAAGAACGGTGCCGAACGTGCGTCTCACATCTCTTCCAACAAGTTTAAGTACTGAGGGGAACCACTGCTGTCCCAGAACTTACTCACATCCTTCAACGTCGCTCAGACGGTCAAGTCTATGTCCACTATGATGGGCTTGACAAGCGCCTCGACGAATGGATTCCGACGGCTAGCCTTAAACCTGTCGACGCATCCGAGTCCGCGCGAAAAAGGAAGAGAAACACCCCTTCGCCTACCCCCACAGAACCAGAAACACAGCAAGATTCGCTCATGACGGAGGAGGAGTTTGATATAAAGCACCATAAGCAAATCACTGCTAAAAGAAACTTCGACAAGGTCAACTTTGGCCAATGGCGGATCAAGACCTGGTGCGTACCCCATATCATAATGGATCTTACATTCCTCACTCCATACTACAGGTATTTCTCTCCTTACCCACTCACGGACTCAGAGCTTGAGGATACTGCTGGATTACCTGGAGGCTCAGCCTCAACGTCTAAGATCCATGGTGTCAACAGAGCGACCGTCAGATCACATGGGCGCACTTCAGACCTCTTGGCTGGCGGCCTTACGCGGTCCCATCTCTCTGGGGAAAAGAGCATATTATGGGTCTGTGATCGTTGTTTCAAGTATATGGCCGAGGGTGCAGCATGGGAGATGCATATGGTATGTCCGTATCTTTTCGTGTGCACTCTAAGCTTATAGGTATAACTCGTGTAAGAAACACTGCGATAAAAGACATCCACCAGGGCGAAAGGTTTATCAGCGAGGTGCCCACATAATTTGGGAGGTCGACGGCGCCAAGGATAAGGTTTTTCCTTTCTGCTACCCTTATTCGAATTACTGAGGACGTCCTTCAGTTATACTGCCAAAACCTTTCGCTCTTCGGAAAACTATTTATCGACGTCAAGACTCTGTTCTTTGATTGTGACAACTGTACGTTTCTGCCGCCCCGAGTAGCCCTACCTAACACACGCTTCAGTCTTGTTCTATATTCTTACAGATGCAGATTCACAACGGGATCACGTTCTTGGATTCTTCTCCAAGGTATTGTGCCAGTGGGCTAAACTCGAGTCCCTAATGCTTATTCTGCACCCAAGGAGAAAATATCTTACGATGACTATAATCTCGCGTGCATCATTGTTCTTCCTCCATATCAACGAAAGGGCTACGGAATGCTCATGATTGAGTTCAGTACGTCCATATAACTGTCCAAATGTGTGCGACTGACATTACGCAGGCTATGAGGTATCCCGCCGCGCAGGTAAAATCGGCACACCTGAACGACCCCTCTCGGACCTGGGCTTAAGAAGCTACCTCACGTACTGGGTGGCCACATTGATTCGCTTCTTCAGGTTAGTTGTCAAATCATTTACGTCTGCACTAGCCTCACAACTTTTTGCGAAGACGACTTCTGTCGGTCCTCCCACCGGATCGACCTACTATTACATCTTCGGGGGGACTACCCGAGCTAACTGGTGTGCTGCCCCCGCCCTCAGAGGACCCTAATTCTCGAAAAAAACGGGCAAAAGGATGGGATGGAGAGACACCTGATTCAAATACCACATTTGCATCAGCAAACGGGCTAGATGGTGAGAATTCACTTGTAATTTCGTCCAGTGCTCTACATAACATTTCCGTATGCGGATCTAGACAACATTGCAGCATTGCGCACTGTTTTGACAAGATCCAACCCAGATGGCAGTGCGACCTCGCACATCGTTGTGCGATGCACCCTTGCAGAGATCGCATCAGCCACGAATCTACGCATCGAGGATGCTGCATTTGCGTTGAATGAATGCGGGCTTTTGGGGAGCACAATAGACGGTGTGGTGGGCTTTACTAGAGAGATGGTAGAGGCCGTGGCCAAAGAGAGGAATGTAAAGAGAATGTGTTTGGATCCTGCCCATGTCATGTTGACATGATCACTTCTGTCCATTGAAACTAGCTATCCGTATCTGCTAGGCAGAAACCACTTCCTATACCTTGTGTGGTCAGCACATTATTCAGAGCACAGATTTCATGCGCAATATCTAAGCCAGGGGATGTTGCACGGATTCGTCGTTGTGCAATAACGGGGATGAGGAATAGAAAGCATGATGAAATATGCGAGCGAGAGTAGAGGCATGTGAGCATAGCATAAGTGCTATAGGGTACAGGACTAAGTGGGTCGAAATGAAATCGTGAATGCTCATAAACCGTTTTACTCCTGAACAGCTGCCTCGTGCTCCACCGCAAGAATTGCTTGCCGCTTCTCTGCCAACCTTTTGGCACGACGGTCACGGGTAGCCTAAGAAGGTCAGAGACAAATGTATTTTCAAGGATCTAGAAACCGACCTTGTTCTTGCCACGGCGAGCCTCCATTTGGTCGCTGAGGACCTTGGTACGGTTCTTCTCAGCTTTGGCTTTGTGGATGTATTCCATGAGAACACGCTTGTTCTTGAAGACATTACCCTTCGATTTTTGGTACAGGGAGTGGTACCTTTTTTTCATCGTCATCCACATAAGAAAACGAGTATCACACGACCATGAGATACTCACAAATGCTTATCGATCTTGCCTGCTTCTCTGTACTTCCTTAACAACCGTCTCAAAACACGCTGTCTCCGCATCCACTGTACTTTAGTGGGGAGACGAGCCTCAGCGGTACCCTTCCTTTTACCTGGACCAGTGTGACGACCCTTGCGCTTAGCAGCAAGAAGGTCGCGGGTGCGGGCACGGGAGTGGATAACAGTAGGTTTGATAATGACCCGACCGTCTTTGATGAGTTTCTTGACGTGCGAGCGAGAGTTGGCGTTCCCGATCTCTGCTTGCTCAGCAGGATCGAGCCAGATTTTGCGCTTGCCAACGCCAGCGACGGCTGCGGCGAGTCGCTTTTGGGAACGAAGGTTGACCATAGCGATGTCTGAGTACAAGGGTATTGAGTATTAGTAGAAACTTGGACTAGCAGCGTTTCTTACCTTGATCTTGAGGATTGTCGTTGGGGACGGGCTGCAACCTTCAGATTCACCTGTGTAGCCGTAAAATTACGTAAGTCAGCCACTGAACCTTATTTTAAATTCAACTATACAGCTAACCGGAGTTTTCCTGACCGTCGGACCTCGGAAAACCAGGGCAAGAGTCGCACGAAGACTGTCAAGATGGGGCGCAGCTGGCACGATACGATTTTTATTCGCAATGCAGTTTCGCTAGCTAGTTGGCAGCAAGATTCATTGAACAAGTACTTCCCTGTGGTCCCTTTACTCAATATTCAGTTTGAGATCTCCTCATGAGCGTATAAGTAAGTACGATATATGACATGGCGTTTGACATGTGCATTTCCCGACACAGCACCCTGCGGTTTAGCGTAGGTGTTAATGCTATTCGCCAGCGTAAATTTGGTCTGATCGGGTGATATCATGTTGGCTTTCCGCTAACATAATCGTAAATTGTTTTATTCTTAGTCCCCGGGGGATACTGGGCTGCGGGTCGATCATTACCCGTTGGCCCCAGAAGTTACTTCCACGAGTTACTTATATGCGGCATGCTAACTTGGAAGCCTCACTGATCGGAGCATTGTGCAACACGTACCTGGGTTATTCCGCGAGAAACGGCGGCGCTTCATATCATCCATACTTTGTAGAACAGGCGTGCTTAACGGATATGTAATCTGTATGAAATTGGGAAAACAAGCAAATGTTATTATGTAATAAAACAACTGATTTAGCACAAACTCGCTCTCGAGACGTTCTTCTTTTATTTCCGATCCATTTCCATCACATTCTGATCAACAGCTCAATTCGTCCTATCGCTTCATCTTCTCCTCCAATCTCTCTTGTCGCAATTGCTTATACATCGCTGGGATTATAGCTTGGCTGCGGTCCTTGCTATTAGACAAAGGTCCTCGTGCAGGGCAAGTCCAGGGCTAGAGCTAGCTTGACAAGTAAAGGCATTTACGGGAGGGGGTTTAATCGCTGCCACAGTTCGTCTCGTCACCGGCTGGTTTGAACACTGCCGTTCGTCCCATATCGTCTTATCACCAACCTTCTTCCAACGTGTTTCAAGTTAACATGGCTCTGTAGGACACGCCCCAGATTACCACTCGTCTCCCTTTATTTGCAATTCCTCCCTCTGGTGTTGAAACGTTGACGAAGATATATATCTATATACGACTATTAGGTCAGCAACGGAGACCAGTGTCTGGTAACCCTTCAGACCTCACATTTATCTCGCCATTTCTACCACTCCGTTCCCTTTCACATCTTCTCCAATGCTGGTTCTTGACTCAGCAGACGCCCCTCAGAGCGAGAGTGAAGGCCCCGACGGCTCAGACAAGCCCCCCCTTGATGCCAGTACTCTCCACACCATCTTCCATCCCAATTCCTCAATTACTCTCAACGGTACCACCGACCGCTCATATTCACCAATGCAACCACCCATGGTAGCCAAGGGAGTCATAGTTGGCAGCCCATTCTCCGCGGCAACCTCTGCAACGGATTCTCCCTCACCATCGGAGAGCGAGAGCTGGAGTGCTCCTTCAACCCGTCCCCCGAGCCAGGCTGTAAGCCGGGCTCCTAGCATGTCTGGTGGTACATCAGGTAACAAACTGGCCGTACCACCTACATCAAAGACTCAGCAGAAGGCCAAACCTTCGCCATCAGAGAAACCGCCAGTGACACCTACCACTCGGTCAAGGGCGTCGTCAGACGCTCACTCCGACGGTGGCCATAAATTCACGCTAAAAGGTCTCGTCAGTGCTTCTGCGCCTAGGCTATCACGCAAGTCTTCCGCCCGCTCAACTAGTAGCAGGAAGTCAGATTCAGACGCGGATCGAAAGTCGGTCGGTGGTGAGAGCACAATCAGTCTGACGCAGAAGTATGGTGTTTGCCAAAAGGTTGCTATTGGCAAGGGGGCTACTGCTGTCGTCCGCCTAGCCCATAAATGGGATAGAAGCGAAGAGAAGCTATATGCTGTCAAAGTAAGCAGGCTGACCCCTCCGGTCTCATTGCTGTCACTTATCACCTCTTCTGTGTTCAGGAGTTCCGGAAAAGACGAAAGAATGAATCAGAGAAGGAGTACGTCAAGAAACTCACAGCGGAGTTTTGTATTTCTTCCACGCTACACCATGCCAACATTGTTGAGACAGTGGATCTCGTTCAGGACGAGAACCAACATTGGTGTGAGGTCATGGAATTTTGCCCTGGTGGGGATCTCTATGCTGCGATCAAGAAGGGTGGTATGTCGCCAAGCGAAGTCGAATGTTGCTTCCGGCAGATGCTTTCGGGCGTCTCGTATCTCCACAGTCAAGGCGTCGCCCATCGTGACATTAAACCAGAAAATCTCTTTTTCGACACCAAGGGTCACCTGAAGGTGGGTGAAAACAGCTTGTGTGATCACACCATCTCACGCGTTTATAGATCGGTGACTATGGTGCATCGACTGTTTACCGTCTGCCATGGGAAACGACAATTCACATGTCGACGGGGCTTTGCGGTAGCGAGCCGTACATCGCCCCTGAACAGTTTTTAGGCAAACGTAAGCCATATGCAAGCCTCTTCTATCCGGTTGCCTGATTGTGCGGGCAATGATTTCTCTTGCTTGGGCTTAAAAATAGCATACGACGCCCGTCTAGTCGATATATGGGCATGTGGGATCGTCTATTATTGCCTTCACTTCCAAGAGATGCCTTGGCGTGCTGCTCAGTTGTCGGACACCCTGTATGCAGCGTATGTTGCTGCCTGTGCTGCTCAGCACAAAGACAAGGACAAAGACAAGGATGCCGTTTACCCGCCGACCATCAACAACCTAAGCCCAAGGGCATGCCGCAGTTTAATCCGGAAGATGCTTGAGCCAGACCCGAAACTGCGCTTTTCGATCGAGGACGTCATGGCGCACTCTTGGGTGCAGGGTATTGAAGTTTGTCATGCCGTAGCAAAACCCACGCATGTACATGTGCATGCGATGCAGCAGGCGCAGGCGCAGATCTTGTAATCCTGAGCTGGTGGCACTCTTCCTGAGGGATGCCGTCCAATACCTTGTATGTGACCTAATATGAACCCTCTTAAACACAGCGCCGCCTGTACTCTTGGCTGATACATATTACAGAGAACAATGTGCCTCCTGTCGTAGTATGTCATCACTTTCTCGTATTTTTCTCGTCATCTTGCTTCATCACTTACCTATCGTAGCCTCTTGTAGTACTTACCAGGCTTTTGAATTGATCCTTTTATGCCACCTACTCTCGGACATGGTGCAAGGATTCGTTGGTAGTTGTGAAATATGAGAACAGTATGGTATTGTTGTATGCAGCGGTAGTTATGAACTTGCAACATAGAGGGTAAAAGGTAGGAATGGGATAACAGGAGATGGACAAAGCACTGTCATAAAATCCGGAGGTATTAGAGAAAGTGGGGGTGAGAATGAAAAACTATGCCCCGTCGTTTCCTGGAAATCCAAAAGTCAGTAAAGGGTCTTGACTTCAATTCATAAACAACATACCGCTCTCCTTCGTCCAATCATCATGTCGCTTGATATCAGCCTCTGTGACCGTCTGTCGCACATTTTCTAAGCTCTTAATAAAATCGGCTAGCTTCAGAGGCGGTTCTATCAGCTCGTCGGAGTCGACGTCTGACCAGGTCTTTTCGACTGCATCTGGATCGCCTGGAGAGCATGGTGTCCACCCAGATGACGAAGAAGATCGTACAGGTTTAAAGTGTGTAGCCGATATGACTTTGCGAACTGGCTGCATGAGGGCGTCGCGGACTACAATAGATATATCCGAGCCAGAATACCTGGATATCAATTAGACAGATCACCTCACACAAATGGAAAGATTTTACCCTTCTGTCCGCTCGGCCAGAAGACGATAGTCTTTTGGCTCTAGTTCGCATGGCGTTGTACCGACGTGGATTTCAAACATTCTCTTGCGCGCGTCCGGGCCAGGAAGTGGGATGTATATTCGTTTCTCAAAACGCCGCTTGATTGCAGGATCAAGTTGCCAAGGGATGTTGGTTGCCCCGAGGACGAGAACACCAGTGTCATCATGACCAACACCATTCATTTGCACCAAAAACTCCGTCTTGATGCGCCGGGAACCTTCAGATTCGGATTCATTTCGTGTGCCAGCTAGAGAGTCGACCTCGTCGATAAAAATGATTGCAGGTTTTTGTTCGCGAGCCATTTCAAACAAATTCTTTACTAGCCTAGGAACGAATCATGAGGCAAGTTGAAGTTCATAGTATCAAGCACGAACCGTTCTGAATCTCCCTGCCACTTGCTGACCAGATCACTTGAGCTGACACTGAAGAATGTGCTTTTGGCTTCTGTAGCAACAGCTTTCGCTAGATAGGACTTGCCCGTCCCTGGCGGTCCATATAGCAAGATACCTTTCCACGGTGTCCGTTTTCCAGTGAAGAGATGAGGAAATTTGATAGGAAGAATAACAGCTTCCTTGAGGGAGGCTTTCGCTCCATCCAGACCTGCGACATCATCCCACTTCACATTCGGTTTCTCTGCTAGAATGGCATTAGAAAGCCCTGCGCGTAGCTTCTTGAGGTCAGGGTCTTTGTCGTCATCCGGACTGTCAACGGACCCCTTGCCCCCGGTGCCATTAGCAGAACCATCTGCACTGATAGCCTTGCGCGACTTCTTCTCATCTCTCTGTAGATGCTTCTTCAATGTCTCTGCTCGAGCAAGATACTCCTCAATCTTCGTCCTGACGAGTACTTTGGCCTTCTCGTTCTTCTCATCTATATCGATGTCTAAATGAGCGCAAATTGCATATTTGGAAATAAACATACACTTCTGAGCCAGCATGAAATAGTCGAGCGCATTCATGTACTGCTTGTACGCTTCCTGATAGTTCTGCTTTTCATCATCATCAATGGCCCCTTTGACAAGCTCTATGGCTTTCTGCAGATCTAATTAGAAATATACTCCTCCAACGTCCCGAACCATACTCACATCTAGACTACCTTGCGATGACATGAAGTGATGAGGTGCCACACTGGGATGCAAGCAACTCAAGCGCAGTGCATGGAATGACGTAAGCAATTTGGCAAAGCGGCGTTCAGTTCTTCGATGTGACGAACTTGAAAATGGCCAATACACCAGAGTGGTCTCCTTCGTTATCAATGTCACTCTTCGAAGGATTGCTACCCAAGCTCGTCATGGTGCTTGAGCTCATACGAAAGGCAGAAGGGACAGCAACTCCTTCTGCTAAACAAGCCTTGCTACAAGCGGTACGTATGTTCTTTTCTAGGGCAAGTGTTTTAATCCACGGCTGAACAGACGAATGATTTCAAACACACGCTTGCTCAGGCGAGAGATTATGCAAGCACACTAGCAGGAGGTGATCTGTTGGTTGAGGAGCAGGACAGTATAATTGCAATGCTTGAGATATTGAAACAACATAAGAAGTGAGCTTCAGTGTCGTGCTGCCAGCATCTTGACTGGAAAGCTAATCTACCATCAGAGAGCAATTGACACGATTTTCAGAGTGTGTTGGGTCCTTGTCCACATTCGCAACACCCAATGTCAGTTCAAGGATGGAGATTGATTCTACTGCTTCAACGCCATTTGCTCCTGGTCAATTTTGATTTTGCTATTGGAGACTGATACTAGCATGTGATACTGTCAGTAACGCTCTAAAACTCAAAATCAAGTGCGCTCGAAGTGATTCTGCAGAGGGAACAACTTGTATAGCCTGGGATTGACTGATTGCAGTGGAGAAATGAGAAGGTTGAAACTAAGGGAGAAACATCTCCTCTTGTTAATGACAACTCCTTCAAGGTCTGTCAGTCTTCAAAGTCCACCATCTCGATCATATTGTGACATTACCCCCTTCCAACATTGGTGTCACCGAATGAATATTTTTGATTTTGTCTCTCGTCAGCCACCTAAATCCATGAAGCAACCTTTACTTCGCCCTGGGTCATGCAGAGGTAAGGTAAGGTGACTCCGGCGCAGCCACGCCAAGCACGCTCCCCGAAAACGCCCGGCCAAAATTCACTCACGGCGTTCGACGAGTCATGACGAGTCGACGACAGGATGCCTTCCCTAGTGGCATGAAAGAGGTGCGGTTCGAGAGGGAGGCGGGTGTTATTCGAGTGCGTGTTCTGAGGCGTCACACAGTGCTGGCGTCCTGTTCGAAACCGTTCTGTGGGCTCCTCCCATTCTCTCAACTGCGGGGGACGTCGTGGGACACGGGGGTATATGGGTGGGGCTGCTGGCAAAGTGCGTGTCCCGGGACACGACGGTATGAAAAAGGGAACAGATGACCCGGGGGAGCGCGCAGTCGCTGTGCGTCTTGATGTTTGGAGGCTAGTAGGGGACGAGGAACCCAGCGGGAAGCGCTCGTGATGATGGGGGCATGTAGCGCCGATTCCGGGGTAATATTAAACTTGGGAATTGCTGTCTGGCGCCGGCATTAACCTTGCTTGCTGTCAATAAAATTGCCGTCTTCTGATAGCCATCTGTAGGAACAGTTTTTTTGAACCTTTTTTTCGGGATGATATCAATTTCTTACTTAGTGTCAAGGCATCTCATATGATTGTGTAGCCTACATAAATAAGAATAAATTGTCCATGTCCATATGAATTTTGATTAGTGTTCTTGATAAAGCTGGCCCAGTACAAGTCCCCTTTACTTTCCACTTGCTTTGGACTGGACCATGCAAGACCGGACCAAAAATAATAGTAGCACTACTTCTCGCAGAACTTTGAAGGTACATACATGGGTAGACTCTACCATAGACTACGCGTAGAAAATCCGGGAGCATTAGTAATTCTTTTCATGGAAAGTTAGCCGAATCCATAGACAATCCATAGACTCGCATATACTCAACTCGGTTCCAGTGGATTGACCAAACAACTTCAGTGCAGTCCATTGCTCGGCTGAGATCATTCATCAGTAAACTACAACTTTTCCCACAGGAAGTACAGAATTCACATTCTTGTGCAGCCAGTGACAGACTCCACAGTAGTACCGCCAAGCTTCCAGCACACTCGGACCACAACTTGAAGGACATTAGACATTTCAATTTGTATACACTTCAGGTAACCATTGGTAGATAGCATTTTGCCTGAACTTAATGTATTATGAGTTAAAGCAAATTGCCATCCAGCCCATGGGCTGCCCAGGTCCATAGGTTGACTTGTTCCAATCTCT
>Ga0153976_1000762_pt1 | contig 11347 bp, 11 predicted proteins | sample TSGA060MetaG_FD_104717 | JGI IMG/M metagenome (GOLD analysis project Ga0153976, IMG submission 104717) | Attine ant fungus gardens microbial communities from Georgia, USA - TSGA060 MetaG | ecosystem: Host-associated > Fungi > Mycelium > Unclassified | place: USA: Georgia, Yuchi Wildlife... | reverse complement strand
TTTTTTTAGGGCATTTATAGGTTTTATTTTATGGCATTTCGTGGTATTGTTGTGGCATTTTGGGTCATAATGCATCGAAATTTATTAGTGTTTTAATGATGACTGCTAGATTTCGACCTTAAAAAACGTTCCAACAACTTGTCTCGTCTCGTCTCGTCTCTCTCTCTCTCGGTACGAGTGAGATGCTCGGTTGAACTAGTCTCCCCTAGAATGTATAGTCGTTCTTCGGTTGAACGCAAGTTGAACCAAGGTAAGCCGAAAAGCATACGTGGGAAATAAATACCATTTCGGCTCGAGTAGTTCGGGTAAGGATCATGTTTGGAAGGCGCCTTGGTCGCGTTTCTTGCTCATCACGACACTTTTGACCGTCGTCGGCCTGCGCAGGCATGGCCAGCTCATCGGATGACGGTCTCCCAGGAGTCCTGTCCAGCATGCCACATTTCTCTGCACAAGCCTTCGCTTCTCCAGGCGAACGCAAGTTCAGCCTACAACTCCTCCTCGACAATAAGGAAAAGCAACTTCAGCAGGCCGGAACCCTAGGTCAACGCGTACTCGCACAGCAAATAGAGCTCGAGGAGAAAATCAGGCAACTTCACGAACTCGATGCGGAACGTGCAGAGGACGATGAACTTGATACTGACGCACGCGAACGTTATCGCGAACTAGCAGAGACAATTGCTGCTTGGGACGCAGAGAACGCGCAGTTATCCAGTGCCTTTGGCCAAAAAGTGAGCCCTTCATTTTAAAATTTTACTCTAGCGCCCGTTGTTGGTCATGCCACAATGGCAACCCTAGCCTCTATGAATTCCATGTGCTAACTTTAATTTACTTATCTCCAGCGTCCTCCCACCCAGCAAACATCTCCAGTCATCCCCCTCAATGATCTTCCTCGAGAAGAGCCTGAACGTTCCAAAGGCTCAGCTTCTTCTGCAGCCCAGTCCCGTCGTGCCAAAAATGCCGCTCATCGAGCAGATGATGTCGGCAAGTCACTCTTATAATCACCTTTCTTACTTTCAATACTTACTATATTTCTACTAGAATTCGCGTTCGAGATTGGAAGCGGACTCCTTACCGAAGTACGACGGTTACAGAGCCTTCTTGGCGAGCGTGACAAGGCCATCCAAGACATGAAAGAGGAAAAAGACGACCTCGAAAAGACCGTAGAATCCCTTCGCACAGCGCTTCGATCACAGGAACAAAGCTCTGGTGCGTCCTTTTATACTCTCCCTTTATTTCATCATCTCACTTGCCACAGACAAGTTCAAGGAAGAAAACTGGAATCTCGAAGTCACTCTTCAAGAGTTCCGCACCCAGTTATCAGACTCGCAGTCAACAGCCGTACGCCTCGAGGGCGAGCACAAGCGTCTCACGAAACTGCTCAACAATGCCCGTGAAGCTGCAGACCAGCACAAGAACGAAGCACAGCGCGTCCAAGCCACACTCGATGATATGAAAGCTAAGCATGAGACAGACGTCGCACAGGCGCGTAAGCATGCCGCCGGATTGCAGCGCGACAAGTCCGATTTGCAGTCTGCGCTCGATGCAATGAAGATCGAGGCAGAGAAAGCGAGCCGCCGTTTCAATCCTCGATTCGGCAGCCCACTTACACCTGGGTCAAACCAGGGCAGAGAGTACTTGACTCCTACTGCCGAGGATGACGATGTCTTTACCAACGCAGCCAGCACCAACAGACGGAAGATGGACTCCTCGACCGTTTTCCAGCCAGATACGTTTGAGGATCTTGTTGACGTTTCCCCTGACCCTTCGCCGTCACGTCCCTTCCACGCGAGCAACCATCCCAATAACGAGATTGAGGCCCTTCAGCAGCGGCTCACCCACGCTCAGAGGCAAATCAGTACGCTCAAGGGCAGTTTGCATCGGGAGAAGGAGATGCGAATGGAGTATAGGCGCAAATTGGAATCTTTACCTGGGTATCTCCATGATGAGAATGATCCTCCAGAAGAGATGAATGAAGAAGATGAACCGGAGAGTAAACCTGTTCGCCGGCTGACGCCATTCCGTTCCGGCAGTGGCAGAGCTAGAGGCAGGAGAGGCAGGGGGGGACTCTCTCTTGTTGATAGGCTCGGGATAGCGGCGCATAGTCCCAGTCCTGCCTATCTCAATCCCTCACCCCCTCCGCCCGTGCCGCCTCTCCCCGACTTCGCCGATGACATTCTATCCGATGAAGATAGTGAAGCTGAGCACGAAATGGAGCAGAACCATGATTCCTCACCTTTCGCCCCCTCAAACCGGACGAGCGTCGACGGTATGGACCCGATGTTTGCTAATGTCCTGCGCAAGTCTGCGTCGTACAGCTCGCTTCCAAGTCAGTCCAGTCCCCTCCGCCATGCAGTGCTCGCCCGCTCCTCGCCATCTGGACGCGGCACTGGACGCGGTGGAGCACAAAAACGTTCTCGCGGCGGCGCTGCTTTCCAGGAGGCCAGACCACCGTCTTTCGTGGGTGCGCCTGAGGCCTTGGCTGCGGAACTGGGTATCGGTATGACGTCTGTCACTGAAGATATGGAAGCAAGGGAGACCGCTGAAATGGCGTGTCAAACGGACTTTGAAGACGTGATGGTGCTCGTGCCCTCACCCTCTGCCCCAGTGAACGAGATGGGCGTGCAAGTCGAGGAAGCCTTCGAACCGGCACCGGTATCCCCTACCACGTCTGAGATTTCATGCCAGACTGACGAGGAGCTCTCGGTTGTGCACGCAGAAACGGCTGTGCAGCACGAACCTACTTCTCCCGTCACGCGCACGAACTTCTACTCGCAAACGCGAACCCCTGATCGCGTCTTCATCGCAAGGCGCACGACGCTCACACAGTCGGACTTTTCCCGTTCGCTGGATGGTGGTGACTCCACTCTCCGTGGCGTTCCTGGCGAATTTAGCGGTCGGCGGCCTATCCCTGGCGGGTTCACCTCTGAGGAAGAGAGTGATGCCGACGTCGACATGGACATGGACGACGGAGCGACCGAGACGGGCCTTGAGACAGACACGGATGCGGACGACTACCACGATGCGCGGGCGAGCCTTACTACGGGGTCTCGTGAGGACTTCCACTCTGTGATGACGATGACGGACAATGACTTTTCGGAGAGCGATGATGAGAGTATTAAGGCGTTGGTGATTTCTAGGCGGTCGTCGATGGCGTCTGCGACTATGCGCCGGAGTTTGCGCTATCGCGACGATGAGGCGACGTACGAGGACAAGGGTGTTGGTATGGAGGGTATTGGAGAGCCAAATGTTGTGGAGGTTATTAGAGAGGTGGAAGTCATCAGGGAGGTCCCCGTCGAGGTTATCAAGGAGGTGACTGTTGAAGTCATCAGAGAGGTTCCTGTGGAGGTCATCAAGGAAGTCGAGGTGCCTGTTGAAGTCATTAAGGAGGTTCCTGTGGAGATCATCAGAGAAGTCGAGGTGCCCGTTGAAGTCATCAGGGAGGTCGAAGTCATCAAAGAGGTCGAAGTTATCAGAGAGGTCGAAGTCATCAAAGAGGTCCCTGTGGAGGTGACCAAGGAGGTCCCGGTCGAAGTCACCAAAGAAGTATCTGTGGAGGTCATCAAAGAGGTCCAGGTACCAGTTGAAGTTATCAAGGAAGTCGAAGTGGCCGTTACTGCTGCTGAGCTTCCCAAGCCTGAGCTCAAGGAGATGTCTATTCAAACGGATGCCATTGTCATCCCAGCCTCCTTGCAAGATACTTCTGCATATTCCCTTACTCCAACTGCCACCCCTGCACCCTCCCTTCCAGCGTCCCCCGCTCTATTCCGAGTTGGTGCAACAGTGCAACAATTTCAATTTGTCCCTACATCTCCCGTTGCAGCGTCGGTTCCTGCTTCCCCCGCTACCATTCGTGACTCTACCGTCACGGCCGCAAGTTTTGGCGCCATTCGTCCATTCACCTCCAATTCAAACCATCGGCAATCGGTTGAGGTTGTTGAGTCTGCGGTTTCTCCTGGTCCTGATGATGGAACTCGTCGTTCGAGGACCGCTTCTGTTGTACCCTCCATTATAGACAAGACTCGTCCCCCCGTGATGGCCGTTCCGCCACCACCTCGCCTGCCACCCCCGTCAGTCAGCATGCCACCACCACCTTTCATCCCAGAACGGAGAATCCCTACCACATCCTCGGGATCGGATGTGCCTCCTCCTCGTCCATCCTCCCCTCCACCTCCTGAACTCATCCAGCGTGCCACCACACCAACCTTTGGCGCAATGCTTTCCGTGCATGGTAGGGGATCTTACTTCCCAAGGCAACACGGCTCTAGTATGCCTCCACCGCAATCAAATTTACGACAGCCGCCATCTACGAGTAGCTTCCGGTCTGCCGCCAACGCTGCAGCGTATGCTCAGAATTCCGGTGCGCCGTCCGGCTTGCTCTCATGGGGTATTCGCGAGCAGCAGAGGAAGGAGATGTCCAGCACATCTCTGGCGTCCGACAGAAGCGCGCTCTCGCCTCGGTCGTCCATCTCTTCAGATCATAATCCTTTCTTGAACCGTACACCTGGCGCCAGCGTGTCCAATCCTCCTGGCAAGAGTGTCGAGCCAACTAACAGAAACAGTATGTCGACGGACCCTACTGTCATTCATGCGATCACCCAGACCATGATTGGCGAGTTCTTGTACAAATATACCCGACGCACTATTGGCAAAGGTTATGGAGAGAAGAGACACAAGCGGTTCTTTTGGGTGCATCCATATACCAAGACTTTGTACTGGAGCTCTGCCGATCCTGGATCGTCGAATGTCTCGGAATCAAGTGCCAAGAGTGGTGAGTAAATTCATGCGACATCTCTCTGATTTAATGGTGGATTGATGAACTTGTTGTACTATAGCTTACATAGAAGGCGTTCGCTCTGTTTTGGATCCCAACCCCATGCCTCCTGGCTTATACCAATATAGTGTTGTGATATCTACCGCCCAGAGGGAAATGAAGATCACTGCCCCAACCAAGGACCGCCATGACATTTGGCTCAATGTCTGTTGCTCCGTTCTAATTTTTAGCTCGATTCTTACATCTTTTTAGGCTCTGAAATACCTGCTCGCTCGCCCGAGCCCTGCAATGCCATCCACATCAGGCCAGAATGACGTTGCTGCGCCTCTAAGTCCCATGTCTGAAAGCGCGGAGCTCACAGATGATGACCATCGCCATTTGGTTGATACAAGCCCCCAAAGCCAACGAAGTGGCCGAAGCAGCCGAAACGGCGGCGCTTTCAATACCACGCCGCGAGGAACTACTCGAAGTAGATCGCAACTATCCGTTCGGGGCTCTGTAGGCAAGCGGTCTGGAACGCCAGCTGCAGAATACCTCCGCTGGGCAGCGCCTGAGAGTCCGTACAGTCCCACACAATCTTTTGAGAGAGTCATGAGTAATGGCCAAGATGAAGACGACCTTGAGTTTGAGCTTCATGCGGGGTCTCAGTCGGACGATGGGTTCGAGGGCTTGGAAAATGTACGCGCCTGTTGTGATGGGCGTCATACTGTCGGACATTCTGGTCATCACCACCACCACCACCATAATGGTGACCATCTTCTTGAAGTCAATGCTCCCGCGCGGCCAGTATCTCCTGCATGGTCGCTCCGATCGCGCACAGGGAGTGCACACTCTCACGAGGCGGGCAGCTTGTTCTCATGGGGCCGAGGGGAGGATGGAAAACTTCGTTTTGGCTCACGACGATCTACAAAGACTGTACCTAACCCTGCTGGAGATCGGTAGTGGGGCGATCAACGCCCTATTCCCCGCTCTTTCTTATCTTGCCTGTTTTTACTTTCGCGCGCTACATCTCGCTTTTCTGCAGCATACCCTCCCTGATAATGGACTTCGCTATATCATGCTATAAATTCCTTATATTCCCCCACTTTCTTAAACTTTTTCTTTCTTCTCGTGTATGCATTATTCGATGTTTTGCAAAGTTACACCTCCCAGAACCGAATCCACTCCTTGCATCTCACCCGGAAACTATCCAACTTACCCACACTCTTTTGCTCAATTCCATTCAATTCATCTGAACCTCAGATATAATCCATCTCCATGGTGGTCAGTGAAGGTACGAACGATGGCCAATTGAACATCAAAGGTAATCAAATAGCATTGTATTATTGAATTCTCTAGAATAGATATCTTCACGGTAGCCAGCGACGAATCAGACGGACGAACTCTCACGAATATTTATATTACTACCTCGTCAACTTTGGATCGGTGTATGCAAAAGCCCTAGAGAGCAGTGTCATAATGGATTGAGAGGATGATGGATGAAACGTACTGGCGTCACCCATTCTCTGCAGCTACAACATACACCAGCCCAGTCATAGTTGCCGAGTTTGGCATTACATTTCGGGCAAATAATCTTCCCTGCTAAATGACCACTCTTCAGAAAAGGCTCCATCCATTTCATCTGAGGAGTTCACGATTGGTTCCAGATCAAAACCGACAACAAATAAACACCTACGGGTTCAACGAAATACCCAGAACACTTCGCGTTCATCAGGATCGGTGGACTGACCACCGATCTGGGTCCACTGATCCCCGTCATGCTCAATGACGGAGGCGCTCGCAGTGCGGCGAGCTTCGGATGTGAATGCAGCTCCGCTGCGAGGTCCAACGGACTTGCATACTGGGTGCTTGGTGCCTGAGGCGGCGGTCCATTGGTCTTCGACGCCGTCTCCCTGATCTCGTGTGGTAGCACACGCAGAATCTCGGATTGTATAGCTGTCCCTGTTGGCAGGTTCTCATCGGAACCGGAAGCTGCATCAAGTGCATCCGATAGGTCTTTCCCGATGTCTTCCATTGACAAAGGCCGGGAGAGCATCGCGTCGACCGCAGATGGAGGCGGATTAGCTGCATGGTGGTTCTCAACTGTGTCTGGCTCGATGTCGTCCTCTGTCTCGAGCGCTGACATCGAGAGCGATGACATTGCAAGTGATTCCATCAAGCCTCGCATGCCGAGGCTCATGGACGGGCGTCGCGAGGACGGGCGGTCGTTCGCGGACGGGCGCCGCGATGCGGCAGGGGATATGGAGGGCAAGGCAGGGGTTGGTGGGCCCAATTGGCCGTGATCGAGCATGTGCTCGCGTGTCGCCAGTTCTTGTCTGTGAAATGTGATTATATCGGGAGCATAAGATAATGCGAGGAAGATTTACCTGCACATCTTACATCGTATGCGACGGCTTGGTATGATCATTGGTGTGTTGGGTAAAGAATCAGATGGCGAGCGGGGATGCTTGGCAAACATCGCATTCTCCGGAATCATGCCATCTCCATCTGAATTCAATCGGTCAGACCTGTCGATTCAGATTTGAGCCCGAAACATTGATTCTTACTTATGACTTCGTCCATCGTCCGTTCCAAGTAGAACATGCGGGTAGCCTTATCTCGCCGTGTGAACTTGTACGATGATCGGTAGAATACCTCAAGCTGTTCCATGAAGCCTTCGTTTGGCCTGCAGAAGTATCATTATCTGGGTAGGCCAGGAACAAGTTAGAGTAGCTTACTCGACAAATGGCCTCACTTTCCTGATCATGTCCACAGCACTCGCTGGATCGAGCTTAAGGGAGTGCATGAGGTATGCTGCGACGATCGTCGCACTTCTGCCTGCGTGAACAGGCGTTAGAAGGTGATCAACTAGTGGGGGATTTTCTCCCGAGAAATATTTCAAGCTTCAAGCCTTGAACGTACTGATTCCAGCCTGACAGTGCACGAGCACACCGTGACCTTTGTCGCGCTGATGCTGAATAAATGATATCGATGGTAGAAAGTGCACGAGGACATCTTCGTGCTCGCTGTCGTCGATGTTGACTTGATACTTGTTGAACGTCTATTGATCTCTATGTTAGCTTTTGCCTCAGGTCTTTCTTCGAAGTATTACGCCACGGTGGCGCTAGTGATACGCACCGCATGAATTGTAACTTTTCCTCGCATCGCTGATACGATGCTGAAGATATTTTTCTCCTTCAATCCGTCGACATCCAAAGCGCTTTTCAGATCGCCAATCCAAAGTCCTGGTACAACTTCATCCATCGTTCGGCCTGCAAACAGAAGGGTAGAATAATGATGCTGTGGTATTTCTTGCTTGAAACTATACAGAGATATACTTTGGGGCCTCGACCAATGTCGTCCTCATAAACTGAGTGTGTAGGTGACTGTACTACAAGTTCAAGAATCAGTGGAGCAAACAAGTGGAGCATTGTGAATACATATGATCCGGTGGCGGTGTAACTTGAAAAAGCAAAAAAAGAATAATTAATTAAATTCCGAACTCCTCGATAAAACTTCATCATATCAACCTATACGACCGTGGTAGGTCGTGATATAGTGATAGTTCATGTTGAACACAAGCTAACACGATGCAACTTAAGTACTGTTACCGGAGCTCATTCGAATATTTGTCGCAAGTTCTTGACGGTGGTAATAGAGCTTAATAGAGCAGTACAATAATATAGCAACTGCAAGGCGCGTCAGTCATAAGTAGGAGACAAGGACATCCTCAACCTTACATACAATATCTACGGGGAGCCTTCAATTCAGCACCATGTCTAGCTCTTTTCCTCCCATCGTTCGTAGTCGTTCGATGCGAGGCTTGCATGGTACTTATTCTCCACGGTCTCACAGACAGCATCGAGATTATTGAGTGCTTCTATCAGTGTGTTCAAGGACGAAAGTCCATCTGACGGAGCTCCATCAGATGTTCTGGAAATATGCGGACGAATGAATGGACACACACCATACATCTGTATTCGCAATTGGATGAGGTTTTCCGAAGGATGAGGCACGCTATTAATATCATCAGCAAATCATTGTAACAAAGTACAAGGCAATTCCAGCATAGTGCCACCGATCCTTAATATCGGACCGACTAACTGGACAAAGCAACACCAGGAGCAGCGATACACGAGGCGGGAGATGACCGCAAATGCTCTACGATCACAATCTTCCGCGCAACTTTCAATTGGTCGTGAAGCTCGGCACGATCAAGTAAAGGAGCGAGAAAGAAAAACATAAAGCTTATAGTCCTTGCTCACCTGTACCCGCAAAATTCCACCTTTGGGCTTTATTCGAGGAAACACAGTCAACATCCGGAGTATAATGGAAATAAAGCAGAGCGCTGTACTTTTTCATAATCATCCAACGCAGAGCATTTCCCATCGTATGGGACTCGTCGAAAATTTGATATGTTGCTGCTGAGAGATCGGCTGTGGCACCTTTCATCTAAATAATTAGAAGGTCAGGATGATTGATATAGTATTCATAAAAGTTTGCACTCACAATCTTAATTTTGGGGGTTGTCTCTGCCATGGCTGCAGAAGAACAATGCGTATGTCCACAACAACGAGAGCTTGAGTGAGTTCCAGAAAAGGAATCGGTAACCGGAAGCAAGATACTGAGCTGATTTTGGAACCTGCGTTGTAGTTATCTGATCTTGACACCTATACACAAGACCCAAAAATATTGCAATTGTCTTCTGTTCTAACTTCTGGTACCTTGAGTGGCTTCCAAAATATAATACGAACTTCATTGCGACAATTGTTCATTGAATCACGAAACTCCGGTTGGTGTGCAAATATATGCAAATAAGCATCCGCTCCGAACCTTTGTTAATTCTTTTGTCCCCGTGTCAATGGCATACAATGAGATAATTATCCGCAAGACTATGGGCATGATCTGAGGCCCATCATGTCGCTTAAATGTTCCTTTATTGCTCAGTATAAAGGACATTCGCCTGACATTTGACATTTCTCATCTGTCTCGATCATTCCGTCTCAGCACATACTCTTCATACTCTGTTCTATATATTCGTTGCTCAAGGCAGGCCTTTGGGAACCCTGGTGGACACTTCGGCTAGCTGGATATTTCATCTCCTATTTTTCGCATCCTTATTCTTCACCTCTCCAATTTTTTTTTACAATGGAGCCCCATGCATCGTCTGCATTTGTTCGTCCTACCCTTCCCCCACTGCATACACTTGATCTTCCTCGCGGAATGACTCAGCTTCCCCATATTGACGAATTATATGACTCGCATGAATTTAAACGCCAGGTCAGTTTGTCTCTACATCATGTACACAGCTCTTGCTGAGATATGCAACTTCAGGTTCCAAGGCTGCACATACCCAATCACGCGCATGCACGCCAGAGCCGCCAGGTTTCTATTTCGTCATCAACATCTTCTCGCACTCCTTCACCCCACTCAGCCTCTCGTCCTTCTACTTCCGGAGGCCAATCCACTAAAATACGCCTTGTGCCCACCACTTTCGAGCACGCTAACGCCATCGTCTTCGTTCCTTCACCAGATGCCACCCACATATCCTCCCTCTCCGGGATCACAAACCTCAAACCTGCGCAGCCCCTGCTCCTAGTTGGGCCTGCCCTGCAGCACCTACGCCATCCGCAACGGCATATAGCCAAAGGTGCACGTTTGCACCCCTATCGCATTGTGCGCAGTCCAGCAGATCGCAGGTTCTCAATTGCGTCAACCACGACGATTTAAACTTTATGATAAGAAGGGCCTGAGAAGTTCTTCTGATGTATTTCTAGCGCCAACTGTAGTGTATTATTCTTTCTTGTAGGGGTCCTTGTTGGAGGTGTAGGATGATGTGTTTTAAGCTACAAAGTAAGCTACATAATTCAAATTGTATTTGGAGTCAAATGTACGCAAATTGTCATAGGGTGTCTCATTCAGCCTGATCATCGCGAAGGAGACGGGTGCCATGCATATGAAAAGAACAATAATACTGACATATGAAATTCTCTTGGACAATGAGCGCTCCGAGTTGACTCGGGAACCGCCGAATCAAACCATGCATTGCTTCCGAGTCAACTTGTTCAACCACCGTTATGGTACTTATCTAGCTCATCGATCATCGATCAGGCAGGACATTAAAAGTGTCCCACTGTCAACATGTATGTCTCAAGTTCAGGGCCTTCAGAGGAAGCGCCTCCAGGTAACTAGCGCGCGCGTGTGTTGCAACTTCCAAGCGATAGAAGCTAGTTGGAGATACCACTTCCAGAACCCTGCAGCGTGGAGTTGGCATGGACGCTTTATCATTGGCTTGATCTCCTCCGGCTCCATCGCCCATCGCGGAGCCTACGGAGCTGCGTATTAAACAGGCGCTTGGGTGATAGTGTTGGAAAGAGCCGTTATCAACATGCGGCTATGGCTAGGATTGCAAGATCGTACCGCTGACGTGTCTGGCGAGCTAATATACCACTCAGGACACAGGAATTAGACCAGAACATGCTCATTGCTCAAATCATGTGCCCCACTTACCGCTGATAATGATGAGCTGACACGAATGTAATTGACAACTTGCAGCTTCAAGAATGACAAGAACTTATTACAGCCCGCAAGTCTGGG
>Ga0153976_1000761_pt1 | contig 11353 bp, 6 predicted proteins | sample TSGA060MetaG_FD_104717 | JGI IMG/M metagenome (GOLD analysis project Ga0153976, IMG submission 104717) | Attine ant fungus gardens microbial communities from Georgia, USA - TSGA060 MetaG | ecosystem: Host-associated > Fungi > Mycelium > Unclassified | place: USA: Georgia, Yuchi Wildlife... | reverse complement strand
ACTACTAGTAGCAGTGTTGAAATAGAGTTGGGATTAGCTGTCACTGTGCGCACGCGCTCACGTTGCAATCAATCGGTCCCGTTTCCGTTCGCGTGGGTTCCCCACGGGGCACCAACGAGACAGAAAGGTCGTCAATGGCAATCTTCATCCTTCATTATCGTGGATGTTGTCAAATGAATTGTAGTGATCACATCCCAAGTCAATCCCAGGTTGAAAGTTTCTCAGAACCCTCGACCACTCCCAGTCTCCCACTAAGATGAGCATTTGGAGTACGACCTAGTGACCAGTCATCAATGAAATCTAGCTCATCTCTTTTCAAATAGCATAACCTGCGAAATGACACTACAATCGAGTCAATCATGCATCGTAGTGCAACTTTCGCCCCTGACTTGTCAATATCCTCCCAGACTCCATCAACTCACTGTGAGTTGTGCATCCTCTGGTGGTGCAAAAGCGCCCCGCAAACATTTGACAAAGACAAAGAATAGGATCATATTTAATTCTCATACACCAGTGTTATAAGCCATGTTTTACGTGCGTACAAATGATTGAGCGGGTATCATACATGTGAAAGAGCTATGATCAAAGGTCAGCTCAGCGCTCCTATAACAGTGAGGCACATGCTTACTCTGTGCGTCTCAAGACAATTCTTGGTTACTGGAGCGTAGGAGATCGTTCAGCGTCCTGACTACAGTACCAGCAGCTTCTCGCACGCTGTCTCTATCGCTCTCCTTGACCTTGGACAGTAACTGCGTCTCAAACCGATCGGGATGCCAACGCCTGATATTCTCCTTAATGCGATCCTTTGAAGACTTGTCGACAGGATGCAGAGGCGATAACATGTAGGCCGTGATACAAGGTGTTGTCACATCATCGGGGCCGCCGGGTTGTTTGAAAACAGGCCACGGGAAATCGTCCCATTTCAACGTCGCGGACATCTGTAATCTATCCCACTGACCACGATGGTGCTCAAAGAGCTTGATTATGTCCTGCTTGTTCAAGATCTTCCCCGCCTTCGCCAGTCGTTCCTGCTCCAACCTGGCTTGCTCCCGGCGGAATTGTTCCTCGCGTTGCTGAGCCTGTTCAGCCTGACGACGATGGAACTCTGCTTCTGAAATAGGGGTATGTGGGGGGCCGGGTGGCGCCTTGGCATTCTGCTGGGCTGATGGCGTTGGTGGCTTAGGAGTACTCGATGGTTGTGAGCTAGTGGTCGAGCTCGGTCGACTTGAGGACGTCCATGTCGCGCTACTACGACTAGTACTTGTCGATCCGGAGCTGCTCTTATCTGTAGGTGGACTTGTTGCAGACATGTTACGCTCGGGACGGTTGGGGATTGGCCATGGTCCTGTAGAAGACGAAGAAGATTGAGACGTAGACATCTGGGGAGATGGAGTGGGTCGACTGGGTTCCGGCGGATAATAACCCCAGGCCTCGTATTCCCATCGTTCCTGCTTCTTCTTCTCCTCTGCTCGCTGGCGTCTTATCTCTTCTTCACGCCTGCGAAACTCTTCCTGTTGAACCTTCTGTTTGTCATCAGATCGGCGGATCGCTTCCGCCTCCCTACGAAGCAGCTCTTCCTCTCGACGCGCGAGTTCTTCCTCTTTCCTCCGGATCTCTTCCTCTTTAGCACGCGCTGCCTCTTCTTTGAGCCTAGCTTCCTCCTCCTTCCGTTTAACTTCGTTTTCCTTGCGTGTCGCTTCCAGTGACTTTCGCAGGATGTCTTGTTCAACACGTCGTGCTTCCTCGTCTAACCGCTTTGCTACTTCCTCCTCCTGTCGTCTGAGGTCATCCGCTCGTTTCCTGGCCAGTGCCTCCTGCCTCTTAACTGCCTCTTCTTTCATCTTCGCGAGCATCTCCTTCCGCTTGATTTCATCTTCTTTCCGTCTCGTTTCCTCTTCTTTCATCTTCGCGAGCATCTCCTTCCGCTCGATTTCATCTTCTTTCCGTCTCGTTTCCTCTTCCTTCTTTCTTGCCTCCTCTTCCTTTCTTCTGATCTCGAGTTCTTTGCGCTGCGCTTCTTCGTGTCTGCGCCGTGCTTCCTCTTCTTTGAGCCTGACCTCATCTTCCTTGCGCTTGGTTTCTTCCTCCTTGCGCCTGAGCTCAATCTCCTTCTGTTTGGCTTCCTCCTCCCGTCTAACCTCTTCCTCTCTCCTCTTTAGTTCTAACTCACGCCTAACAACCTCTTCCTCTCTTCTCCTGAAGCTGTCCTCTCTCTGGCGATTCTTGCGGTCATCATATTCTCGCCAATCAGCATCATCTAGCTCTTCGTCATACTCGCCCTCGGATACCTCATGATGCGTGTGAACAGGCCGAGGATAGTAACCACTTTCGGCCGAAGTATAACCGTAGCGCATGTCTTGCGAAGAGAGCCGAGTACGCAAGTTAGATGACTGCCAGCTCCGCGGGACTTCCTCCGGTGTCTGTGGAGAGCGCGAGGACTCATAGCGGGTTTCATATGGCGAGCGGGATGGACCATTCCAGCCTTTGGTGGGACTTGGGCTTGACTGAAAACCGCCATCGTCAAATGAGAACGATTTCTTGGTGGCGATAGGACGGCTAGCAGATGGTGGGGGTGCGCTTGGGCGCGAGCTTTCTGAGGAGCGGGAGTACATAACGGGGACTGTGGAGATTGGGCTGGGTGCTACTGAAGAAGATAAGGGTGGTGGATAGCGCTCTTCCAGTCGCTGGGGGGTAGAAGTGGTGCTAACTCGGGCCTCAGTGTTGGTGTACGACGTTGTTCTCTCTCTGTCCCGAGCTCTCTCAATGTTACTCCATTCTTGTTCCACAGCCGAAATGCGGTCCCTCTCCCTCTCTATCATATCGTGTGGCTCGGTTGAAAACGGGATGCTGAGCACTGATGGTGCTCGATACGATGAGGCGCTCGCCGTGCTCCCCCGACGAGCCATGCTGAAGGTACGAGACATCTGTGCGTCTTCTTCAGGCGTGATAGACGGAACCCAGAATTCTGGAATTTGCCTGGTAGAAAGGCTCGCTTTGCGCCGAAGCCCCACGCGCCTGATACTGTCCGGAGCATCCGTAGCTGAACGTACATATCTAGGCATGTCTTCCAGTTCGTCGATGATGGGTGAAGATGTTGGGCGCTCAAAATCTCTGTCGATTGTATCCAACGTGGAGAGAGGTTTGTATGATCCCACTCCGCTGCCGACAGACCCGGCACGAGCCTTACCGGTATCGCGAGGTAATACGTGGTCATCGTTAGCCTCTCGGTTGGCTAAACGAGGGAAGTAATCGACCTCGTGCTCACCACCGATGGGCTCCTGCGGAGTCCAAGGAGCACGTTCGGCGGGACGACCAGAAATATGTAATTCTGAAGTACCTGCGGTGGGCTGGGAGGAGGACGAAGAAGACTGAGCAGCTTTATCTTTGCGCTCTCTTTCGATCTTATCCAAAATCGCCTGCTGCTCCTTTATCATGCTTTCCGACCACTCCTGATCTAACGTCTGACCGGAAGCCCAACGGCGTTCTTGGCGCTCACGTTCTAGTGCAATCCGGAACTGTTCCTCGGCAAGATTACGGATGTTCTTCATAGTGGCCAGATGGTCCTCCGTCAACTTCTCGCGCTCGAGGGCGCTGACTGGAGCTTTCTTCAAGGTGTCTTGGAGGTTCTGTTTCGCTTCATTGACCATGGAACGCAAGTTGTTCTCGATATCGACTCTGAGGCGAATCTTCCATTGTTCGTCAGGCTCAAAATCAGCGGCGGATGATGGGATGGTCGAGGATTCAGTGGGATTGGAAAACAATGTCGCCATCACGTATACGTGGCCAGTGATAGTAGATATACAGAGATCAGTGGGTAGAAGTATGACTACGCGAACTTGGCCAAGTCAATGGGGGAGTCGTGAAATGGACAAGGAAATGAGGTGGGGTAGAGATGACCTCGAACACTCTGTCAGAAGACGGCTAAGTCGAATTGGTGGGTGTTGCGACGAGCCTGTGATGTGATTATGCCTCGTGTTAGGACACGCGTTGGGGAAGTTTGAATATAATATACGCGGACGGACTTACGCAGTTGGTAGTGGACCAGCATCCAATATGAGCTGGTGAAGAGAAATAAGGCGTCGTACACCGCTGGAGATGACGATGTAAAGGAGGAGGGGCCAGATCAGTGATTAGAATGGAGAAACGACGACGACATGAGCTATTACTGATGGCGATATTGGCTAGTTTCCCTGAGATCTTTTGATCACGAGTTCTGAACGCGATAACGAGACAAGTAAACGAGTTGGCTTACCCACTTGAAGCATCCACGTTGAGATTCTATCGTTACGAACGGTCGACCCGATGATGTCGAGCACGACGCATGCGAAGGCGAACTGGCCGTAATTAGCAGTATCCAAGGTACCCTGTGCTTATTGTATACGATTCTTTTTCTCGCGGTACTCTTTTACTTCTGAAATCTGATAGAGCCTCGCCGGTGACGCGCGATACGACTCACAACAACTTGAAGGATTGTGTGTGCTCCTTACATTTCTCGCTTCAGCCCGAGATGATCGTATGCAGACTGTCGTAAGCATACTGAAGATCAGACTATTTGAAGGCTCGATACGTGTGCTTGGCTTGCCATTGATTTATACACGTGCTGCCAGGTGAGGGAAGACCCTTGACTGATGGTCAACCTCGGGGCCTCTGATGTTCACCGGGACACGTCCTAATTACAACTCTCACAGGTGGGCCTAGCGATGGAAGAATCTCTTGTCGCCTGCGGATTTGTGCAGAAACCTATAACGGGGCGCTGGCGATATTGCTCTCGGCAGGGCTGGGCAGCCTGAGGACATACATTGCAGAAGTGAATATCAGCAATTGACGAACTTTCATTCACTCGTACAAGGTATGCCCCAGTTAACCGTTTGCTACTTTGATATTACCAGAAGTCGCAACGTTCACAACGAATGCAGAGGTATATTGGTCGAGGGCCGAGGCAAAACGAATGACGTTGACCTGGAGGAACGTATGGTGGCTATTGTGGTGCAAGTAAAATGTTAGCTCGATGTCCAAGGAAGAAGCTTAGGCGGCCCCTGTCATCCAGCCAACTAGGCTAGTTGATCCTCGGATAAATTGTCATGAGAAAGGGTAAATGTATAAGTCCATGGACACACGCCACTTGCTAACACGATTTAGGATCTTTTTACCTCAATTCCAGTGCTGTTTAGCCCATGCGTTTAACAGGAGGGACACACGGTTAGCAACTAAATTCGCCGAAATGATATGGACCATGGGAGTAAAAACCTGTTACTCTCCTCCTTTGAGTGGCTTCGTGTAAATGTACATATGCTGGGAGAATGAAGAAAATGCGTCCCTCCAGGATGACATCGTTGTGGTCAAGATCTCTGCTCAGTATTGTGCCAATCCTGTGGCCGATATTCCTGGGTGCAGATTTCATTTAGTTTAGGAACCCTCTCGAGCTCATGCGGACGTTGTGCTATTTGATACACATACTAGTTATTTCATAGCTTGGTCAAAGGAAGCTTAGGCGCGAATTTTGGGTGGAGATCCAACTGGCTGCGGCTGTATGTTGCGACATATTAGCTTCGTCGTCGTCGTGACATACGACGTTGGACAGGTTTCCTTCCCACAGGATTACGAGAATCGAACACGAAATCGGTCCGCCTCGAGGTAAACACGAGGTGATGGCAGCCGGTCTGATCTGTCCCGATGCCAACTCACCTTGCCTCCTTTGTCTTCTTCAACCTATAAGACATACTAACACCCTGCCTTAGAGACACGTCCTTATCGCCGCTCGCGTATTTACAGAAACCACAAAGCAATAAAAGTTAGGCTGACAGTTAGGCTTACTCTGCTTTCTACTGAACAAAAGTCTTTAGAGCGAGGATGTTCTGCAACTGAATCCTGTAAAATTTCGGAACGCTCGTATCTAATTCCTATCATGGATCGATCTTAGAGTCGATAACATCTCTTTAGGCAAATTTGGGTATTGCATCCTCTCAGGCGATCCATGCTGCACGAGTCATCATTTGTTGATCCATATACTCCATATACTTCTCTTCTCATCTCTTGCCACTCCCAAAATCCCATCCATCACTCCCTACTACACTATCCATGCCTCCAAAACGGCGAACAACCAAGAGCGCTCCTGCGCCCACGAAGGCAGCTCCTGCCCCAGTGCCAAACCCACCTAAACCAATCACGCCACCTGCGAAAGCAGCGGCCCCGCCTCCGCCTCCCCCGCCTCCTCCACCACCTCCACCTGTTGAAACTCCTTCTGAAAAAGTGCGCAAGGAATGGCACAGCTTCATCTCATCATGGTATGAGCCAGGGAAGAAGGAACTTACAGACAAAATCACGAAGGAGCTGGACATGAAATACAAGAAAACAAACTCCAGAGTCCAACAGGCAGCCCGTCAGGCTGAGAAGGAGAAGATGCTCTCCAATATTCCAGCTCAGCTTGCTGAACGCGCTCATGAGGAGTGGGAGAAGCGTCTCGCCACCGCACAGCTTCAAGCAGACGATTGGACCGATATCACAGACCAAGAGCAGCAGTTCGTGCTCAGTGTCTTCGTTGGTTTGTTCGGCGATGATGACGATGACGACGACGACGAGGAGGATGACTCTGCCACCCTCAACTCCAACGAAATGGAGGTGGCATTAACAGTCGAAGAACCCGATGCTTCCCATTTCCCCGTCATTCGACAGTCACCACCCACGCCTGTCACAGGCAACTTTGAGCTCGTCAACCCCTCTTCGTTTTTCACAGATATAGTATCCCCCAAGAATCAGCCCAGAAAACTGCCCGAGCTCGCTATGGTACGTTTTTGGGTTCGCTGTCGTTGAGATACGAGGCCTGACAGGAATCTGCATAGGATAATTTGGCATCGCTCAGCAACCTGAGTACAAGTCGCAACCAGCCTGACGCTGCCACTAGCACTAGCGCAGTCTTTAGTTTCCAGGGCTGGGCCTCTGAAGCTGGCTTAACAGTCCCAACCTCGGCAAGCCTCCCACAGTCCAACGGTCGGTATCACGCCACAAACAACGTCTCCCGACAAGCTTCCGCAGCTTCTTCCGCGTCTTCTCCGCCCCTATTCTCATCCGGGACGGGCCCGCACCACTCTCCGCTTCAGCCCACGTCAAAAATATCTCCTCTTGCTGCTCCCCAGAACCTTCCTCCAGGCAAACGCTATATTGGGCCTGTTATCGCCGACGAGGAAGTAGAGCCAATAGACGAAGACATCCTGAAGGCGAAGATGGCAGCCGAGTTCCTTGAATTCAAGATGGACGTACGCATCCAGATGATCCAGCAATTCCACGCCAAGGCATCTGCCATTGAGATTGAGCTTGTCAGGCAGCTCGATAGTGTCAGCTCGAAGGAGAACAGACTGCGTACCATGCATGAACACGAAGAGAACATGATGTCACTTCGCGAGTCGAAAGAGATTGAACGGAAGCGGCTTTGTGATGAAGAACGTGAGCGAAGGTTACAGGAACACAGGTTCCTCAAGCAGGTTGCCGCTCAACAAGCAGGCCAGGCACGCTGGAACGCGAGCGCCTCGTCATCCAAAAACAAGGCTGCCATGCAGAACGGTTGGACCGCTCAATCCGCTCCTAAACTTGCTAGTCAAAAAGATAATCTCTCTATGGGCAGCCAGCCCGTCGCTGCGCTGAAGGCTGATCCTCCAAGCATCCTCAAGAAGTCTCACAGCGCACACCCTATCATTCCCGGTTTCGACGAAGCTGCATTCTTGAGGGCTCAGGCTGAAGCCGCAAGCCTAGCTAAAGGCAAACAGCCTCTCACCCCGATGCCCAATCCTTCTAGCCAATCTCACACGCTCAAAAAGGCAGAGAGCACGAGCTCGCAGGAGGAGCCTGCTAAATTCGTCGTTCCAACTCCACTTCCTACCTCGCAGTCCTCTACTGCCGCAAAGGGGAAGAAGGGGAAGAAGACTCCAGGCATTACCCAACAGACGAAAACTGTTACTTTTAATGAAGAGCCTAACATCAGTGCAGAGCCTCCTCCGCAGCCCGCAGCCCCCCCAGCCTGGGGCGCAAAGAGTGCGAATAGTACAAAAGGCTCGCTGTCTTCCAAGCCATCTAAGTCTGTTATGATCGAGGAGGAACCTGATGAAGATGCTGACCTCACATTCTCTGCATGGAACACGAAAAACGCACGAGTTACCACACCCGCCTCAGCACCTGCCAAGAAGGGCAAGGCGGGGGTCGTGATCGAGCAAGCGGATACCGACCGGTCTCCTCCAGTATCCTCCGCCTCGGGTTGGGGTTCTACTGCCAGCTGGGGCTCGGCGGCTGCGCAGAAGGCCAAGGTCCAAACCGTACCTCCAGAACCCGCAGAAGATGCTTTCCAGACGTGGGGCATGAAGAGTGGCGTCTGGGACTCAGCATCAACCAAGAAAACAAAAGGCGCCGTCTCCGAAGCGCGCAATGAAGAAGCCGGCCCATCGCCTGCTGTGTCATCTATTTGGGGCACTGGGCTCAAGACTGTGTCATCGTCAAGCAAACAGCCGAAGAAATTCGCATCGGAGCCGGAACCCCGCCGCGGCGTTCAAGCCTCCTCGAAATATGCTTGGGGCCCAACTGTCCAGGATGCTGACGAGGACGAAGATGAAGATGAAGATGAAGACAACGAAGATGAGGATGAAGACGACGAAGACGAAGAAGACGAAGAAGAAGACGAAGAGGGTGAGGATGAGGATGAGCGGAACGAGATACAGGCCACCTCGTCTATGCCAGGGGGGATGGATGCTGGTGGTGAAGATGATGCATGGGGAGGTTCCTATTGGGGAAACCTCACCAAGGGACAGCCTGTCGCACACGCCGTGGAGGAATCTGTCAAACATGTACGGTGGACGCCAACAGTGGAAGCTGGGGAGAGCGGTGATGAGGACTCGGGCGCTATGGATGAAAACATGGAGAGCGCGCTATGGATGCAGTACGCCATTAGTGGAGGTGATATCCCTGGCTTCGAAATTGACAACCAGCCGGAGCCAGCTCCGCTGAGTGCAGCCGCTACCAAGAGCAACACCAGCAACTCGAACGAGCAAGGAAAAGGAAAGAAAAAATCGTCACCTGCGAACGAAACATCCAAGATAGAAGCAACTCGTGTTCAGCAGGCGTCTGCATTATCCAGTGCTCGAACGGGACAGTGGCAAAAGAATAAAATGGAGAACCGGCCTTCCCGCCTAGGGCAGAGCTCGGGCTCAGCTAGACACCTATAATTTCACGGGGACGACGGACGACTTGCAATTATATTAATGTTGTGTGGTGATTGTTTTTTTGCTGCTATATTGTTTTCGTGGTCTGCAGGTTGGGCCTTGCTTTTACCGTAGCTGATTCTGTTTGAATAATCTCGAGTTTATACGTATCGTTGTCGGTTTCATCATTGTCAATAACTTACCGTCTTTTGTTGCTACTGGTGTGAGCGACGGTGAGGTGGGAGGGAACTAACTACCACGCGTTTACCAACCATCAGGTAGACTTATAAGCACGTTTTTGCTGCCGTGCTATTATATGCATATGATCGAGGTATGGACTAGCGTCAACAATCCATTCCCGGACGGAATTTGGAGTCGATCAAGGTTGAATTCAACACGTGTATCAGCCACTTACTTACAGGCCCTGCCTCTGAACGTTCAGAATTTCAAAGTCCCAAGAGTTCAGGCTCTCGATCAATCGGTGAAACACATTTCAAGAACTTCCCCGCATGAGATCAGGCACGGCCTCATGGCAAGCGAAGCACAGTTAACAATATTACAATGTCTTGTGGAGATACTTAATGAGAGGCTTTGGAAGAAGTAATTGTAGCGCCTTCTACGTCCAAGTTTATTGGACGCACGATTAGATACTGTGTAGTTTCCACAGTACAACAATGGCTGTGCTCATCCGGAGTGTATATCTGGGATAGATGTCAATCAGCCAAAAAAAAAAAAAGAGAAATACACGATAACGAAATCGAAAACAAAGTAGCGACTGAAGAAACAGGAAGGCACATATACTCAAACCACCTTCTTGCCCTCCTCTACGTGATTTTTGCGCTCGAGGACCTCAACCCATTTCTTCGGGAACCAGCCTTCGCGACCCTCACGTGTCCGACCTTTCCACCACTCACTCTCCACCCCCAACCGTGGATCCACTTCCACGCCAGTGCTGGGATCCAGCTTACCCATAATAGCGACAATTTCATTCTCCTTGAGCGCGAGCTCGGATGGAGATGAAGGCGTGAATGGATATAGTGCCCGCGCAAACGTGAGCGTTGACGGGTCAAGGGGACCCAGCGGACCAGTCCCGATCTGGGCCTGTTGCTGTTGCATGGCGCGCTCATTGAGAATTTTTATGAGTTTCGTCATGGCGTATGGGACGCCGAAAATAGCGAGGAAAAATATGATAAGGGGTTTTCGGCTGGGCTTGGGACCAGGCGGACCCATGGGGCCATGTACAGGCTTGCCATTGATGAACTCCCTGAATTCGCCTTGTATGGAGTTTGCAGAACTCGGGCGGCCTGTAATGAGCTCCTTCATCCACCGTACAAGACCGAACAACCCCAACACACTCCCCAAGGCATTGCGGAGGTGACTGAACTGCTCGACGACGCCGACCATTGCAAAAAATGAGCTGTGCGTCGCCATGAATGTTGACTCGAGCATCTGTGCGACACCCGAGAAGGTCTGGACAATGGAGTGGAGGAGGGAGAAGGTATGTTGGGTCGTTGACTCGAGGGACTGCGAAAGTGAAGGATTATTGGGATCCATGGGAGGGAACATTCCCATTCCGCCCATTCCACCCATTCCAGGCATGCCGCCGTACATGCTATTCATGCCGTAGCTGCCATACCCGCCGTACCCAGAACCGTAAGCGCCCATTCCCCCATAACTACCGTACATACCCGAGCCATACGGGGTAGAGTAGGGGTTCGAAATGCGTGAGTAAGGCGAATATGGTGTGTTGTATGTTGATTGTAAAGAATTGTAGGGTGTCGAGGATGAGAGAATTGAAGGACGTGCGGGCACCGAAGGTGGTTCTGAAGAAATGGTGTTTGTCGTAGTTGACGATGACGAGATAGCTGATGGATGGGTTGAGGCTGCCCCTGCTGTGCCCCGCTCCCAAGGCTTGGGTGGCGAGGAGGCCATACTTATTGAAACTTGAAAGCTTGATGCGACGGTGTCAGAGACAAGAAAGAATTATGTAATGCTGCGTGCCACTTGCGTGACAGGGCAGTGACACCGCCCCGAAGATATCTGCTGGTCACCTGGCTTTCCCGATAAGTGAGCCTTATTAAGCCTGGTGATCACGCGTCTCGCCAAGTTTAATTAGGCTCGGTTGCAGTGAAACTCCAACACCAGCGTTAAATATTGCCCCAAAGACATTT
>Ga0153976_1000759_pt1 | contig 11359 bp, 17 predicted proteins | sample TSGA060MetaG_FD_104717 | JGI IMG/M metagenome (GOLD analysis project Ga0153976, IMG submission 104717) | Attine ant fungus gardens microbial communities from Georgia, USA - TSGA060 MetaG | ecosystem: Host-associated > Fungi > Mycelium > Unclassified | place: USA: Georgia, Yuchi Wildlife... | reverse complement strand
TTGCTGTGAGCGTGCATGATCTAAGTTAGTAGTACGTGTAAAAAATGTGAAGTGGAATGATCATGAGCAAGGTATTATATCATCATCGTCATCATCATCAATGTGAAGGCACTGGTGAGTACTTGCTGTTGGTCCAATAATCTGAAACAGGTCCGCCTCGATCTGAAAGCACTGGTAAGTGCACGGGCTGATAGGTCGATTGACGTGGGGGACGAGGTAAAGGGTTTGGGCGAGTGGTAGACTCTGCCGAGGGATTCTCGGTAGAAGGGAACGTGAAGGAGTTGGGCACGGATCGGTTGCCACCTTGGTGGGGAACCTGTCCGTACGGGGAGGCGTAGATAATCGGGGGAGGCGCAGACGGCATGTTCGCATAGAACACGCTCGCAGGCATGGGATGGGCTTGCAGCGGCTGGACGAGGTACGACGTGTGACTCGAGCCGTGCCCTGGTGCATCTACTATGAACCCTCCATTGACATGCCGTGAGTCACGCGTGCTAGATGGCGAGGCAATCACGTTGGCCTCTGGGCGAGCTTGACACATGCTTCTGCCCTTCCACAAGCGATCCATTTCCCATGCCTCGCGCGCGCGAAGGTCATTGATGTGTGCGGCAGACGTCATCTCAGAGGTTGGACGCGTCGCGTTGGAGGGGAGGCGTTCCACATGTGCTATACCAGAAACAACACTAGGTCGGGTGGACTTTGAGGGTCCTTGCTGGTGATGCGAGTCGCGTGGCCGGTCATCGCTCTTCCGATGACGAGGTGGCTCGCTGTGAAGCGTAAAGATCATCGGCTGTACGACACTCGAGCGGGGAGCGGTGTCGAAGCTACGAGATCGACGTCCAGAGCTCGACTCGCCTACTTCGTCTTTCGCCTGCTTCGTGCGACCTTGGCTAGTCGCGCGTCGGTGGTTATCCGCAGCCTCCTGAGCAGCTTTCTCCTGCCTTCGCTGCTCCCTTCTCTCTCGATCCTTCGTCGAAGACCTCGAAGATGGCTTTTCCACCCTCTCCACCCTCTCGTTCTTCTCTCTTGTCCGTCTCCGCCGAGGGGCGTCAGAAGAATTGACAACGGTCCAATGTTCGCCCTCAGCAGTGATAGTCTCCCCAGACGATGAAACCTTGTCGGATGGACTGCGCATCAGCCTGAACGTCTCCGTCTTCCGGCTCGTCGTGGAATTTGACTTTGTTACGCGTACCCCTTCCCCATCGCCCTTCTTAACGGGAGAGTTGTCCCGTGAGGGTGCCTTGTTTGGCACCTTCTCGATCTGTATGACCTTGGGTACGTCAGTGGGGAGGTCTGCGTTGGTGTCATAGTCATATGGCGTAGGTGGGTTAACTAAAACCGATGCTTTGGACAAGGGTGAGTCATCCGATGTTGACGCAATGGCAGAGGTGGCGATCGAGAATGCGTGGAGCATTCGGACCTCCGGCGTAGCCAGTGAGGGTTGTGTGCTTACTGACACCGAGGGAGCAGAGAATGAATGCAGGAAGGGTGGTGACTGAATGTTAGGTAGTTGGGGAGGCGCAGAGCGGACCACGGAAGGTGATGATTGCGATTCGGGGACCGGGCTTACGCGTTTCACGGGCGATGTCTTGCCATTAGACTGAGGCGGCTCCCTGTCCTGACGTGACTGCACTGGTTGTGGCTGAGGAGTATTTAATAAATGAAGCATTGAATGAGGCTGTGACACGAGAGAATCTTCAGGAGGCAATGCAAGGCTTAGCCTGATGGGTGTAGTCCCTCCAGAACTTGGTGCATCAGGGTTTGCTATTGTTAACTTTCCAGGTGAAAATGGCACTTCGTAAGAGATAGACGAGCGTTGGTCATATGCGTCACGTTCCAGCTCTGCCGATGGTCCCCTGCTATTCTCCACCTGAGTCATCAGGTCAGGGTCTATGCGAGGGGGCGGTACACGCTTTGATGGATCGGAGTGTTTTTTCTCCAGGGACGGCTTCTCGGGAGAAGTCTGGCGTTGAGAGACAAAGGAGCGACGGGATGCGCCATCGCGCTCATCGTCTGGTCGTTCGCTAATAGTCGGTCCCGCATCTTGAGTAGACTTCTTCAAGATGCTGAACTTCCTCACCAGACGTCCCAGGACACTTGTTCGTCGGTCCTTCGTGGTTGAAGAATGCGTCGATAGTGCTGCAGTGGATGCATTGTTTGGGACGGAGCTGGGAGAGATGGCAGAGTTACGGCGTGCAGATGCATTCGGCACCTGAAGAGAGGAGCCTGCAATTGTAGATGCACGTTGAGGCGCAAATGTCGAATCTGCTCCCTTGTCATGTCCGCCAAAGAAGTTGCCAAATCCAGGTTTTCGTTTACTGAGTTTACGGGTGACAGCGGGTTCTGGTGGCTGTGGAAGTAATGCAGAGGTAGATTGAGATAGCGGGGAAGGAGTGACAGTTTTACGACGAGTTGGGGCGGTATTCATACTCGATAAACGAGAGCGTGAACGCTGAAAGGGGATGAGTTAGGATACGAGAGTGAAATTAGATTAGAAAGGCACTTGCGTCGGGGGAATCGATGGAGACAGGACTAATATTTGAGCCTGTATCGTAGGGGGACTGGTGATGCCAGTTTCTGCCCCAAGGGTCGGAGGCGTCCAACAAGTCAGCATTGTCTTGAGAGGTCTTTCTGCTGCGTGGTTTTCCAGCAAGTTCTGGTATGCGAACCTGGGAGGAAGAGGGAGTTTGGAGGGTCGTTGCTGAAGGAGTGCGGCTCGGGGGAGCCGGTAAGCGGGATGAATCCTGTGAGCGGTCGTGAAGAGAGGGAGCCATTGGGGGAAATGAAGGAGAAAAGAAGGATTGGGGACGGTTGCTGGGATTAAGGAGAGCAGGGGAAATGAGATGGTGGTTCTTGTACCACTTTGGACCGACCGGGTTATGCAAAGGATATTTTATCCTGAAGGACGAGATATTGGCAGCAGCCAAGTCAGACTCTTTTTTGTACCAAGTTGGGAGTTCGCGCAAGGGATCTGGGATGATTGAACGAGACATTGAGGAGGATATATTATCTGGTTCTTCGTCTGAGGTGTCGTTAGCCTTTGAGTCCATTGTAGGAGGGAGGTCCGAGTTGTCGGTAGGGGTGGAAGTTGTTGTTGACTTCTTTGTGGACTTTCTATGCCAGAAAGACGACTTTGAGTGAGAATTTGCACGGGAAAGTTTGCGCTGCATTTGAGAACGTTGTTCTAGTTCATCATTGGGGGTAGCATGGACGTCAAACACGCCGGCGCCTTGACTCTAATCAAGGGAAAAAAAGAATAAAAGTAAAATTAGCGATCGCGTAACAACGGGCTTTGTTTTCCCCCTTACTCGCCTCTTCGAATGGCTCAAGAATTTGTTGAAAAAATATTGGACTGGTAGGACTCGCCATGTTTTCCGGTCAGATTGTGAAATCTTTGGCGTCAACTCCATTCACCTCTTCTCCTTTATAAGTTACTTACATTACAATTTACACCGCAGTCCCTTGGAGTAACCGGGGTCTTATTTCAATTCCTTTTCTTCCAAAACGCTGTGCGATGGCGCAGATCCTGATTCTTGGCAGCGGAGGTAGGGAGCATGCGCTCGCATGGAGGCTAGCGCAGTCAGCTATCGTAAATCGCATACACGTATGCCCCGGTAATCCAGGAACTGCAATTTCTCCTAAAACAAAAAACGTCGATCTACCCATTAATCATCCATACAGAGATCTTGTTCAGTATGCAGTCGAGAACCAGGTCCGATATCGATATCCCCCTTCGTTCCTATCCTCATCTATTCCTTAGATTGACCTCGTAGTCCCTGGTCCTGAGCATCCTCTCGTTCACGGCGTAGAAAAATGTTTTCGTGACGGTCAGTCCATCCCCGTCCACCATCACATTTCCCTCCTCATCTTTCATCCAGTCGGTATACCCGTCTTCGGTCCCACCCAGCTTGCTGCCAAGATGGAAGGCTCCAAAGCCTTTTCCAAAGATTTCATGCATCGTCATGCCATACCCACCGCAAAATTTAAAACTTTCACTTCCTCTCAACTACACGATGCCATTCACTACGTTCAGACATGCGGTCATCGTGTCGTTCTAAAAGCCAGTGGTCTTGCAGGCGGAAAGGGTGTTCTCATCCCGTCCTCTACGGAAGAAGCTATCCAAGGCTTGCGATCTATCATGGAAGAAAATGTCTTCGGTCCCGCAGGTTTGTTCTGCCACAGAGACAGTTCATGACGCTAATCCACTCCAGGTGACGAGGTCGTCATCGAGGAGCTTCTCGAAGGTCCCGAGATCTCTGTCCTCGCTTTCTCGGACGGGTACACTATCATTCCCCTACCAGCAGCCCAAGATCACAAGCGCATCGGCGAGGGCGACACCGGTCTCAATACCGGCGGCATGGGAGCCTACGCTCCCGCCCCAGTAGCAACTCCCGATATCATGCACCGTATCATGACAGAGACTTTACGTCCTACCATTGACGGCATGCGCAAGGAAGGTATACCCCATCTCTTCTTCCCCCCTGTCTCCTGCTGACCTTTCTCAGGCTTCCCGTTCGTCGGCCTCCTTTTCACAGGCTTCATGCTCACCACCGATGGCCCCAAGCTCCTCGAGTACAACGTTCGTTTCGGAGACCCAGAGACTGAGGCACTCATGATGCTACTCAGCGAGGATGTCGATCTCGCTGCAGTCCTCTTCGTGCGTCTATCGTTATCTTATCTGGAAGTAGATCGTTTACGTGTTAGATAGGCCTGCGCGGAACGTCACCTCGATTCAGTCCAGATCACCACCCGTCCAGGCTTCTCAGTCTCTGTTATTCTCGTTTCGGGGGGATACCCGGGGACCTACCCCAAGGGAAAGCGAATCGAAGTCGGCGATGTTCCGTCTGGTATAGCCTTTTTTAATGGACGATCGGACCGTGTTGATTAATCTTCTATGAAAGATGTCGTCGTCTTCCATTGCGGAACATCGATGAACGGAAATGATCTAGTCACCTCAGGCGGTCGTGTCATGGCAGTAACGTGTTGTGCACCAACATTGGAAGAAGCGCTCGGACAAGTCTATACAGCTGTCGACAACATCTCTTTTGAGGGCAAGTTCTACAGGCGAGATATCGCACATAGGTAGGTATCTCGTCCCCCCTATATCATATAACTGGAACTGACATATCGTAGAGCACTCATAGCACCAGCTTTATCACAAGGCCTGACATATGCACAGGCCGGCGTATCTGTAGATGCAGGCAATGCATTCGTGGAAGCCATCAAGCCATACGTCCGCGCCACAAAACGCTCAGGTGCTGATGTCGAGATAGGGGGCTTTGGAGGTATTTTTGACCTCAAAGCAGCTGGCTACAATGATCCCGTTCTGGTTAGTGGGACAGATGGCGTGGGCACAAAACTCCGTATTGCCGCTGATACCAGTATTCACCACCTAATCGGTCAGTGGCGCGTATCTGCAACCCCTTAGATCTATTTTAACATACGTTATGACAGGTATCGACCTTGTGGCGATGTCAGTCAACGATTTGCTAGTGCAGGGCGCTGAGCCACTTTATTTCCTTGACTATTACGGTTGCAGTAAACTCGACGTCGCTACCGCCGCGGTGGTCGTCAAGGGTATCGCTGAAGGCTGCCAGCAGGCTGGATGTGCCTTAATCGGTGGGGAAACGGCAGAGATGCCAGGGATGTACCAAGATGGTAAGACGGAGCCGATCATCCACATCCACCGTTCCTCATTTCTGAACCTATAACAAACAGGTGACTACGACCTCGCGGGCTTCGCAGTCGGCGCAGTCGAGCGCAGTTCCATCCTTCCTCGCTCAGACACCATCATGCCAGGGGACGTCCTCCTCGGCATCGCGTCCTCCGGATTACACTCCAACGGATTCTCACTCGTCCGCAAAGTCATCTCCCTCACTGGCCGTTCTTACTCCTCGCCATGCCCATGGGACGAGGACAAAACACTGGCGCTCAGCCTCTTAGAGCCGACCAGGATCTACATTAAGCAGGTCCTCCCGGCCGTGCGCGCAGGGCTCCTGAAGGGCATGTCACACATCACAGGCGGTGGGTTCATCGAGAACATTCCGCGGGTGCTGCCGAAGGGAATGGGCGTCTGGTTGGATGCATCGGCTTGGCAGCTTCCCCCTGTCTTTAGATTCCTGATGCGGCATGGTGCTATCGAGCCGCTGGAAATGGCTCGCACGTTCAATAATGGTATTGGGTTAGTGATTATTGTTGGGCGGGAGGATGTGGAGAGGGCTGTGGAGGTTTTGCAGGGGTCTCCTGGTGCTGCGACCGTGTACCGCATTGGCGAGGTCACGGATAAAAGTGGGGTTGAAATGCGAAACTTGGCGCACTGGAGTCCTTAATTGCTCTTGTTCTATGAAATCATAGCTGTTAGATATCCTGCGCTCGACGTGCAAGATTTCATTCTAGCTCCATTCACTCGATAAACGAGACGCGAGAGTGCCGTGTATTTACTTTCGCGCAATGATAAATCAACCATAAGTACAGCATGCATGAAAACATTGCGATATTGATACTGAGTGTGAGCAAGACATGAGATGAGATGAGAGGAGTCAAGTGTCACAGTAGTAGTCGAGGATAAATGTAAATAGTATGCGTACCCCAGACCGATTTAACGCCAGTAGATGAGACAAGAGCACAAGTGAGGGAAAAAAGAAAACTCTCTAGATATCAAGTCAAGGGTGATCAAGCGAAGCTGTAATGCGTGGTTGAACCAGACGGAAAAGAGAGAAAGAAAGAAAGAGATATGTGGAAAATCGTGTGAATGGATAATATGAGTTATGCGGAAGAACAAGATCCAAAGAAAAGAGTTGGCAGCAATATAAATAAATTGAGTCATAGGCATAGAAATGAAGTCAAGAAATATCACACTATAAGAAAGGCAAAAACCTCGATGATGGCATAAATGAGAGATGAGCCTGTCTTACGCAGAGACAGACACCTCCTTCGCAATGTCAGGGGCGCCCGTCGCTGCGGCTGCGAAAGAGATGGGTAATTTGGCGGGCGGGACACTAGCAGGTACGCCATTAGTATGTGCGCCATTAACCCCAGCAGGCTTCGATTCCTATATGAAAAAATACTTAGTCAAGAGCATAAAACTAGCCAATACTACACATACGGCCTGGTTTTTTACTACAGGATGCTGTTCCGGAGAGGCATCACGAGTGGGCGGTTCTTTGGCCGAGTCCTTGCGGAAATGCGCAGGTGCTTGAAGCACTTGTGCTGCCGTCGGACCGTATGATCCATTGACAGAACTTCTCGACGAGCTCGTCGAACCACCAAGCACAGGGAACTCATCTGCATTGGGAACCCTCTGCTTGGTAGCATATTTTTTATCCGCTCGGGGCGGACCGTTGGGCTTAACGCCCCTCGAACGGCTACCATCCGTTGATTGAGATCGGCTAGAAGTCGTAGTGCCGTTGATTCGAGGCTGGGCATCCTGTAAGACTAATCAGGACAAATTCTCGATTAGAGGTACGATCATACATCTCGGACGTTCATATTAGCGAATTTTTCCTCGATCGTGTTGATACCATTCCGCACGGTATCCCGTGGGCGTGGTCCGCGCCCATTAAAATGAGGAGAATGAGAATTCGCAGCATCAGGAAGAACGTGAGGAAAACGGCACTCATTGCTGCGTTAACGTCAGGTACACATTGGTGAACGGTAATCAAAATTGACTCACCCATTTCTGCACCTGCCTGCAGGATAGAAGAGGCACGCTGGTTTGCGACCTCCACCGAAGGAGCTGCGCCTCATACTTCCGCGGCGATTGTGATTCACGCCCTGGCGGAAGACTGGACCGTGACCAAAGCCGTCAGGTTGCTTGGGCCCACCGTTGATTTCATTGAATCCATGGTGTTGGTGCGGGCGAGATTGATATGGTGCAACAGCATCTTGACGCATAGCGAATGGAGGTGCCGAAACAGGACCGTTTGGGTATGCTGTCTGCGGGGATTGTGGACCTGGAGCACTAGGTGGCTGGTGGGGAGGCGAAAGCGTAGGGATAGAGAGCGGAAGGGGCACATGAGAAGGTGGTGGATACGATGGTGATACAGGGGTTACAGTGCCATATGGTACCGAAGCTGGTGCAGAGGATGGGCTGAACGGAGTTTGAACAGGAGACATCGCATCTGAACCAGATCTAGTGTGAACCATTGGTGGGTGAGGGGAAGTATGAATAGGGCCTGCGGGGGGTGACGCGGGATTTATGTGAGGAGGAATTGAACTTGGTGGGGGATATGAAGGCGGGGGTACAGCATAGTAATTAGCGGGGTAAGGTTGTTGGGTCATTGGATCGTAAGGAGCGGGATATTGTGCGGGAGGCGGTGGTGGACCAGGATAATATGGACTGGTCTGTGGATGGGCAAAGAGACAAGAGGAACCATAACGACAAGCAGGATAGTATCTGCAAGGAATGTAACGTGCCACTTCCGGCGGGGGGAGGTTTCCAAAACCTCCATTTTCACCCATGTGCATGGGAGGCTGCGGGTAATATGCAGGAGAACCATCGGGCAAGGCCGGCATAGGGGGTACGCCTGGGTAATAAGCGTAAGGACCAGCTGGGACAGGATAATAGGGCTTTGCTGGTAACGAATCATGGTAGCCTTGGTCTTGTGCTGGTATGCCGTTGGGTGCGGGCTTGTTCTGCGCATTAAGGAGTAGTTCCAAGATCGCAGGGTCAGATGTGTACATATCTGGCCGGCCATGCACAGACGCAAAGGAAGGATCGGCGCCTGATAGTGTAATCGATGAGATTATTGCAAGTGACGCGTGTATATAATATTACCTCGCTCGAGTAGCGCATTCACCACATCAACATGCCCGTGCCTAACCGCTTCGATGAGGGGCGTAGACCCGGTATGATCTAGAAGATAATTCAAAGCCATCAAGATTAATTTACTGCCACCAAGACCAAGAAAGATTAAAAAAAGCTGTTAACATACCTCTGATCTCGATATCGACCGGGGATGTATCGTTGAGTATACCAAGTACAGTTTCAATGTTTCCCTCAGAACAAGCGGTCCAAAGCGGGGAGACCATTTCGTTGATCCTATAGTAAATCAAAGGGGTGTAGAAAAATAGTAAATGGAATGACTGAGCCGAATATAGCGAAGACTGAGGACAGAGCGGAAGAAAGAAAAGAGATGTCAGACGTGTCGACCTCAACCTAAGGATGATTCGGCTTTCGGGTGTGCGCCCCTACAAAAAAATGTAAAAAAAAATGCGTGTGAAAGATCTACTTGGATACGCTTACATAATTCCAAAAATCTATGTGAGCGGCTAAATTCCCCTTAATGACGTGTCTCCGGTGCCGGTCGCATCCGTTTCTGAGGTGAGCGAAATGTGTTTTTGCCAACAGAAAAGGCTCATCTAATCGGACGTAGACGATGGATAGTCATTCACAAGATGAACTTACGTATGCCTCTTCCGCTATGCGTGGGTCATCAATCAAGGCACCGGGAGTACCGTTCCGTTTCAGGAAGACACTCTTTTCAAAGTCAAACGATCACATGCAATACGGAAACAGGATAAGACTTCGAATAGTCTAACTCATAAATGCGACACATTCACTTATCCAATCCGAGCTTTATCATTAACCTCTTCGCTGGTTCCCCTGCTTTTTCAGGCAAGTTGAGTTCGCGAGACGGTGGGCGGCACATCAGCTCTTGTATACCTTCATGCAGATCTTTTCCTGCACGAGACTCTCAGATTAGGCAATCAGGACCCGTGATCACTCACCCTCATACAAAAGTGCATATATCTGTTGAAACAAGCAAGATAGGTTTAGCTAAAGGAAGCAAAGAATGGCAGGTGGACGGCATCACGCACCCCATTAGCAAGAGGCGCAGATACTTCCATCTCATCGATAATCTTCTTCAACCCTTTTGCGGTGGTCACGCCTTCAGCGACACTTCCAAGCGTCTTTATAATGTCTTCCAGCGGCTCTCCTTTACCCAGTCGATAACCCACGGTGTAATTACGACTCGTAGGCGAACTACACGTAAGAAAGAGGTCTCCCACACCGGCGAGCCCCATGAAAGTCAACGGTGACGCTCCATACGCAGTTCCGATTCGCGTCATCTCAGCGAGACCGCGGGTGATAAGACCTTGCGGCGCAGCAATCAACACGCGTCTGATTCGAATAATGGAATGACCTAACCGGCTCTCGTATTATTTTCGAATCCAAGTCCATCGGCAAGACCTGTGGCGATGGCGTAAACATTCTTAAGGGCCCCTGCAAGTTCCAATCCTATTGGATCCGATCCAGTGTAACTACGGGCACTTGACTTGAACGCGGTTGCGGAGCTTGTGATAAGGCGAGTCTTACCATCGGAACCACGGCTGATGGAATATCTCCGATGCTTTCTGTGCTTGTGATTCCGTTAAAGACGCGACAGATACAGAGGTCGGTTGCCTGCGAACAACTTGGTGTTCTTCTTAGGGAACGATGTATAATGTATTTTGAAATAGACACCCACTTTCCTTTGCAAACGAGGGCCCAGACTAACACCCGGGTCATAACTACAGATATCAGCAGATAAGGCGAGGCTCACAATGAAAGTTGCTGCGCGGGCTATCGCACTTCCGCAGGTATCGGCGATGATTTCTAGCGTTAATGCTTGCGTGTCTGTTTCAATACCCTTGTTGACGAAAATCAGGAGGGGCAAATTCTCGCGATCAAAATTAGGTTCCAATTTGATGAGGGTTTCTCTGTTAGTCACAATCCTAAATTAACTACAAAATGCAATGGGGCAGAGTCCATATGAGACATTCACCTGACACCTTGCGTTGGTATAGCAAAAAGCAACACATCCATTGGTTTCATCAACTCCTTGCTCGGTATCTCCGGACCAACAGCACGAATATTTGTTGAAAATTGATGGCCCTTCAGGTAATCCGGATTTCGGTGATGCTCATTGAAATATTCCACGAATTGAGCTTCTCGAGACCATATGAAAACTTCGTGATCCGAGTTTCCGAGATGGTCTGCCAGACAGCTTCCAAAGTTGCCCGCTCCGAAGACGAGAATTTTCGACTTTGGGGGTGGCGTTGAGGGTACTGAGAGCATATCGAATTTTGCAATGGAGAGGGAGGCACTGGAGTGAGTGTTACGCCGAGAGAAGGGGCTGTTGTTGCAACAAAAGAAGACCCTGGTAGGTTTGTTCTTGAAGATAATATTACGTCCAAGAGGGATACAACGCAGCATATATACACGAGCGAGCCAGATGTTATATAAAGGGGAAAAGAAAACATTAGTCGTAAAAGTATACTACTTACCAGAATCTACTTACGTAAGGTAAGTAGACTCATCATAAGAATGTATCCATGTCACGTGAGTGTGACTTGCTGTGACAGAGAAGTGGTAAGG
>Ga0153976_1000756_pt1 | contig 11366 bp, 11 predicted proteins | sample TSGA060MetaG_FD_104717 | JGI IMG/M metagenome (GOLD analysis project Ga0153976, IMG submission 104717) | Attine ant fungus gardens microbial communities from Georgia, USA - TSGA060 MetaG | ecosystem: Host-associated > Fungi > Mycelium > Unclassified | place: USA: Georgia, Yuchi Wildlife... | reverse complement strand
TGAGTGGCTATGCAGGACCCTGAAACCACTATATGGGATATATATATTGAATTTATAATGCGGGGCTCGATTGCAGTCCGCAGCAGCGTACTACAAAGTCCTACCTACACAAACACAAATGAAAATCAAATGACTCACAACCAATCCAAACCATTTGAAGAAAGGGAGAAAAAAAGGGAAGTGAAGAAGAGGAAGGGAGTCAGAGATTGCTAGCTAACGAGACAGCGCCTGTTAAGTTTATACATGAACAGCTGCAGCTGTTCATGATGTGAGCTCCAGTTTCGAGGTCGCGACGATCGAAACTAATTGGATGTTGTTGGTGGTAGAGCAACAGCAGGTGGGGTGCTAGCAGGCATGCTAACAGATTATGTGACACAGAGCTAGGTGTGAAGCTAGTCCGGTCGATTGGTGATGTGACGAGGCGAAGTCGGCCTTTCCTCCCCCCACTAAACTGTGGGAAAAACCAGACCACACCGTGGTTCGAGTACAAGGAGCGCCTGCCACCATATGAGATAGTATAGACTATTTTTATAGTCATGAAATGCAGCATGAAGTGGAGAATAAGGAAAGTTATTACATGCCTTTACCACCCTGAAACTAGCGCCAGTTTGCACTATTGAGTCCCTATTCTCTACATAAACTTCTTCATGCTCCTTTTATGAATAAAGCACACGCTTCCAAATTGCTAAGAGTTTGAAATATCATAGGGAAATAAAGCATTGGTAGTAGGTTTTTCGTGCACAAAGATGGGTTGATATCCAATTAATGTAACAACTGGTGACGTCAAGTGATCGATGCGCGACAAACAGCACAGTGCTCAGGCGCATGCTCACCTCGACGTCGCTTTTTGCAGTTCCAGGGTCATCTGTTCTCCTCCAGAATGTCATCGCCCAAACTCCTTGGTCTCCCTCCGATTTCTACAGAACTTAAAGCCATCGTCCCTTTCCTTCAACGCGCGGAGGAACTCAAGAAGCAAGAACCTGTAATCGCATACTGGTGTAAACCCGTATCTCATTGATCATGCCGGAAATACTAACTCAAACCTTCAGGCGCATATTATGCAGCCCAGGTTGGCATTGACTCGAAGGCTCGCGATAATGCTTCACGCAACGTTCTTTTTGCCCTTCTGGGTGCGCTCGAGCAGATGAAGGCAGAAATCGGTCCTGTGGACGCGATCGAGATTGAGGCCGTGAGCGCGGCTTTCGTTGAAAATTTCGCGTTGAAAGTCTTCCAGAGAGCCGATAACGAAGATCGTAGAGGTGTTGCTACGAGGTCTGTGTGCCATTTCCCTCCTGATCATTCGTGGTAATTACATTCTTCTGTAGAATAACTGCAAAGAAGTTTTATGCAGCATCCAACTTTTTGCAAATCCTCAAGGTTTTTCCAAAGACCGACGTGTCTGAATCTGTGAGTCGGCATCAACTGCCTTTTTCGTCCCCTCTAATTGTACAGAATGAAGACAAGATTCGTTACGCTAAATGGAAGGCTGCAGACATTTCCAAGGCATTCCGCGAGGGGCGCAGACCTACACCAGGTCCTGTGGGTCAAAAAGAAGATTCAGTATCCTTCGAACAACCAGGGGCATCATCAGATTCAAATAAGTTAATGCATCAGCCTGCAACACAAGCTGTCTATGATATTCACGATGAATCTCCCACAAGAGATCCACATTCACTTCGCAGTGAAGGCAACGGGAGTAGCACAAACTCAACAAGTATATCATCCCCACAGCAGGAGAAGGCGTGGGTCTCCGATGACGTCGAAGAAATGAGCTCTCCATCGTCTCTTCTTCAACCGAGCACTATAGAAGCATCAGAACGACAAGGGAGCCTGGAGCGCAACGATCAGACTCAGTTCAGCACTGCAAGTAACTTTAATCCTTTCCTGGAACATTCATCCAAAGTTCCGAGTCAAGCAGAGGTATATCAAAGTCCGTCGAGCATCTGTGCACCTTCCCCTCGAACATCACCGCCACCCTCAATACCTGAAGCGGGTACATCCTCTCCGGCTTCATGTTCACCTATGAATCTCCTCCATGTATACCCTGATCAAAGTGCAAGCAATTGCCTTCCACCAAAATCTTCGGCACGCTGTGTAACAGCATCGATCCCTCCATCATCTATGGAGTTGGCCCCCGAATTCATCGCAAAAGCCCAGAAACACTGTAGATTTGCTATCAGCTCCTTGGACTACGAGGATGTAGAACAGGCGAAGAAGGAACTCAGGACAGCATTGGCTCTTCTTGGTGGCCTCTAGACTTCTTTGCTGTGAACATTCATATGTCTTAGGCCTTTGAATACTTTCTAACTAGGGTTTGACGTTTGGCCCATATGTGATCTTGTGGCTAACAAGCATCTAATTATATTTTTATTAGTGTAATGTGACTTGACATTTGCCTTGCGAGTTCATCAAGGTCAATTTGATAATTACACCAGCATCACGGTATACCTCTTCAGTAAGTGTTAGTGCTGAAACTCAGTATTTGGATCTCTGCTGGCTGTCATGATTGCCCATGGCGTATAGTGATTCGTGTCCGTTGCGCACTAGACTCGCTTTTCTCCGAGTCAGCCTCCTTATTCCCTAACCCAACACCTTGGTAAGATTGGCTCCATCTTAAAAAAATAGTTCTTCGTGTCAGAAATGCGTTTCGGATTACAATCACTACTGTTTCTTTTTTTCCACGTCCTTGTCCTCACAATTACTGTGGCTGCAACTTTGGTACACCCGATCAACCGGCCTCATTCAAAGTCTCAAGTGAGCGGTGCTCCTAAGCCAAGTGCCACATGTAAGCCTTGAAGGAACCCGATACCATCGTATATCTCATGATCCGATTTCAGGCGGTGTGGACACCAAGGTAGTTATCCCTGACTTTTCGGGTCATATCTCATTCGAATTGACTTGGGGAATGCATCACCCATGTATATATGTAGTGTAAGGGCCACAGCTTTGTAACACAGAATATGCTGATGACTTAAAAAACATAGGTCCAGATGGATACCAATGTTGTAAAGGGAGGGGCAGATCTATGTGAGTTTGATTAATGGTCTGAACATGCTTCGACTGACTTTTTTTGCGTCCAGCTGTGCAAGGATACCGAATGGTGCTATATGCTGAAGAGACAAGAGGTTCCAATTTTATGTCGAAAGGGCTTCTAGCGCATTACTATCTATAACATAACCATAGTCATATCTCATTTTTCTCATGTCAAAAGAGATGTGGATGCCTTGACTCGCTCTTCCAATCGTCTGATTTCATCTTTGACGGAGACACTTCCGGCAGAAGTTGCAGAGGTTGTTGAAGTGGTACTTGTCGGCGAGACCAATGCTGTAGTGCTCACCGCAGACGCCTTTGTTATATTAATGGTGGAGTAATCAATACAAGGCCAGGTCGCGTCGTCACTATTCTTGGTTTCGAATATGGGAGTATCCTGTCGACATGAATTCTTGATCGATGTGGTATCTCTTAAAGTGAGGTTGTCTGACATATGCATCGCACAGTGGCTGCAAACTGGTGCAGATAAGGTTGTCGATGTCGACGAATCGACTGTGGTAGCTTTTTTATGTCTCTTGGAACTGGTTATCATGGTGGCGGGAGAACATGGATGATCACTTTGCGTCGGAGTATTGCAGCTATTTTCATCGTTCAGAGATTCTACCGGTATTCCTCTGAAGTCATCAAACTGGGTATCCAATGCATGCGGGAGGTCCCCAGAGCTCTGACTGATTTCCCCGCATAGGATAGGAGAGACTTTCAGAATAAGATGTGGTTTTCTATTGCTTTCTTTGTCATTCTCCAGAGCGTCTTCTTCTGGTTGTTCCTGATGGATGTGGACATTATGATTTCCATTTACAAATGCGGCAGTAGCCATCCGTGTCTTTTCTTCAACACGGGAAGCAAAAGACGAACGCCTGTGCACTTCCAATGCCCGTGTCACCTCGACGTCGTAGACATTCATACCTGGATAGTTTTCCAGTTTAATTTCCTTCATGGAAGGAGACCCAGAGACCAGATCGTCGATGGAGTGTTCCCATCTGTCGTCACAAGAAGCCCCATCTGTTTCAATTTTGTCTTGAAGATAGTAAAGATCTGAGAAGTGGCCATACGTAGAATTCATCCTGGCTGTAGCAATAGCGTGCTGAACGACGTCATCAGTATCATCTACTAAAGAGAGATTTCCAAGTTCCAAGGTACCCATTTCACCGCTACAGTCTGAAAATAGCTCTTGAGTGTCCCGTCCACGAGGAGTATCATGTGAGTCATGTAGGAAGGTGTTGTCATCATCCATTTTTGTCTTTTGTTCAGTTGAAATCTGATTCGGAATTTCCTCACCCTTCCTGGGACAGCTGAGAGAATAGGGTTCACTGAGAGCAATGTTTTTAGAGTTGTATCTTGGAGATGGAGGTCGGGAAGCCACAGATTGCACATTGGTCGGTTGGGAAGGAGGAGGATCTATCGAGTGGAAACCAACAATTCTGATGGGCAGCGTAACCTGTATGTCGGAAGAGAAGCGGGTACCTGAGTCTATTGCAACTCGAAGAGAATATTCCACCTCGAAAATTCTGCCATCAGTGACTGTCAAAGCATCCACCTATTGACCCATTAGTCGAGAAAATTCTTTCGGAATAGAGCACTTACTGGAATCAGCAACGAGTGCTCGAACTCTGAGTTTCTCCGTGGTGAGACTCCCAACCACCACCCTTTGGCACTTGCATGACCTCTGGACCTGGATTGACCAGCTTCTAGCACACACTCGGCAACTTGCTTGGCGGCCACCTCGGGTTGACGCGTGCCGAGATTCAAGTCAGAATTGGTGCTGGAAGCTTTAGGGAATATAATAATGGAACGATGAAGGCTGATTGTGAATCGTTTGAGTAGTCTGGTTGTATTGTTGTGGACAACGACTTTGACTTGACAAGATTGACCTGCAATCCAATGGAGTCGACGAAGTGAAGCCATTAGTTTGATCCTTCCAGCACCAGGCTCCTTGGGGATATTTGTTGACCCAGTTGCTTGCAGAGGACGAAGGGCTGCGGAAAGGATTGCAGTCGGGTCCAGCCGTGGCCAAACCTCAATAGATCGATAAAAATGAGCGATTGAGCGGCGGCCGAGCTCGTCCTTAATTTTGAGTGAACTAACTTGGTTAAAGAGATGTAGGGATAGGAGACGGGTCGGGGACACTCACACCATAGCAATATAACTTAATGCAATACCAGGATGATTCTTGAGGAAACCTTTGGCCCGTCCATGGTCGGTTGACAGTGAGAGGTAAAGGGCGAATGGAAACTCATGTTCTCCTTCACTTGCCAACATGAACCCTTCTACGTCAGGCTCAGACGCATATAACCGTTCTAAAGTTGGCGTAACGGAAGCTAATAGAGTAGAACATTGATAGAAAATCGAGTGTGACTTATCCCCGAGGCTCTCGAATCCTACTACACGTATTTTACCTTCGGCGATGAAGACAGAACCTTCTTTGTAAGTTGCATTTCGGACCAGGATCTTGACATGACCACGAAGATACCCTCCCTGAACACAGATATTTGTTAGAGGAAGGATGTCAACTTCAACTCGAGCGCGGGATTTCGCCTGTTCAAGAGTCACATGCCGATTAAAATTTGCAGATCCAGAGTCCAGTCGAATAAGAGCAGCTTTAGACTTCAATCGTGAATTATGGTTCCCTAAAATCGACTTGAGCTCGGCAGCAGCTCGGGCGGGAGTTGCGTCGGAGGTCAGAAGAGTCCCATGTCGCATCAATCCGGAATCTCCCAGTGTCAGGTGGGGTTCGGTGAGTGCATTTCTGGAAGAGTTTTGTTGGGAGTTTGAGGGTTGACTTATCCTCGTGGGCTTGGGTGAGTTATGAGTAGACATAGAATTTTATTGATTACAACCAGATGCTGTTGAGCCTACAGATGTTCGAACAGGTTGTCTCCTGGTATTGATGATGTGGTAGAGTTGAGAGGAACCAGAGGTCATTAAGGAGGCCAGCCCAAAAACACTGAGGCATTCAAAAAAGCCTGATTGACGTCATCGAAACAATGAATGTAATGTGATGCCACACATGTTCGGGCTGCAACATCAGAGGAGTTGAATTGTCACTTGTAGGTTGATATATCGCTCAGTAACACAGTGACCCTTTGTTTTAGTTCATTGTAGGATTTAAACACTTCCCACGCTTCTTGGATCGCCATCAAGTTTGAATATGGCTCAAGAGAGGGTGGCGAAGGTTCACAGTCATCAATCTCAACGCGCAAAGCTCAAGAATGCCGGGGAGAGAAAAACAGCCTTCAAATGTGTATTGGACAATCCTCACAGAATTCCATGGTGAATACTTCATTATATTCAACGAGAAGGAAAAGTGATAGTTATCGGACCTCAGGCCAGTTGTTCCCGCCAATGTGCAAAATACAATTCTAGCCCATCTCGCAGATCTCTTGGATGGTGTCGCGGAATTCTATCAAAGTCGTCGTAGAAGCTCCAAGAGACGGAAGCAAGCACCTTCGCATCGCAGTGTGAAAAGGCGGATGGTTTCCAGAGACGCCACAATGGATCAAGATCACTTGAACGAGGGCCCCTCAGCCCTCTCAGTCTCTCATCAACTGGAGAGCTCGGAGCCTCCCATTCTTAACCACCTGATATATGGCATCAATGCAGTTACCAAACGATTAGAAGTTCAAATTGAAAATTCCCGAGTCAAATCTGTCTTCAAATCTGGTAGTGAAGTCAAGGCTACAGGAGAAGCGACAAATCCCATCAGATTCCTTTTCGTCTGTCGAGCAGACATAGATCCACCTATTCTCATTGATCACTTTCCTCATCTTGTTGCGATATGTAACACGTTACGACAAGATTCCCACCCAATTGTATTAGCAACTTTGCCCAAAGGAGCAGAAACGACACTTGCCCAGGTCGTCGGTGTACGAAAGCTGGCTGTCCTTGCTATCGGTGTACATCTTCATATCCTCAGAGGTTGAGTTTCTGATCATCATTTTCATAGGCCTGTTCTACTATCTCTGAGGAGCGATTTGCAACAGTGGTGGATTCAATTGCACCGGTGACCGCACCCTGGTTGTCATCCATCCCTGCTAGATTGTATGTTCAAAGCCACATCAAGCAGATCCGAACAACAGCTCCCCGAGATATGAAAGCAGCCAAGGAATTAAGAGCAAAAGGAAAGGCTCTTGCAAAATCACAGCGCTCGAGGCTGAGAAAGACCAACGTGGTTTCCAAAGACGCATCGACGGGTACTCATGATATCCAGATAACGTAGTTCCTTCAAATCTTGTGTCGTGTCAACCGTGGTCCTTGTAACAATGCACAGGCCTGAATGACATAAATCAACCTTGTATTTTGATATCGGACGTTGATACTTGTCAACCCTGCCGCACGCCCTTAGCATCAGGCGAAAATGATCCACCCACAAAATTGGCCTCATTCTAGGCCTCATTCTAGAGTCTGAACTCGATAAGCCAAGTGTCCAGTCCCCCGCATACAAGTGGTTGTATAATACATAGGCTGTCACCTAGTCTTCTCCCTCCACTGATATCATTTACTCACATGCATGTAACTCAAATACATGCATATTATTTCTGCAATTTCCCGCAAATTGAAATTACACACATGTACGACAGATTGAGTACAACTTCAGATGCTCCTTCCTTCGTTGTACCAACCCCAATAACTGGTATATTGTATCAACAGCCTGCACATGTTGTATTGCTGGTACATAGGATATCCACAATTCAAATACTCAAGAAAATCTCAAAAAATCTTGAGATTAATGCTCCAGAATAATGTGCTGAGTGTTCAGAAGGAGGACCCAGCTCATCATGCATGGTACTATGACTGTGTCTTGTCCCTTTACATGTGATCTATTCTTTAATGAATATGACTGTGGGTACATGCCTGTAGGTTTTGGATACTCTCTATTTTTTTCGGCCAAGTGTGAGTAGATTCAGCACATCCTGGTTCATAGTTGAAGCTAAATTTAGAAGTAAGCTGACTATTCACACGCCAAATCACTGCTGCCAACAAAGGGATAGTTTGAATTGTTATGTGAATGTGACTCACCAAATCACTTTGAATTAAGACTAGAGGGCCCATTTGAGGGTCAAAGTGACTGTGGTAATGCCATGCCTATGGATCTAGAGTTCTGTAGGTAATGAGCCACAGTCATGTTTTTACATCTGAAGCATTCACCTACTTCCTTCATCCCCACTGCCATATCCACATGGGGTGTGAAGTTTTCTAGTGGAGGGGGCTGCGTAATGCTTCAAATGTGATACATGATTGTGGCTTATCACTTACAAAATTCTACACCCATAGGCCTTCCCCAGATAGCAGCATGTGTCACATGACGATGGGATATTCAGAAATCACACATGACATTGACATCGGCACCGATTCCTCCATGCTAATTGCAATAGTTGGTACCCAATGTTCTGGTAAATCCACTATTGTACACCATTTACTTTTGAAAAAAGACTTCATTCTTCTTTGCCTCAGCCCCAGAGACTTGGAAAATGTATCCACTGAAGCTGATTGTGAGGTATGTTGGCTACATCATTGTCTTGACTGAGTGTAGATTTTGGACCACCAGGCAAGCAAAAAAGGTGATGAAATGACCTGGTCACGGAAGAAACCCCTAGGACCTCTGCCCGGGGATGTTTTAACATCACAGATGAAGGCTCTATCCGATTATCCGTCCCCGAATCCCCTCACCTCGCATGTTCAAGGGACTGAAGATCATCCGGAACCGCTGATATTCCGTAGTCCTATTGCGATGTTGGATTATGTTACGCTGAACTGGAAAGATAATTTCGTAACTACGGATCTTTGTACTCGTGCTCTAGTGGAAATATTTATCAAACGCCCGTTCTTCATGCTCATCAGCGTGGATGCACCCCTGCTTGTTCGTTATTCTCGACTTCAGAAGAGGTGCGCAAGATTCTTGACGACATGCTGCCGCCTGATAAGTAGCTAGTCGGAAGAATACATCGCTAGAGTGCTTTTTGCGGGAGAATGACGGACTGGTCTTCGGAAACAATAGCAATGGAATGTCTGGTTTGTCTTCATTGCGAGGTATCCAGGACTTGGTGGATGTCAATATCAACAATGATTTCAACGATTCCTCGGAGCTTGATGCATACCTCGAAAACCTTAATCTCCTGGACCCGCAGCACCTTCGCCCCAGTTGGGATGCGTACTTCATGGTGAAAAACTGTTGTGATCAGATTTTATCGCTGCTAACACGAATTAGACATTGGCATCGCTGGCATCTCGACGATCTAACTGTATGAAACGCCGCGTTGGTGCCGTACTTGTCAGGGAAAATCGGATTCTAGCTACTGGGTAAGACATGGGGAGAATGGCCAATGCTGGATACTAATCCAACTTATTTCTCAGATATAACGGTACCCCACGAGGTTTGAAAAACTGTAATGAAGGTGGTTGTGGTCGTTGCAATGGAAATTCGTCTGCTTCCTCCATCTTGGATGAATGCGTCTGTCTTCATGCCGAAGAAAACGCGTTACTTGAAGCTGGTCGAGAGCGTGTTGGTATCAATGCGGTACTCTATTGCAATACGTGAGTCTTCGACTTTATTCTGATTCTTAGTATTCAAAATTAACCTTGGTTATGTCCTTTAGTTGCCCGTGTTTGAAATGTACGATCAAAATCATTCAAACAGGGATCAAAACCGTCGTATATAACCTCAGCTACAAAATGTACGTGGAGCCACTATAGTATGCCCTCTACTCACGTTAAATTAGGGATGATGCCTCAGCACTGCTGCTCCAGCAGGCCGGTGTGCAGTTGCGTCGTTTCGACCCAAATCAGAGATTCCACTTCTCGACAACCTAGCACCTTGCTATCATCACCTACCTGGGGCCTCGACTGAATAGTCATGATCGTAATAAACAGCAATTTATTTTGTGGATGTGATATCCAAAATTAAACGTGCATTATCTACGATATCCCACTTTTCATTGTACAAGAAACTCATAACGGGATGTTCGCGAGTATATGTCGCAGTCAAGACAAACCAGACCATATCACCATTCTGTGACACAGCAGCAGTATACAGCCGCCTTGCACACTGTTGCAGTTCAGGATTCGCATTTCGACTAAGGAACCTCCGAAACAGAAGCAGAACATCCCAGAAAGAACGCTCATGTGCACGAACATCTTCTAGAGCCGCAGCCATGGTGTTGAGAAGGGATCGATATAACCGATGAGAATGTGTGTAGGATGATTCTGTACCAACTCCGTTTTCTCCTCTCCGAGCCAAGGCACTTGTTGCGTCAGCAACTTGTAGTTTTGTCAGAAGAATCTTGAATTTGGGCCAAACATCGTCCCATATCCTCCTGAACATAAATTCTCCATTATATGTGGAAAGTGTCTCAATCAAGGAAGCAGCAGCACTAACGACAAACGTTTCTTGGTCACTAAGCCTGTTGAGAACGAACGGCCAGGCTGAGTGGATTGCAGGCATGAGGGCCGAAGAAGGCAGATTGGGAACTGAGGAAGCCAAAAGCGTAAGTATGCGGGCACGAATTACGGGGGAATCGTGTGTTAGGAAGTAGAGGGATCGAGTGATCATTTGCTGTGTCAATGTCTGTGTCGATGTGGGAAGTGGCTCAGCATTCGGGTTTGCTGCATTCGCCATGGCCTCTTCTTCTTTGACTTTCTGTTCGTCCGTCTCTAATTCGGGTTTACTCCATGCTCGTTGAGGTGCTGGTCCATAATCTGTCGTTTCATCATCCGGCATCTCCTTTCGTTTGCGGAACCACTCAAGAAAACTCGATAAATCCGATAATCGAGGATACACTGTGTACTCAGATTCCCTCTCTATTTTAACTTCCAACGATGCGTCATTCCTGAGCATCCTTGTCACCTCAACGAGGACACTGACCAATCCCTCTACAAGTACATCGTATCCATGAAACTCATCCAGGCGGTCAAAACATTCCTCTACAACATCCCCTGCCTTCTCAACGACATCACTTCCGACTAGGTGCACAAGTAAAGCAAGCACCTGTGTTGCATCCACATCAAGCCAACGCCGGGTCAACCTGCGTGAAATAGCGTCAAGGGCATAGTCAAAATTGGACAGAAGGAGGTTGGCGGGGGAGGCATAAGAGGTCATGACAGTCATGAACTGCAAACTTGCATATGCTGTCGATGAAAGGAATGAAACTTGGGAGACGAGGGAGTGCAGAACTGGATAGAGGACGTGGATGAAAAGAGAAGAAGAACGAGATTGGAGTATTCCGATACAAACAGACAGCGTTTGTAGGGACAAAACACGGTGATTGACTGGCTGGTCGGTATTTTCATTGATTGTAGCAGGTGATGACTGAGTGATTTTG
>Ga0153976_1000753_pt1 | contig 11374 bp, 7 predicted proteins | sample TSGA060MetaG_FD_104717 | JGI IMG/M metagenome (GOLD analysis project Ga0153976, IMG submission 104717) | Attine ant fungus gardens microbial communities from Georgia, USA - TSGA060 MetaG | ecosystem: Host-associated > Fungi > Mycelium > Unclassified | place: USA: Georgia, Yuchi Wildlife... | reverse complement strand
TGCCCTATCTGCTGGTAGGTCTTTGTGTTCCATAGTCGCACTGTCTTGTCATACGAGGCAGTGGCAATGAATGAGCCATCAGAAGCGATGGCAAGCGAGCAGATCCAGTTGGTGTGACCGATGCAAGGTTGACCGATCTGGCGTCCAGTAGATGACTTCCAGAACTTGACTGTTTTGTCCCATGATGCGGAGATAAGTTGCTGGCCGTCAGGAGACCACACGATGCCGCGAATCAATTCTTCGTGAGCCTTGAACTTGAGAAGTAGCTCCGCGTTATCGGTGAGACAAACGCGAATCATACCGTCCGATGTTGCCGAGGCAAATTTTAGCCCATCTGGGCTGAATGCCACGCTATACACCGCATTCCAAAAACCCTCGACTACTAGTGTTGTGAGGACAGCACCAGTCTTCGTATTCCATATAACAGCAGTTCCGTCATTCGACCCACTGGCAAGTCTCTTGCCATCAGGGGAGAAGCACACACAGTTCACTTTTTCTGTATGCTTGGCCAGCTTGAATACAATCTGCTTTCTCTCGACATCCCAGACGATGACAATGTTATCTTGTCCACCGCTCGCAATGCGCTTGTCATCTGTGGAGACGGCGTCTGAGTCTACCCTTCCCTGATGTCCCTGCAATGGCTCTCCCAATAATGTCCCCTTCTGCACGTTCCAGATCCTGAGGGTTGTATGTGAACCAGTGACAACCTGACAACCGTCGTTGAAGAACGCCACTCCGTCCACCCAATCGGCGTGTCCTCGCATCGTGTGTAATAGTTTTGACCTCCCCTCTCACAAGTGAGATACACGTTTCTTGTTGTATGGAATACTACTCACATTTCGCATAGGCCGAGTTTTGTAAGGAGTACCCGTGGTGGACGAAAAGAAAGAAACGAGTCTATAAAAGAGTGTATGTAACTACTATAGTCAGTATGATAGAATAGAACCAAATGAGTGGTATCATACCTCAGTACCAGTCTCGAGGGTCGAAAGACTGAGGTTGTAGGTTGTATGCAGCGGTGAACGGATTGTGTAAGCTTGCGTGATAGTATAGTAGTAGTAAGTCCTTACTATCACCACTTACATACTACTTACGACACCAAGACGGAGGCGGGCCACGGTGTGCTGGTACACACCTTGAGAGCGATGCTTTACACTGGCATATATGTCAGTAGCGCTGCCTGTCTACTCATAACCCTACTCATGTGCCTGCTTCGAGTCCTTTTAGCTCCGCGACACGCTGCTTCAGCGTGTATTTTCATTTCCACTCTTCGTTGCCCAAGTGTCCGAATACCAATTTTTGTGCAATGAATACTTTGCAATACACTAGCGCTAGTTTGTATCGTCGGATGTAAAGGACGACCACACGCTGATGGCATTCTTTTGCTCAAACACGTTGGAGTAGGCCTAAGGGCCTACTCAAGGGGCACAGTGACCTCAGCCTCACACAGGTGCGATGGCAAGACGAGATGATGACTAAGCTACGACAGATGGTGCTATATAGTGTGGCTAAGACCCTTGGACACTGCTAAGACCCCGAACACTCCTGGAGTGGTACCCACTCCAACGTCCATCTCGATGTTACACTTGGCTTGAACGACTGCCCATCGTACGCTTTAATTCTCCGGTGTAGCAAAGATCTACAGAAAGTTCCGGTCACACTTCACCTAATCCTGAATCGCTACTCCTGTACGATATCCCCAGGAAATCTACTGATTCCACCTCTTATTCGAAATGCGCGACCGAGGTCGAATCACCCGCGGTGTATTCTCTTCTGGCATCGCGCCAGCTCATTTCAATGGTAATGCTTGCAACAGCTGCAGTGCATTCGACCTACCCACGACCCAGTCCCAGCGCCACTTCTCCGTTGCTGGAAAATGAACGTCTCTTCCATCGGACCATCATCAAGTCGAGCATGCATGTATATAGCTTCAGCCCGACCCGTAAATCATGACCAGCCAAGTCATGGATCAGACCTGGAAATTCCTCGTACGCACGAGGCCGTTCTTTCGGACACATCGGTGATCTTCTTTCCTAGTAATTGCGCATAGCATGTATCCCCGCCAACACATGAAGTGAACATCAGTATCCACCATCCACTTACGATTTCCCACCCGACGCACAGGAGCACCGCCCAATACTCAATCTTTTCCCCCGCTCCCACCACCATGTATCCTGCCTACGCCAACTAATCAACCCTGGTTCCGGTCCACCCAGACATACCACCGCCGCCTATCGACGCCCTTTCGTATAGGTACATTGGTGCGCCTATCACTATCTTCGATCGAGGTCTAGCGCTACAGCGGGTGTCCTACCCAATGAACCCGAAGATTCGAACGACATGCATCACGTCACGCTGTGCTAGTCATCGTGTAACAATTACGACTACAGTCGAGCTACAGCACTTCAGTCTTTAAGCCAACTGCTCCCTCTCACATTTTTGTTGGCTGTCGCCTAGTGAGTGGCAGCATCGACTTGAGCATCCATACTTGTCTGCCACGGTTACTAACCAACGAGCTCGGAGGTTGGGATCAGGGCAACATATCTGTACCCTCGATTCCCCACCGACCATGTCAAGACGTAGTGCATTGGAAATGGTATATGAACTGTGGAGCACGCTAGGAGATGACGATGTGGCTTAAACTAAGAGGTGGGCGATCCGTCCTCATGTTCTAATCTTCCCCTTCATTTCAGGCAACTAGTGTTGTGCAGGCCGGGCTTGGGCCTGTGGCCTAGGGCTGGGCCAGGGCTTGAGCGGGCTTGGGCTTGGGCCGGGCTGGGCTGGGCTTAAGCCCGGGCCTGAGACACATGGATACGAAAAGATTATATATTATTTTCAAAATTCAGCTAAGTATTTCAACCCCACTTTCTTCACCTGCCTCGTCTGCGACTCGACTCCTTCATCCTTGTTTTCACGGATCACTCTGCCATGGACGCTTTGAAAAGCCAGATCCAGGGCCTCGTAGCCTCCTACCAGAACCAACTTCGCCGCCACAGTTGCCTATTGACCGGGGCCTTGATATGGAGGCTCAGCGAAGGCCGCACGGATGCTTGCTAGGAGCACTAACTCCACCACACCGAGCACCATCGACGAATCTATTGCAGGGCTCCGTGCGCTCTACGATGTCCTCCTCCACCTCGCAACCCTTCCGTCCCCTCAAGTGAGACAAATGCATGCGAAACGACTTCAACCGCTTGGTGAGGATGTATGCATCTTCTAAGCGAGATGGTAGTGCTCTTCAGCAATGTAGAGTTTCTGGCAGTGGTCTATTCTCCGTTATGGTGGCACTGAACGAGTCGCACTGCACCCAGCCCTTCTTACAACTCAACCTCAGATATCTCCTTGCTTCCATTCTTACAATCTCCCTTTTTAATGCCTACTAGCCAAGTATTGATGCGAGCATGGGATGTGGAACATAAGTATGAAAAAACTAATACAATTCGCTTCTTTATTGCACAGTAGGCAGATGACATGGAAGAACGCTTAGACACTTGATCCATCCAATTGTGCTTTAGTCACTTAGTCACGGACCATGGTACGCGTGAGTAAAGTTGTTTTCTCTCTGGTTTCGGCTTGTAGCACTTCGGGGGAGAAGTGAACTCGTAGAATACTACATGTGGTAGCAATCATCAAGTGAGACTGCATAGAGATCATCGATATTCGTCGTATGTAGTAGTATACAAAACAAATCAAGCACCAAGCGAGTCAGATTCACCAACTATCCATTCAACGACTTCCTCAACCATTGGACGAGACTCTATCGCATCGGACCAACACATCCTAATAAAATCCCAATACTTATCGGAAACCGCAGGATAACGCTCTCGCAAAGGCTTGACCCCACTGCCAATGCGTGAGATGAAGGCCGCATCACTGAGATAGTAATAAGGAACGTTGTTGCTAAGGACCTACAAGGGGATCGATGATCTCATCATGCAACCTGAAAAATGGCTCACATACCTGGAGCATAACACCACCAAAGGAATAGATGTCGCTAGACTTGCTTGGTCGCACCGGAAGATCATCTTCTGGATCTCCAAGCAGTTCGGGGGCTAGCCATCTTAAGTTTCCGTGAAATGACGAGGTCCACGAGGCTTTGGAGGCGGTGGTCACTTCTGAGTAAACAAGAGAGAGACCGAAGTCGGCGAGGCAAGCAATGCCATCACCTTTGATGAGTACGTTTGGCTACATGTGAATAATCTAGACCAGCTTGAAACCTTCGAGAGGGGTTGCGCTTACCCCGGTTAAGTCACCATGGATGACATTGTTATTGTGAACTACAAGGAAGAGTTATAGATTTAGGTCAGGGTCACCGGCGCTAACACGTACGGTATTGTAAACCAGCGGTGATATCCAAGAGCTAGCCATCGCTGTCAGTCTGGAGTTCACATGCATTACCAGGAAGGCTTACTATTTTGAAGCGTCTGGCGCTACTGAGTCTCGATCCTTCTCGTTTCAAAAAAGTCGTCAAATCTCCATTCTCTGCCCAGGGGTAAACCATCGCCATAAGTAGGCCGAAACCGTACGTGTAACCGAACAGAGGCAAGATGTTTTCGTGCTGGAGTCTTGCGCATGTTTTTAGTTCGCGTCTTATTCGCTGCGAATAGAAACCTCTAGCATAACTAACACGTCAACACCTCCATCGAGACACTCACTTTGGTCTTTTTCTCCATCCCTTCACCGAGTTGATCAGATGCATACACGAGCAAAGCTTTCACTGCAACCTGCACAAAAATTTAACTTCACCCAAATACATGCAAAATAATGACACGAACGTCGGTCGGCCCCCCATCTGTTTGATAAATGCATTTCCATACTTCTCCGAACCCGCCACGGGCAACGGGAAATTCTCCCACCTTGGTGATTGATGCTGTCAGGTCTTGCAGGGTTGCTTCAGCAGGGACTGATGAACGAGACTGAAAAGAACTGATTTAGTCATCATAGATAAGACATAGAGACACTTGACTCGACCTGCACAAATGACATTGGCGGTGCAGAACTGGTGTATGATTGCGCGTCGGAGTATACCATTTTTCCTTGTTGTCCTGTTGATGGAGACTGCTGTGATGCATGTATACGAGTCAATCAAAGAGGCGGTGCCGCACAATAAGCACCTTCACAAGTTGTTTCTCTACATCAACCTCCTTGAACCTCTCCTGCCCATGGTACCGTTGTAGCATGTTCTTGATAGACCACAGGCAGAGTTTCTCATCCAAACGTCCACTTGCGAGGAGTGCTCCATCGGTTGACATTGCAACGCATGTGACTTTATTTGGGTGCTCGAGCGGCCGGCCAATTTGCTGGTGGGTCTTTGTACTCCATACTCGTATGGTCTTATCGTTCGAGGCAGTGGCAATGAAGGAGCCGTCAGAAGTGATGGCAAGCGAGCAGATCAACTCGGTGTGACCGGTGCAAGGTTGTCCGATCTGGCGTCCAGTGGATGAGTTCCAGAACTTGACTGTTTTGTCCCATGATGCGGAGATAAGTGTGTGGTCGTCAGGAGACCACACAATACCGCAAACCCAAGATTCGTGAGCCTTAAACTGGAGAAGTAGCTCCCCGTTATCGGTGCGATACACCTGGATGAAACCGTGGCTTGTTGCCGAGGCTAATTGTTGCCCATCTGGGCTGAATGCCACGCTCAACACCGCATCCCCAATACCCTGCCAGTGGACTACTAGTGTTGTGAGGACAGTACCAGTCTTCGTATCCCATATAACAGCAGTTCCGTCACTGTTCGACCCACTGGCAAGTCTCTTGCCATCAAGGGAGAAGCACACACAGTTCACATTACCTGTATGCTTGACCAGCTCGAATACAATCTGCTTGCTCTCGACGTCCCAGATGATGATGGTTCTATCTTGTCCACCGCTCGCCATTCGCATGTCGTCTGGGGAGACGGCGACTGAGAATACCCCTCCCTGGTGTCCCTGCAATGGCTTTCCCAATAATGTCCCCTTTTGCACGTTCCAGATCCTGAGGGTTTTATCCCATGAACCAGTGACAACCCGACGACCATCGTTGAACATCGCGACTCCGCCCACCACATCAGTGTGGCCTCGCATCGTGTGTAATAGTTTTGACCTCCCCTCTCACAAGTGAGATACGCGTTTCTTGCTATATCGAATACTACTCACATTTCGCATAGGCCGAGGCGGAAGCAGGCCTCGATGATGGTGTGCTGGTACACACTTTGAGAGCGACACTCTACACTGGCGGACCGTGGTGTATGTCAGTAGCGCTGCCCCATAAGCCTGGTGATGTGCCTGCTTCGGGTCCTTTTAACTCCGCGGGACCGCGGCACACTGCTTCAGTGTGTATTTTCATTCCCATTCTGAGTCGTTGCCCAAGCGCCCAAGTACTAATCACTTAGTTTGTGCCGCAATGAATGCGCTGCAGCACACCAGCGCTAGATCGTATCGTCGAATGTAAACCACGGCCACACGCCGAGACTCTTTTGCTCAAAACAGGTCCGTCTCGATATCATGATTCACACTCGTCTTGAACGACTGTCCATCATACGCTTTCTTCGGCATCGCAAAGATCTACAGAAAATCCCGGCCACCAATCCTGAATCACTACCCTTGTATGATATCCCCTGGCAATCCACTGATCCTACCTCTTATCCGAAATGCGTGACCGAGATCGAATCACCCGTGATCTATTCTCGTCTGCCATCGCGCCATTATCAGTTAGTCATATACATATTTGGGTCATTTCAATATTAATACCTGAAACAGCTGCAGTGCATTCGACCCACCCACGACCCAGTCCCAGCCTCACTTCTCCGTTGCCGGAGAAAGGAATTGGTGAATGTATCTTCCATCGCACCATCACCAAGTCGAGCATATATACACATAGTCTCAGCCCAACCGCAAATTATGTGGAGCCATGTCGTGGATCAGACCTGGACATTCCTCGCACGCACGAACCCTTCTTTAGGACACATCGGTGGACCGATGAAAGTTAGGTGCATATCGTTTTTTGGATACTTATCCTTGTGTGTCAGACATCGAGATTCGTCATCAATGAAGGGACTAAGTGGCGATGCTTGCTCCATCGCCAATTGGACCAGCGATCTAATTCTAGTGACGTTGGATTATCTTACACGTGTTAGGGTCAGCACCATATACTCACAGACATCCAGGGTAATGGAATGATCCGGAACGAGGCTAATGAAACCCCCTACTTTCTGTTTAGATTAAGCCTTTCAGTCTAACACTATGCTGTTATCCACGCGCCAAAGCTCATTATTACGACAAGACCTGCTCCATGGATAGTCAAATATGAGACCCTAAGCGACATTCTGGGCCTGAATTTTAAATGTGAGTTGTGCCATGCCACAGTTTAATCGATATCTCTGCCCTTGGATAAGGATATCTGCGAAATGTCACAGGAGGGCCTGGGCCGCCTGGTAACGAACCGACGACTACAAGATCCCCGGCAAGTCTGACGCCAGTGGGAAGAGTGCTGTCATACGCAGCAGATTCTACGGAACTAGTAGCGGCCTTCCAGGACAAGTTACTCAATATACATGATTCAAGGGATTTTCACCCAACCCCTTTTACAACTCAATGTCAACCTCTGATGCCCCTTTTTACGATCTCCCTTTGGAATGCCTAGCGAAAGCTACTAGCCAAGTATTGATGCGAGCATGGGGTGTGGAAAATAAGTAAAACAAACCAATACAATTCGCTTCATTATTACACGATCCGTCCGATTGTTCTTCAGTCACTTAGTCATGGTACATGGTACGCACCCGGGGGGTTGTCTTCTCTACTGGTTTCGGCTTGTATCACTTCGGGGGAGAAGTGAACTCGTAGAATACTACAAGAGGTGGCAAGCATCAAGTGAGACTGCATAAAGATCGTCGATATTCGACGTGTGTAGCAGTATGCAAAACAAATCAAGCACCAAGCGAGTCAGATTCATCCACTATCCATTCAACGACTTCCTCCACCATCGGACGAGACTCTATCGCATCGGACCAACATATCCTAATAAAGCCCCAATACTTGTCGGAAACCGCAGGGTAACGCTCTCGCAAAGGCTTCACCCCACTGCTAAAGCGTGAGATGAAGGCCGCATCACTGAGATAGTAATAAGGAATGTTGTTGCTAAGGACCTACAAGGGGGTCGATGATCTCATTATGCAAGCTGAAAAATCGCTTACACATACCTGGAGCATAACACCACCAAAGGAATAGATGTCGCTAGACTTGCTTGGTCGCACCGGAAGATCATCTTCCGGTTCTCCAAACAGTTCGGGAGCAAGCCATCTTAAGCTTCCGTGAAATGATGAGGTCCACGAAGCTTTGGACGGGGTGGTTACTTCGGAGTAAACAAGAGAGAGACCGAAGTCGGCGAGGCAAGCAGTGCCATCACCTTGGATGAGTACGTTTGGCTACATGTGAATAATTTAGACCAGCTTGAAACCTTGAGAGGGGTTGCGCTTACCCCGGTTAAGTCACCATGGATGACATTGTTATTGTGAACTACCAAAGAAGAGTTATAGCTTTAGGTCAGGGGCACCGACGCTAACACGTACGGTATTGTAAACCAGCGGTGACATCCTTGAGCTGGCATCGCTGTCAGTCTATAGTTCACATGCATTACCAGGAAGACTTACAATCTTGAAGCGCCTGACGACGCTCAGTCTCGATCCTTCTCGATCCAAAAAAGACGTCAAGTTTCCTTTCTCTGCCCAGGGGTAAACCATCGCCACAAGTGGGCCGAAACCGTTCGTGTAACCGAACAGAGGCAAGATATTTTCGTGCTGGAGTCTTGCGCATGTTCTTAGTTCACGTCTTATTCGCTGCGAATAGAAACCTCTAGCCTAACTAAGACGTAAAGACCTTCATCGAGACACTCACTTTGGTCTTTTTCTCCATTCCTTCCCCGAGTCGATCAGATTCATACACGAGCAAAGTTTTCACTGCGACCTGCAAAACTTCAACTTTAAACCAAATGCATGCAAAATAATCCACAAACGTCGGTCGGACCCCCATCTGTTTGATAAATGCATTTCCATATTTCTCCAAACCCGCCACGGGCAACGGGAAATTCTCCTACCTTGGTGATTGATGCTGTTAGGTCTTGCAGGATTGCTTCAGCGTGGACTGATGAACGAAACTGAGAAGAACTGATTTAGTCGTGATAGATAAGACATAGAAACACTCGACTCGACCTGCACAGATGACATTGGCGGTACAGAACTGATGTCTGTGGCCAGCCCAAGGATGATGGATGATTGCGCGTCACGGTGTACTGTTCTTTCTTGTGGTCCTGGTGTTGGAGACTGTTGTTATGTATGGATATGAGTCAATCAAAGGGGCAATGTCGCACAATCAGCACCTTCACATGGAAATTAGGTAGTTGTTGCTGAAAAAGGCGAGTCAGCGGTCAACAATGAGTTTCGCACCTGGATGCGAGCTGAGAATACACTGACATGAAGTATTTGAATGTCCTGAACAATCACCCCGTCGTTATCAGCTCCTCGTGCCATTTCTTCTCTGGTCTCTGGTGATGAGGCAGACATCTGTGGACAAACTGGAGTGAGGATGCCATTGACAGATGAAAGATAAATCATCTACCTTGAGTGATGAAGGACCGGCAGAGGAATTGGTACGTTCGTGAGTATTACTCTGTGCATGTAGGAATAAATGATCCACGGTTGCGGCGAGAAGGAGCACTCACTTCTGCAGGAGGAGTTGGCAACACTTCCTGTTGAGATTCAACCACGTGAGATGTGATGGAACAGAAGGAGGAACTCACGGCTCACAATTTCACTAAATCGTCGTTGTTGCTCTACCTCTAATTCCTCCTTGTATATCTCCTGCCCATCTTGCCGCTGGAGCATGTTCCCGATAGACCACAGGTCAAGGTTTTTATTCAAAGTTCCACTTGCAAGCAGTGCTCCATTGGTTGAAATTGCAACGCATATAACTGGATCTGGGTGCTTGAGCGGCTGCCCTATCTGCTGGTAGGTCTTTGTGCTCCATAGTCGCACTGTCTTGTCGTCCGAGGCGGTGGCAATGAAGGAACCATCAGAAGCGATGGCAAGCGAGCGGATTCGATCGGTATGACCGATGCAACGTTGACCGATCTTGCGTCCAGTAGATGAGTTCCACAACTTGACCGTTTCATCATGCGATGCGGAGATAAATTGCTGGCCGTCAGGAGACCACACAATACCGCAAACCCATTTTTTGTGAGCCTGCCACAAGGTGAGAAGTAGCTCCGCGTTATTGGTGCGAAAAACCCGGATGCTGCCCTCCGATGTTCCCGAGGCTAATTTTAGCCCATCTGGGCTGAATGCCACGCTCGACACCGAGTCATTCAACCAACCCGTGACTACTAGTCTTTTGAGAAAAGTACCACTCTTCGAATCCCATATAACAGCAGTTCCGTCATTCGACCCACTGGCGAGTCTATTGCCATCAGGGGAGAAGCACACACAGTTCACATCACCTTTATGCTTGACCAGCCTCTTGAATCCAATCTGCTTTCCCTCGACGTCCCAGATGATCACGGCTCTATCTTGTCCACCGCTCGCAATTCGCTTGTCATCTGGGGAGACGGCGACTGAGAGTACGGTTCCCTTGTGTCCTTGCAATGGCTTTCCCAATAATGTCCCCTCTGGCACATTCCAGATCCTGAGGGTTTTATCCCGTGAACCAGTGACAACCCGATGACCATCGTTGAAGAACGCCACTCCTCCCACGTAATCGGTGTGTCCTCGCATCGTGTGTAATATTTTTGACCTCCCCTCTCACAAGTGAGATACGCATTTCTTGCTATATCGAATACTACTCACATTTCGTACAGGCCGAGACGGAGGCAAGCCTCGATGATGGTGTGCTGGTACACACCTTGAGAGCGACACTTTACACTGGTGGATGGACCGTGGTATATGTCAGTAGTCCTGCCTGTCTACTTATAAGTTATGACCCTGCTTACGTGCCTGCTTCGGGTCCTTTTACTTCCGCGGCACACTGCTTCAGCGTGTATTTTCATTCCCATTTTTCGCTGCCCAAGCGCCCGAGTACCACTTTCTGTGCAATGAATGTGTGCAGCACACTAGCGCTAGATCGTATTGTCGGATGTAAAGCACAACCACACGCCGAGACTCTTTTGATCGCAACACGTTCATCGCGATCTTACTTGAATGATCCGGAACGAGGCTCAAGACACCCCCTATGTTCTACTTAGCTTAAGCTTCAGTCTAACACTATGCTGTTATCCACGCGCCAAAACTAATTATTACTATCAGACCTGCCCCGTCGATAGTCAAATATGAGACCCCGAGCGACATTCTGGTCATCAATTTTAAGTGTGAGCCATGCCATGCATCAATCAATAGAATGACAGTATA
>Ga0153976_1000748_pt1 | contig 11424 bp, 12 predicted proteins | sample TSGA060MetaG_FD_104717 | JGI IMG/M metagenome (GOLD analysis project Ga0153976, IMG submission 104717) | Attine ant fungus gardens microbial communities from Georgia, USA - TSGA060 MetaG | ecosystem: Host-associated > Fungi > Mycelium > Unclassified | place: USA: Georgia, Yuchi Wildlife... | reverse complement strand
TTGGGTTACTTGCATTCTTCGGTCGGTGGGGAATGCGTTGTGATGACGCGGCGCTCAGTGCAGACATCCGTTTACTGAGTTGGGCTCTCCGGAGTTCTTCGTCTATCCGCCACATTCCTTTGATGAATGCCTCACGATCCAGGGAGCGAGTCGAAGATGGGTCACAATCGTTCCTAAATGATAATGAGTTTTGAATGCATTAAACCACTGCAACGCGTACCATATATCTCGGAGTTTCTGGCGATCAAGTTTTGATGCGCTCCAGACGAGCCTCACTATTCGACCGCCTAATCTCTCCTCAGGTCCCACAGGGACTTGTTCAGCATCGTCATCGTCATCACTATCCTCCTCCTTCAATGACAGTATGGGGTGGTCCTCCGGGTTAGTGATCAAGTCGACTGAAAGTCCTCTCCACCCAGCAGCCTGCCTGCTCTTCTTTACTACTGGCGACGAGGGCGGGGACTTAAGCTTTGCTTTTCTAGCAGCTTTTTCTGCTCGCCGCCGACAGATGACTGTTGCGACGAACAAAGTTTCATAGCGTGCGCGGGCAGCGGGTGGGACTGGCGTGGGTCGTAGAAGTAGCGATGCTTTGTGTACGAGTTGCCCGCTATTGCGGGTACTTATGCTTGTTCGAGAGGTGGTGGTTGCATTGCTCAGAATGGACGAGCGGTCAGAGGTGGAGGCGGAAGTGGAGGCGAGTGATGTGCGGGAAGAAGGAAGCTTGGTGCGTGATAGGGACTGGTGAGATGTTAGTGGTGGTGGCGGTGCAGGTCTGCGAGTGGTAGTCGTTGAGGATGACGATGCTGACACTGATCTGGAAACGGGTAGGGGCGGCTTTGTGCCTGGCCGCTGAGGTAGTTTTGGGGCCTCGGGCCTGGGTGTGCCAGTGGACTTGCTAAGGGCCTTCTCCCAATCAAAGGGGACGGTGGTGGTGGGACTGATCGCGGACACCTTCTCGAAGGAGTCAGCAATGCTCACGACATCCCCGTCCACGCTACTGTCGTTATCGCCAATTGTCCCAGGTGATAACAATCCAGGACTTGCGGGTTTCAACTCGTTTCCATCATAAGAAAGCGATACGGAATGAAATGATGAAATGGAAGAAGCTGGCGCATGCCGTATGCGAACCGAGCCAAAGGCGTGCGGAGAGGGTGGAGGGTACGTGTGCTCTACAGGGAAGGAGTCTGAGCGTTCTGGGGGTCGGAGAGTAGAACTGCTGTCAGAGACGGAACAAATGGAAACGGAACAGTCTGTCGATGTATATGAAGGTTTGCGTGGTGGGAGCGGTGGACGTGACTTGGGAGGCGACTCAAAATGAATAAGTGGCCCTGGGGCTATAGGTGCTGAACGGACAGGCGCAGGTTTGCTAGGTATTGGTGGAGGTGTCTTGCTGAGCTCTCGAATGTCTTTCAGATATTTGCCATTGCCAATGAGAATGTGCGGTAAAACCGTGACAGCAGATGATGTTTCGTTCGGACCGTCATCCACAATCCAGTCCTTCAGGTCTATCAATGAGCTTTTCCGACCCAGATTTGGAGGTGACGGTGACAGTGATCTGTTCAACGACTTTGGGGACGTAAATGGTGCTATTGGATGAAAGGAGTCCGAGGTGGGAGAGATGGGAGATTCCAGGAGGGTAGAAGACGGAGGATATTTCGCTTGCGGTGGTTTGAAGGAGAAAGCATGATAGGAGGTCGTCGTATGCGGCGACGGGGAAGGGCGCTGGTCAGCGAGTGCCTCGAAGGCTTTGATCCTTGATTGCAGCGCTGCTGAAGGCATGTCAGTTGGCTTCAAGGCCTTCCGCACTGCGCAACCCATACAAGTTATTTGTAATACCCTACTGGGTCCGTCGGCACTCGCCGGGGTATATATAAAAGCTGGAAAAAAAGGGGTATTTCTTCTTCGTTTTCGACGTCTACAATCACAATGGCCTCCACCAACGATTTATATGTTGTTGCAGGTTTGAACTTCCTTTAAACACTCTTACATCTCAGAGGGTTCACCAAGCGTTCAGATTTCTGCCTCACCCCGATTGGAACAGGAGATTCTTCTGTATGTTCGACAAGTGATAGGGGTTTACATGATCCTAGAACGCGTTTTATTAGGTCGCAGAGTACATCGCGGAGTGTCACAGAGTTTTGGAAAAATCAGGTTTGACGTTCAAGGCGAGTATATGCGAATCCAGTGAGGCTCAGGTTCACCAATCTTTGAATCAAATTTAGATGCAGTAAGATTGATCCTTTATATATTTGACCTAACTTATGGATGGGCTAACAATATGTCTTAGCGGATACGGGACTAACATTGGTTGGTGTCCTGAATTTACCGACCTTGTGATTTTCTGATCCATGGTTACTATAGAGGGCCCTTGGAGCAAGGTGTCCAAAGCCATACATGACTGCCATACCGCAGTGCATGCCAAAGGGGCGCCCCGAATTGCTACCAACGTCCGCATCGGTACGCGCGTAGATAAAGCAACCCCCGTAGGTCATGGCAACGACGCAAAACTGGAGCGTGTGCAAGAAATTCTAGCAAGAGATACAGGAGTTGCATTCTGAATCTTCGTTGATATGGACAAAACGTATATGTATTATGTGACGAATAGAAATCATGTATGTAGTGGTTATGATCAGATAACAGGGGGATTCTTCGTAGCATATATCTGCGCCAGCAGTCCAAGCACCCCACCATCCTCCAACTCCTCTTCATCATTGATGCCTTCTTGCTGAGAGTCGTATGGCTTCTTGCCCTTGGTGTTCCCATCCACATACGAATCGCCAAGCCCGCTGCCCACGCCACCATCTAAAGCCCTGTCCTCATCCCGTATCGGCGGCGGAGGCGCAATACTTCCCTGCGAGTCACCCAGAACAGCTGTCTGCACCATGCCCATACCCATGCCTGAATCTGACGCGGTACCCGACTGCCATATAGTCGACGTAGCGATACCGCCTCCACCCCCGATGATGTTGACCCCACCCAACTGAAGTCTTCGCCGCAGGGCAGCATGTTGGCTCTGCCGGAGAGCGCGGTCATATTCCTGAGCACGATCCGCAGAGTCCTTCTTGGTGTCGTTCAACAAAATGGTATTGTCTAGTGCGGTTCTTGACGCGGAAAGTCTGCGCCGCGCGCTGAGATCAGCGATGCGGCTGAGGTAAAGGGAGCCGGAGGGATCTGATGGGTTCCAGTCTGGATTTGCTGCCTGCATGACAGGAACAGTCGTTAGAAGCACGGACTATTTCCTGTGGAAGTCACAAACCTTGAAGTTCAAGAAACTCTTCTCCATCTTGCCCTCTCGCGACACCATGCGCTCGTCTTGGTTCTGCGAAGGAGCTCCGAACTGTCCAAAGTTTAGTACATGTAGACTGGAACTTAAAACAATTGTCTTACCCTGACATTGCCGTGCCTCTTGAAGTCAAACTCTGCAAAGCTGCATATATACCCTCTTCCAGGTATCCAGACAGTAAAATCATGGAAAAAGTCGACGATAGCAGGTGCACACGGTGGTAACGAAAACCACAGTACAAAAGGTGTCGTCAAGACCGAGACTATCTCCTGAACGAAAATGGGGATTTTCATTGCGAAAAGCTCTCCAAATTCTTGGTGAACCTGTGGCAAAAAGATTAGGAAAGGTTCTGACAGTGAAAAAGTTTGAACCAACCTTCTTAGAATGGAGCTCCCCCTTCCATTCATCTGGCATATAATGTGTATATTGGATAACCTCTGTCATGAGCAGCTCGGGGTCAAACACCCTGTTATCCTCTGGTATCATCCCTCTCGCAACGGCAAGCACGGCCCCGAAGACACTAATATAGAAAAATACTGTTCTCTGCGGTGTAATCTCAAAATGCAAGAATAAATCGGGATCGATGACAGAGGCGAGGAAGAGAACCGCTGCGAAAGAGCCAGCAATGAAAGCCACGAAGCTAGACAACTGATCAGTACGGTCGAGAAAAAAGGACGAACTCATGAACGAACCGCATGATGATGGTCATCTTCTCATTGGGAAACTGGCCGATGTACATGTTCGCAAGGGGATATGATTCATCCAGTCGCCGCGTGAAGAGATGGGAGAGCTCATTGAACTCGCGGAACTTCCACTCCGCAAAGGGCGTATAACGCCGACTGCCGATTGATGACGGGTTTTTGTGGTATTCCTACAGATTGTTTAGTAACACTTCACTGTTACAGTAGGAAAGTAACGCACCTCGAAGTAGCGGAAGAACGAGTACATAAGCATATAAAGAACGATGAATGGTGCAAAGATGGCATTCAAAATACCCATAAAAATGAGGCGTCGGCGAAGCCTATGACACATGAGCATGGACGTCGCTATGTGTAGTTGAGGAAAAGGCGTACCCCTGAATTAACACGGCTCTGTTCTTGTTCTTCAAAAACACTTTCCTGACACGTCCTTGCGGGTCAAATAGGTACTCCATCAAACAGAACCGCAAATTCCACTCCAACACCCTCGTCAGCGTCCGCCCCTTCCCGTCATCACTTGCCCTCAACAACTGTTTAAGTTTGGGTGGAAGCGGCACACGAAGGTCAAGTAAATCTTTGTTAAACAATGCAATGAGATAGTTCTCTTTCCGCATGATACGATTCGCGACGTCGTGCGCGTCGAGAGAAGCAGTTGCTGGAGCGGCAGCATTAGCACCGTGTGCTGAGGATATGGCTGTTATAGGGTTTTCTTCTCGTATTGCGCCTATCCTGCGCACGATTTCAGGCCAGGAGATGGTTGGGATGTCAGCCTAAGAACGTGCCGTGTGTGAGTATTGGGGTAAGGATGAAGGTTGGAGTACACATACGTCTGGGACGCGTAGAAGATAGGTGTAGAATTTATACATGTCTACTAAGCGCATGACCTCGAAGATAAAAGTTATAATTTGCCAGGCGTAGAATGCAGCGAAAAGCAGGAAGAAGAGCAGTGTAAATCCAGAGAACCTATGTGCCATCCAGGTCAGTATGTGTAGCTGAAGCTTTCTTTGTAGCAATTACGCACTTTGATACACAGCGGTCAACTACCACGTCCGACAAACGAGTAATTTTCTCTTGACCAATAAGACTGTAGTCAATACATCCAAGTAGGAACGTCGAGAAGCCAATTACGAATCCTACTGTGCTAAGCAACAACAGTCAGCCATTCAGTTCAGCGACAAGTAAAGAGCTACTGACAGAAGATTGAGTCCTCGTGTCAACGCTATGGAATAGATCCCTTTGCCTTCATAGTACAGATACACTTCCTGCAGAAACGCGTCCAGGTTATACACGTTAACCCAGTTCCAAAGCGCACGTTCATAGTCATCCAACCCACGCATATGCATAGGTGATGCCTGTTCCCGCCGCTGTGGTGGTGTCCGCGGAGGTTCATCAACATCCACTTCTGATGGTCTAGGAGGTATTGACATTGCGGGTAGAGTATCCGCAGGGGGCACTGTTGCACGTGGAAGAGATCGCGCAGACATAGAATACAGCGGTTGCGAGCGGCCCTTGCCCTTAGAAGGGCGGTCAGACGTTGACGAATCTTCTATCATGAAGCGCTGTGGGACGTCGTCATCTGAATTGTCCTGCTCGTACGTCTTGTCCTCCTTCCGTATGTTAGGCCGTAGAATGTTCATCTCAGAGCTTTCTCCATCCCATGACACTCTGCGCCTTCCGTGTGATTTGGTGGACTTCGATAGGATCCCCCTGGTCGTGTGGCCCGCTTCCAGGTCGTCTTCGTTCTCGTTTTCCTCCACGAGCAACTGGTTTGCTTTAGTATAACCTTGGTGTGTGCGGCCTATTGGATTCATCATACTGAGGAAGGGGCGCGAACTGGACATCATGAGGCCACCGGGGGGATATATGGAATTGGATTGTGAGCCATATAGACTTGTTCTACTGGTAGGAGACGTCGAGAGGTTATTTGAGGGTGGAGATGACATTCAGAGTCTTAAAGCAGGTTTCAGAGACTTCAGATATTTAAGCTGAGCTCATGGACAGAATACAGCAGGATTGGCGCTTTTGGCGTTCGTGGCTGCCACTTAGGCAGAACGCGTCACGCGCACGCACAAGCTCAGGAAACAGTGGCGTCACACTGTGACCTGAGTTCTAACTGCGACAGGATCCTTGACTTGAATACGCGCGTTATACACCGAGGGTAATACATTGAAGATTGATATAAATCAGAGCTTATGCCTTTTTCACAACTACATCCAGCCTGCTCGCTGCTCTCAACGCAGCCCTGATACCAGATGCAGTGATGTCAGTGTCGCTGCCCAGTCCCCAGGCAGCCTCTTTTTTGGCCCTTCCTGGCAACTCATACAAGAGTTCCACAAATGAAACGGCCTTCGCCTCCGAGCCCTCTCCTACGGAGTGCTCTGAATACTCCCGGCAGGAAAGAGTACCCTCGACTTGCGAGAGCAACGCATTGATGGCCGCGGACAGAGGACCGTTTCCCTCACCAGTGACCGTGCGCACCACACCGTCAATCTCCATCTCACCCTTGAACAAGGGTCCGCTACCGTCGACGCGCTCGAAGTGAAAGTCCAACAGGGAAAATCTGCCCTTCTCTTCGACCTCATAACCGTAAGTCTCCTGGAAGAGACGACTGAGGTCGTCATATGAAATTTTGCCGTCAGACCCATGCGTCGTGCGCTGCACAACTTCGAAGAATGAAGCTTGCAGTCTTCTAGGGAGCTCCAAACCAAGGGTGTTAACGATAGCGTCCGAAACGTCCGATTGGCCAGAGGTGGCGTGGAAACCAACGCTGAGCTTGAGCTCAGGCAATTCACGGTCGCCAATAAGACCGTTGACTGCGCTCAACACGGCGCGCAGACCAGATGCAACTATGTCAGAATCGAGTCCAACACCCCACCATGACTCAGATGCTCTCCGAGTATTCTTCACATCGTCGGTAGTAGCAACGAGTTCGATGTACGAGGCTGCCTTGGTGTCTTGTCCCTGGCCAACTCCGTGCTCCGAGTACTCGCGAAGAGTCACGTTGATGTCCAAATGAGTGCGCAGAGCATCAAGAAGAGCAGAGATGGGGCCATTTCCATCCCCACGAATAACGCGCAAAACGCCATCGACGGAGATAGTACCATCGAAACGACGCCGCTCGTCGGAAGGCTCGCCATCGTCAGTGAAATCAGGTGACGGCTCAGGCGTGATACGGAAAGACCTGAGCGCAAGTCTACCCTCATAGTTCGGTCCACCGAAACGGTATGTCTGGCGGAATGTTGTCGTAATATCCTCGACGGTGACTTCGCGTGCCTCGCGGTCGGAGATATCCTGGATGACTTTGTAGAACGAGATCTGCATCTTGCGCGGAAGGTCGAGATGCAGGTGCTGTTTAACGAGGTAGGCGATCCCTGCCTTTCCGGACTGAGCGTTGACGCGAATGACAGCCTCGTAAGTGCAACCGAGGTCGGCGGGGTCCAAGGGCATATACGGCATGTCCCACATCTGGAGTTCGCCATCTGCAGCATTTTTTGCATGGCGAATAGCCTGTGCCTCGAAACCTTTTTTGATGGCATCTTGGTGCGAGCCAGAGAAGGCCGTAAAGACGAGCTCGCCAGCGTAAGGGTGCCTTGGGTGTACAGGGATGCTGTTGCAGGAGGTGACAACATCGATGACTTCCTCGATGTTGCTGAAGTCGAGATTGGGAGTGACACCTTGCGTGTACAAGTTCAACGCGAGGGTGACAATGTCGACATTTCCTGTGCGTTCCCCGTTACCAAACAAACAACCTTCCACACGGTCAGCACCTCCGAGGACTGCGAGCTCGGCAGCAGCGATAGCAGTGCCTTCATAAATGGTCAACAAGCGCATCGAAAATCGACTGGCTCTATGACGCACCTCGGTCATTATGCGGATGCAAGCTGATGATAACCTTCTCTCGCTCAGATATGTGGTTGGAAAAGTATTCGATCTTCGAACATGATTAACGTACATGACAAAAACTTTAACAAAGCGCGTACCTGATCCGCATAATGATTAGGAGGAGCAACTTCAACGGTTGCAGGAAGGTTGAAGATGATGCGGTCAATGCCCGGCCCGGCCTTGCCCCATGCATCCTTAACAGCCTCGCAGACTTCCAGAGAAAATTCCAACTCTGTCTGGGTAAAAGTCTCTGGACTGTACTCGAAACGGAATTTCGTCCCGTGTGATGCAGTGTATTGATCGACGAGCTCGCTGACGATTTTTGTGTGACTGGTAGCCAGTTCAACCGTCTGAGCCTTCGAGTTACGGAAGACAACATTTCGGAACATAGGACAAAGCGCGTTATATATGTGCATGATGACATGCTTAGCACCTTCAACAGCTTCAAATGTCCTTCGGATGAGATCCTCGCGAGATTGGGACAAAACCTAGAATATGCAGCTCAGTAGAATTAACAAGAAGAGGTTGCAAAGTACTAACCTGGATCCATACATCATCCGGGATCTCGTTGTTTTCGATTAGATAACGGACGAACGAGAAATCGGTGTCACTAGCAGAAGGGAATGCAATTTCGATCTCCTTGAATCCACACTTGACGAGCAAACGGAAGAAGGCAAGTTTTTGTTCTAAAGTCATCGGGCAGGCCAAGGATTGGTTTCCGTCCCGGAGGTCTGTGGACAACCATATGGGAGCCCTGGTTATAGTCTTTGTTGGCCATTGACGATTGTCAAGCTTCAGCGGGACATATGGTCGGTATTTCTGAGAAGGATCAATGCTACAAGTCGTGATCAGTTGGTGGGCGCTCGAAACAATGTAGAAAGGACATACAGCATACAAGGCATGATGGGCGTAACTGATGAAACACGAACACTGAGCAGAAATTTAGTCGAGTCATCGACAGTCACTCTTTCATTTTGTAAACACTGTTTTTAGGCAATTGGAGCAGTCGGTCGGAACTTGGTCTGGTGATCTGATCCGCCAGCGTGAATAGCTAGATAAGATTAGGGATAATCGAGTCAGAATTCAGGAAACCAACAAAATCCACTGCAGCTCTCTCTGAAGGGGTCCAGACAATCATGTCTATAACACTTTCAACAAAATCTTCTCCGTTTCCTTACGCCGCCATCGCCATCGCCACTTACACGCAAAAGGCGGAACTCATCTATGATGAATCAGTAGATGGCGTCACTCTAGACTTGGAGGGATCACAACTCTCTGCGGAAGATGAGATTGTAGCTGATCTGGCAAAGGCAGGAGGACTCGCTGGAGATAGTGCAAAGGCATTATGATCTCTGATATCACTCGTCCAAAGCTAACTGGATTGTCGCTTGCAGACTGCAGCATATTTCGCTCTCGCGAAGTCCTTGCCCGCGTTGAACGCAGTCCCCGATATCCTTGCTGCTCTCGATTCGTTAGACAATCATCTCGCATACCGCACTTTCCTTGTCGGCCACGATATTACTGCAGCCGATTTCATCGTATGGGGATCACTTAGAGGTATCATGATCAGTTTTGGTCGATCAGACTTCATCGCATCTGACATTCATCAGTTGCAGGGAAAGTCACTGGGTTGCTCAAGAATGGGCAGCAATACGTTCATATTCTCCGGTGGATCTCCCACATCGAGAGTCTTGATTCTACTCAAATCGCACTCGCCAGCCTCACAACAGCCAAAGCCAACAAAGCCCGCTCGAATAAAACGGCTGCAGGATTCGCTCTTGGCCTTCAAAATGCGAAAGAGGGTCAGGTCGTCACCCGCTTCCCACCTGAGCCCTCTGGCTACCTGCACATTGGCCATGCAAAGGCTGCGATGCTGAATCAGTATTTTGCAAAAATGTACAAGGGGAAGATGATCATCCGCTTTGATGACACGAACCCTACGAAAGAGCGGGTAAGCCCAATATTGGATTCACGGGCACAGAGGTATAAATCGACTCTTTATCTAGTCTGAGTTCGAGGAGACCATTTTGCAAGACTTGGAACTCCTGAACATCCAGGGCGATAAGATATCGCATACATCCGATTACTTCGACCAGATATATGACTTGGCCATTCAAATGATCAAGAGCGGCAAGGCTTATACTGACGACACTGAACAAGCACAGGTGTGGGTTCTAGTTCATAAACCGTGTATGAATGCCTGAGGGATCATTTAGATGCGCGAAGAACGAGGCAAAGGAGTTGCCTCTGCTCATCGCGATGACTCATTCGAGGACAACTTGAGGCACTTCGAGGAGATGAAGACAGGAAGTCCAGAGGGCACGAGATGGTGTCTGCGCGCGAAAATTAGCGTGGATAGTCAAAACAAAGCTCTCCGTGATCCCGTCATCTATCGATGCAATTTAATCCCCCATCACCGAACTGGGTATGGAGCCATCTACTTCCATTGATACCGGGCACTGATTGTTCATTTAATTACAGAGATAAGTGGAAAGTATACCCCACCTACGATTTTGCGTGCCCAATCGTGGACTCCCTTGAGGGCGTTACTCATGCCCTGAGAACGAACGAGTACCGCGAGCGAAATGCGCAGTACCAATGGATGATCAAAGCTCTCGGCATTCGTGGTGTTGACATTTGGGACTTCAGGTTAATCCATCTCAGCAATTTTGTGTTTGAACACTGCTGACGCCTTCACAGTCGTCTCAATTTTATCTACACACTTCTCTCAAAACGGAAGTTGCATTGGTTCGTGGATAGCGGAATAGTCAAGGGTTGGGATGACCCGCGTTTCCCTACCATCCGAGGTCAGTCCTCTTGCCAAGTGCTCAGCGGAAGTGGTTTCTAAATTGGATTGTGGCAGGGATTCGTAGGCGTGGATTAACTGTAGATGCGCTGTCGCAGTTCATGTTGGCTCAGGGGCCATCGCAAGCGATCGTCTCGCTCGAGTGGGATTCAATTTGGGCCATCAATAAGAAAGTCATCGATCCTGTGGCCCCCCGGTTCTGGGCCGTTGTCAAAGAGAAGAGGTGCAGTCGCCAGAAAGACTAAACATTTGTCCGCATGCTGATCAGTCGTCCTCAGTGTCCCCGTGACTATCAACGGCGGTCCCTCTACTCCCGAGATGAAGACGCTACCACGGCATAAGAAGAACCCTGAGGTTGGCGAGAAAAAGACCGTGTTCACTTCTACCATTCTCGTTGAGCAGGAAGACGCCACTTCCTTCGAGGACCAGGAGGAGGTATGTCATATCGGCGCTATCCCAGAGTGAAGTCTCACTCGCATTTGATCGCACCAGATCACGCTGATGGACTGGGGTAACGCAATTGTGAGGTCCAAGACGACAGGCCCCTCAGGTGATATCACTTCCCTCACGATGGACCTCAACCTCGAGGGCGATTTCCGCAAGACAAAGAAAAAGATTACTTGGCTAGCGCAGCCCTCCGAGACCCATCCTTTGGTCGACGTAACGCTACTTGACTACGACTACTTGATCACGAAGAAGAAGCTCGAGGAGACGGACGACGTGAAGGATTTTGTCACTCCCGTGAGCGAGTTCCG
>Ga0153976_1000745_pt1 | contig 11455 bp, 5 predicted proteins | sample TSGA060MetaG_FD_104717 | JGI IMG/M metagenome (GOLD analysis project Ga0153976, IMG submission 104717) | Attine ant fungus gardens microbial communities from Georgia, USA - TSGA060 MetaG | ecosystem: Host-associated > Fungi > Mycelium > Unclassified | place: USA: Georgia, Yuchi Wildlife... | reverse complement strand
TGTGTTCAACTACTTCCGTACTTAAGGCCCGGCGCTCACGGCTGCACATATTGAAACTCTCTATCGAATATTCTAGGATAAAGCAAATCGGGTAAGAAATCGAATCATTGTCACAGCTGGAGCAATTAAACTACATTTTTTATAGCTGCGGAATGTTTGGATAGAGGTTGTCCAAAGTAAGTGGATGGTTCTAACCTTTTGACGTCATTGCCTGTGTATTGAAAGTAATTTTGGCCATTACTTTGGATAGCTGGTACTACCAAGTATTAAAGGTCACCGAGACAGGGTCCTTTGGGTACCAGTTCAACGCCCTTGCTAAGGAATTCACGAGTAGCTTGTTATCTTTGCTACTGCGGCAGCTAGCGCTCATGACCATATTGGAGACTTGGATATCCCCGTCCAAGAAAATTTGTGGACGGACTACCTTTCCCACCACTAAAAAAATCGTGGAAGGACCATATTCTATAAGCGGCGTCATAGTTCAAGCGCAAGCCCGTCTCAATCGCATCGGGATTCAGCTTATCGAGGATCGCCTTCCGAGCACCCTGCAGAAAGGAACCCTCTAATCAACAAAAAAGCATCCCCTGACTGTTCTTGGCATTTTTTTCAGCAATCAGAAACATGGAAACCGGAACTTATCGTTGACTCAGTGGCCTCCAATCTCTATACATCAGATTTTCGGCGCGTGGGTGCTGATCCTCTGTCAGATCTCCACTCAACTGATAGCAGGCTATGAAACAATGACCTCTGCACTGACATCGTTTCTGGCCAAATCGCCGGAGAGCGCTTCGCAAGGCCCTTCAGACGGTCCCTGTTGATTCGCCGGCTCTGGACGGTGATGTCGGAAAGCGACGGGTTTTTCGTGAGACTTGTACCAGAATAACGAGGGTGGCGACAAAGGATGATGAAATATCAGCGGGGAAACCCTTTCTCGACAAGAATGGTGAATATAGGAATTCTATCAAGATCAAAAAGCATGACACTACCACCATACCCATTCAGGTCATTTACAAGAAGGACATATGGGGGGAAGAAGCTTATCCCTTCAGGCACGTTACCTCGTGTGCAATTCTATGCTCCCTGGCGGCGCATTGAGAAACGATGGCGGAATCTGCCTGAAGAAGTTAAAGTAATCCAAGGACTTTACTCCAAGGTCATTACGTTCGTTAGCGAAAGCCGTAGATTCGTCAGCTTCAGGTTTGCCCTCGCAGAGTAAGTGACTGGATTTTGCTTCCGAAGATCTTTGAATTCGAGGCGGACCGTTGCTCATCCGCGAGCACTGCACTTTCCTTTCCCATGGCCACGCGGTCACCTTCTCGATTCTCCTAGGGTCTCCTTTGTGTTTTTGAGCGCGCAAATGTGTCCCTTGAGGCACGGTCACAAGATGAAGCCTTTCCTGGAGCTCTAGTGGAATCACACTCCGCTGTGTCACCCTGATTGTCGAATTGTATATTTTTGGTTCCTAAGACCAGCATTCCTGCTCTCGCTAGTTCGCGAGCTCGACTTTAAGACCCTTCAGTGGTTGTTGAGAAGACATTCAAGTATCCCCGTCTGGCAGTTCCCACCCGTATCTCAGATTCTCAACATTCCCTGGAACAAAGACCTATCTACTTTGATCGAAGGCATTCTCCACCACCCCATTATGCCGATCACCCCGTCTTTGATACTGTTCCTTGTGCATCATCGTTGCTCGGCTTGTGGTAAAATCGCGCATGGTTGGAAACCACATGCCACTTATCGTTCAATCTGCATTGGGGGATGACATTGACGATGGCACTGTACGCGTATCAATTACGGCAACTTAAATTCACGTCAGGGCTTACTAGTTATCTTACCCATCATCCATCTCTTCTGCCAAGTTGGTGGCCTTTCGAGGATGACCCTTCCCGGCGGCCACGTCGTCTGTGAGGTCCGCGGGAAGTGATGTCTTACTGCGCTTCGACTGATTTTCGTTCTCGACTTCTAAGCGAGTGGGATGGGAGAAATGTTCGCTATTTATTTGTATATTTTCTTGGGTGTTTCGTCAATGCTTAGCATTTCTCTTCAATGCATCACTCCGAAAAGATTATTGATCTACCACTTGCCATTCTCGACAATTTGTGAAATCAATATACCAAAAAGGTGGTGTACGTACCACTAGTGCGCTTTCTCCGCACAAATGAATCAGATACAAAGATGAAGCTTAAAGTGATATCAGCGACTTTGTGAAGTTCCTGAAGGGTCCTCGAAAGGGCATCAAGGCGATGCAGTTCTGGTAGTCATCCCAACGAGGCGGTGGCCGCATTCGAAAGCTTATTTTGTTTGCGCACATGTATATGCATGCACACGCCTATCCTCCTAAGTGATATGCTCTGATAAAGCGCGCCTCGCGTCGTAGGCGATGTGGTGGGACTCTGGATCGGGGCGGGTTCGAGATGTGATGAGATGAACCCTCCGCACTTTCTCCCCTTGTTCCTTTCTTCTCACCCAGCGTATCGTACTGTTTCGTACTGTATACATATGAGGAGCGGTCTATATACGGTTAGTTTGGTTTATGTCATCATGATCGCGATGGTTTCGACTCAGCAATCCATGATCCAGGGCACCTGCAGGGATCGTGATTCCCTGAGCAGGTAAAATGAAACTGGTGCATATACCATTTTGGTAATCATTGCGCTTGTTCGAAGCGCCCGACGGTGATCCCGTTCCAACTCGTTCACACCGAAAATAGCAAGCGGACCGGAAAGTATCCGGGATAAGGGGGGTACATCCCGAAATATAATCGAGTAATGCAAGGTAATAATTCAATCAATAACGAGCGAACCTCCGAATTGTTCAGATTTCATTGTGCGAAGCAAGATGATAAGAAGCAGCCTGTTATGAGATAGAACCCCAGAACACTGGAATCAAACCGGATGCAAGCGGAGGACACGAGGTGCAGACGAGTTCCGCAGGATCATGTGCAGCACTGCAGTGGGAGAAACATGACATTTCGCAACGAACTTCACCCGAGCCCGGTGATCAGAATACTCTTGTCCATCGAAAAAGAGTGTGCAATTTTAGTGGCCATCGAGGTACAGTTGGCAACGAGTTGTGTTGTTTCAAGAAAGCAGACACGATGAGTATCCATTGAGTAGTACAAACGATTAAGTTGCTCTAGGTAGTCAGTATAATAATATTATTATTACACACGAACGGTGTTCGATACAAGGCATCCAGATAGGATTCAATGTTACAGCGGTCGCGGTCACTGTGGGGCCGAAAAGGCAGGTCCGGTATTTAGAGAAGAATGCAATGGCGCCTGGTTATAATAGGCGTGCGACTGCGAGTCTGCCGAGTGGGAGGGCAGCCTAGCCGAACTCTGCGACGGACTTGGATTGAAGCTAGGAGACAGCGACGAGTGGTCGTGCTGTGTAGAATATAACGAGGTCTGACTGTGCATGTTATGAGGCGCAAAGGGGTTGGATGGCAGGGACGGAGGCGCAGACATCGGAACACCTGATGGAATGTAACCAGACTGTCCTCCGCTCCCGGAATGATGGCTATGTCCGATATTGTAGGAAGACAGCCCAAGCCTATTCTGGGGATAATCTAGGCCACCCCCGCCGCCACTACCATTATAGTGTGACGGGCGTGCAAGAAGTTGCCGAGTAGTTGCACCATAATCTGCAGGCGCTGAGTTCTGGTGATGATGACCTGCGGGGAGCGACTGAAGAGACATGGGATGGTACAGCTGTAGACTTTCTGCAGGCAGTGACGCGCGCCGCGCGACCGGGTCTAGGAGAGAAGGAGGCACGGTACGAGTAGAAGATGGATATGGTGCAGAGGTGGTTGGTCCTTGTGCTGCTCGGTGGGCGGGTGCTAAAATCCGGCGGCGAGCCTGCAAATGGTTTAATTGATTAAATTGCCGGGAGGGATAAGTACCAAGATACGTACATTGATCATCCAATTAGACACTTGACTCATGCTCAATCCAGTCGCATTACAGAGTTGCTTTTTTTCATCCTCGCTGGGGTATGGATGATCTGAATGACGATGCAACCAAGCTTTGAGATAATCTGTGGTTTCCTTGGGTAGCTTGCCCCTCTTCCGCATCGGGCGATCAGCTAGTGTGGATGATGCGGCAGTCGGAGGAGAGCGTGGTGTAGGAGACGACGCCGTTGCTGGCGCGGGGGCAGAGGGGGGTATGGGGCTGTTTGTTGTGTTTAACGATGCGTTGTTCGAGGGGTAGGCATAATCCTGGTTAGAAAAATTCCAGTCATCCCTAGGCGGAGCTGATGTGGTGTACAGTCTACGATCCTGCTGAACAGGGAGACGTGGTGTAGCGGAATACATTTGAGGGGGCGTTGTGCTAAAGGAGGAATGCCTGATGCTGTCGTCGTACTTGTTGATGCCGTTTGGTAACTGGCCTGTCGAGCTCGGGCGAACTATGCCAGAAGGGGAGTCGTTCCAAGAGTCACTTTCCACGTATGTAGAAGTAGGGTTGCCCTGCGACCTGATATCAGGGGTAAGGGGCGATGTGAAATTGGAAGAGGAAAAATGAGAACTGGAGGGAGTTGCGCTAGAGATCGTAGTACTAAGGTATGAGGAGGAGTCTGTGTAAGAATAGTTGAGGTGGGTGTCAGCAGTCAGGCGAGGACGACCAGAAGGTCTATCTGTGAATTCAGAGGTATCTGATGGAGGGGGGAAATGGTATGAGCCCAGGTTAGAGGAGGCTTGAGATTGGCGACGGGGGTTGGTAGGGGGGTATGGGGCGGATCGATAGCGAGAATGTGATTCAGATGAGATAGCTGGTAACGAGGAACGGCGAAACGGATCCTCGAAGGTGGTAAATATGGAAGGTAGTTGTACCTTTGAGTTGTCGAGACCAGCCTCGACGGTCTTAGTATCTTGTTGAGGGTTCTGAGGAGAATCAAAATCCCAAGAAGGTTGTTCAGTAGGACGGGGTCTATGGGGTTGAGGAGAGCTAGAAGGAGACAATGGACGTTTTTCTTGGCGAGAGGCTACGCTGCTGTCTGTCTCTGCTGCCGAGACGGTGGAGCCTGACATTCGTCGAGCAGAATAATCAAAGTCCGAGTCGGTGGGACTGAGAATAAATATAATAAAAAGAGGGAGGTCAGATATGGAGATCCGAGAGCTGCGAGACAAGGCACGGATGACCCACACAATAGCCGGGGAGGCACAGTTAGATAAATCGTCCGAGAAGGTGACGGAGTCGGTTTTTTGATCAAGTCTGTCAGACAGTCGAGAGTTCAATGAGATGATATGATTTGAGGAAGAGGAAGAAAAAAGATCAAGTTAGTTTAATAGAAATGATCTTTTTTGACATATGACAGGTGGAGGATTATCAAATCTTTGATCAAAAGACATATGGGAAGGGGAGGGGGAAATGAAAGGAAATTAGTAACTCACAAAGAAAGTTGCAACTGAGAAACGTTGTAAGAATTGATAGCAAGGGGAGAATTGAGTTTGTTCTCAATCATCTGAGCAAAGGGGTGCAACGACGGGGCTAGAGGATAAATTATCGAGAATGTGACGGGATTTTAAGAGGCAAGGAGGAATCCGAGTTGGGAAATAACACGAAATACAGAATGAAATAAGCAAAAATAAGCTATGAAATTCGATACCAGATTGATCACTTCGAAATCATTCTTGGCGGGTCATTTCATCTCAAAAACTAGATCGCTAAATCCAGGCACTTATAAACCCTTTCATGGGAATATCCCAAACAACTCAGAATTCTTCCTTCACAGCACATTTCATACACAACTTCGGATCCCCGACATCAGCGCGTCATCATATCAAATATTCTTCATTCTATCCTCAGCAATTGTCGGTAGCGAATAATGCTTGGGCTAAAGCCTGAACCAAACAATCCAGCGTTTAACACAACACCTGCGAATTAACGTAACCTCCCATGCAAGATTTTTACCCGGTCCGTGTGGAAATTGTAAATTCTGAACTAAAAATGTCTCTGTCGAGTTGCTGTAGAGATATATATATTATAAAAACAAAGAAAAAAAGAAAAGAGAAAAAAAAAAAAGAGAAGAGAGATCTTAGGCTGTGCGAGACTCAATTAATCAAAATGCCGAAAGTTCGATTGGGGTTGCCCAATTGGATCACTTCTTTTTTCATTGCCTTGACGAGATGGATTTTTGCCCACAGAAGTACGGTGTGATAAAATCGTTTAGCGAATGCTCAAGCTAGGACCTCCTCGGTCCCGTTTCCCCGTAGCAGAAGCAAAGTTGAGATTCAAAGTCTCAGATCTCACGTTGCTGCCCTCTGTCAACCTGTCTTTGTCTTTAACCTTGTTTCTCGACATCATAAGACGGTACCGTAATAAAGACGTCAATCTACCAAACAGATATCTTTATGTACTCACGCCGAGAGTCCCACTCCCTCTCGTCAATCAAGTTCGTTATCCACGCCTCCTCTCTCCCTGGCTTCGCAACCCGTATCATCCCAAGGCAGTCATCCTTGCATATCAAATTTGTATCATAGATACAGCAGCATAAATAACGATATCCCCCCGCATATGGTTATATGTGCTTCACTTTGGCCTCGAGGAATCCCCCTCAAGTTTCAGATGGGGCCGGCTGATCCCACTCCCATTTCAGGCACCCTTTTCTTTGCGCGGACTTCATTCTATGTCCTTAAGCCGTTCCAATAGGGTTCAGTTACGTTCTCTTTGCCCGCGCCAACGGTCGGCAGGGTTCCAGAAGCAGTATCATCTTGGCCTACATTCCGTTGCGGCCTTCCGTATCGATCGTCGCCGTCAAGTGTTGTGACCAGTGTCACTCCTCACATGTCACACCCCACAACAACACTTCCAAATCCAGTTACTCATCGCAGTCCACCCATTGACCTTCGGGATCGACAGCCGAATTTTTGTTCAAAGATCAGCACAAGACCGTCTCTGAGCGTCTCCCTTGAAGATTGTTGAAATCATTACCTACCGCAATCCCGTCGCTTCTCACTTACTTCCGCCCATCATTAATGTATCTCCTTCACGTAACAATTATTCCACAGCATTGAGACTTACTAGATAGAGAAAGATAACCAAGCATATGATAGATTATGATGGTTTTACACCACAAATACTATGTTGAGTAAGCATGAACCGGAGTCTGTAAGCAGGTGTTACCACTTTGTGCCACCAGCACCGATTATCCCTGTCATCGTCCCTGACTTCCCCTTAACCCCCTTAATTTTATGCTTCGCCATCATACCCTGCAGCAGTTGATCAGCCTTCGCCCGTTCCTTCTCCGTCACCTCTACCCCATCTAACATCCGAATTTGGGGACATGCACGCATGACCAAGCCTCGGTATGCCAGGCGGCCGACATATGCATCATCCGGAAGGTCCCGGCGGAACTTCGAGTCCAGCTCTTGCCATCCATATTCCGTACTTCCTTTCTCACCCCTGGGACAAGATTCCTCTCCCTCGCTACTACCGTTTCTCTCGGAAGGTTGCAATGCCCCTGGCAGGTCTTTCACTAGAAGAGGCAAATACCACCCGAGCGTACAGGGGTTCATCCTGGAACCGGAGCATTAGCGCTCACGATACGCCCCAGTGGAGAGTGTGTAAACTCTGCAGGGTCCAAATTCTCACCTGAAATCGAGCATTTCCACATCAGGCATACGTTGTAATATGCGGATTAGCGGTTTAGTCCCCTTCAAGCGAGAGCCAATCATGGTGAGCCTTTTTAGCCTGGTGAGCCCCTCTAACGGGATAGCATCGTCCAAAAAGTTATAGTTGAGGTTCAGGACCCTCAGATTGGGCGTTAGACGAGCGAGATCGTGTGGGAGGGTCGTCAGTCGGCAAGCGGCAACCTCAAGGTACACCAGATTGTAACATGGCTCGTCGATGAAATCACTATTCAGTCTGTTGCCTAGAAAATAGATAAGCCAAGCCAAGCCAAGCCCTGTTTCGATACGAACCTGAGAGGTATACCCGTTTCACATCGCGAAACTGGCGAGTTGAGAGGTGGCTGCCGATCGCACCATCGCCATCATCAAGAACCAGGCACAAGACAATGAAGAATTCCGTCATTAACGTGAACCCAAACTCCGAAAAAACTTGACTCACAAACCGCGGCAGCTCTGGTTTCGCATGCTCAGGTTTTCCAGTTTAGCTAAGCGTTCCGCTTTTACGAGAGACTCAAGCGAGTTGTTGTCCACATAGAGCGTGCGCAGGTTTGGGAATGGAGCGACGTTGAGACGCTGGAGTCGGTTCCCGCTCGCTCGTAAGATACGTAACCTTGGCATTAGGCTACCAGGCTCAAGATGGTCCACTTGATTATTGTCTTCAGAAACCTGTGCTCGTCATCCAAGGCACATAAGATGGCGGTGAGATTCACCCACCGATATTCAGTGCAATTAGAGCAGGTAATGTTGATGCCAAGTTTAGAACACTGATTAGACGGTTCCCGCTTAGGTTTAGCATCTCCAGACGTGACCTGTATACATTCTTCGTCAGAGATAGGAGGAGTCTTTGAAAATGATTCGTACCATCGAACCTTGGAAAAATCGGCTTCCTGAATTTGATTGCCTTGCAGACTGAGCTTGGTTAGCCCATCCAATTTCTGAAGGCCGTCGATACTGGTAATGCGATTGTCATCAGCTCTCAGTTCCCTCAAGTGCCGAAGACACTGCAGTTCTGGAGGAGTTTTTCGATTGTCAGCCACGTTTTTAACAGTGTCTCGGTACCTACGTGTCAGTGAATCTATGTCGTTATGACTTATGTCGAGGCTTTCGATATTCTGCAGGTGACCAAATGAACTGACACCTGTCAGTCTTCAGAGAGGCATGATATCAGTGGTGTCGACCCCAATAAATCACATAAAGCCTACAAATTGTGAGCGACAGAAAGCGTCCGCACAGAATTGGGGATGCCGCTCAGCCATGACAGCTGGTTGTAATTTCTATTCGCAGGGTAGTCAGCCGTCGCGAGTGCTTCCGCAGATGTCATAGACAACAACTTACAATATCAGCGAGTCTAGCTTTGGTAAAAACTCCTTCAGACGAGCAACACCATCCAACGACTTGCGAGAAAGGTCAATGGTGTGCAGTTCTTCCCAGTACGGCTCAAATGGCTGGATATCAGTGATCACCTGCACGAGTCGGTCATGTGACAAGCCAAAGGAGCACTCAGTCAAGAAAGTAGCGTTCGTCTTCTGGGTATTTTTATTTAAACGACTTTTCTGCGACATTGAGAAGACTCGGCGCGGCAACCCACTGCAATCGACGACATCTGTTTGACTGCTTGGTCGTCTAGTAGCAAAGGGCTCAAGTTGCTCCGTGGGCTGATGACCGGAACCTGTGGACTTCGTTGGAGAGAAATCATCGAAGTCTTGCAATATTTCAACACTAGGCAACAAACACAGAAAAAAAGGTAATAACTTACCAGGACTTTCTAGGTTCTGCATCATCTCCGCTATACGCTTGGACCTTGCCGAGGGTATGAATGACCCCTGCACAGGGTCCTGCTCCGATATGCTCGTGGCAAGACTCACAACGTCGTCATCGCTCTCGTGGCCCTTTGGGTTCAAGCCCCGTATAGGCCCATCCCTCTTTCCATCAGAGAAGCTTACGGAACGACGATGACCAAGGCGATGAGCTGGGGTGCAGTAACGTTCCCGGTTCGGGTCCTTCATAGCCGAAACAGGGGTGGCGCTGGTGCTCTTGGGCGCTGGGCGGGGCATTGAGGCGATGAGCGACGATGGTTTGCTGTGCGGTGTAACGGGTGCGACCCCGATTGGGCAAGCTATTGAAACCGGTTGGATAGGTGAAACATCTTGCGGTTCAGGGGAAGATTCATCCTCCGATTCGAAAATAGTGCCAGCGTCCTCGCGTCCACCTCCGTTTGCAACTCCATCGTGATCGTCTGATTCGGAATCACTAGTCCGCACTTCTTCTCCCTCTTCCGATTCATCCGAGGGCACAATGCGAATAACTGCGACTGACGGCCCATCGAAAGAGAAGGATGCTAGGTCCACTTCTTCCCGATCATTCATCTCCACGTCCTCCCCGTCATCCTCGATACGACTCAACTCCGTTTGATCATGCTTTCCAACAGCATCAGGAACTTCAGCTTCACTTATGCTAACATTTTCCTGCGCATCCCCGGAGTCATCTTCCTTCAGACTCTCTATATCTTTGAATGGGTCCTCACTCTCCCCATCCGTGCCAGTAGTTTGGTCTCGCTGATCCTCAGCATCGGAGACCACGCGGGCTGCAGCCCTCACCCACTTCATGAGGTCCTTGTCATAGACCATACGGCCAACTCTCTGTGGAAGAGCCGGTACATCTGATGGTGCGATGTGGGTGATCTGAACTGGACCAGGATGTTTCACGAACGACGGCGCGCTGCTCGTGATAGTTCCAGAAGCTGTACTAGAGGACACCATCCTATTTATCGAGGAAGAGGAATACGAAAGAGGTGCATGCGCCACCTGCGGGCTTGTCGAAAGAGTAACTCGAATATGTGGGACATTACTGAGAGCTGCATTGGGCATGACAGAGATGGATGTACCTGGCTCTTGCCAAGGTGCTTCGATGGACATATTGGACATTTCGTGTTCTAGGGTTCGATCAGCATCTTCGATGCCGAGATTGCGCGAAGCCCTCCGGGGGCTACGGTAGTTCCTGGAAGAAGAGGACGGTCTGCGGGGAGATCCGAACTTACTAGCCTTCTTCCTGGCGCCGTGTTCCTTGACTTCGGATACAGACCATGAGCTGCTGTAGGAGCGTTCGATACGTGAACCTTCGTCTGAGTGCGTAAGGTGGGATACTTCGGTGGTACCCGAAAAAAGACGTTTAGAACCTCGAATATCATTTTTGATTTGCTGCATCAGCGTCGCTGCTTGATGACGATATGCCAGAGAGGAATTGTTGCTGGGAACAGTTACGGCTGTCGATGAACCCGTACTGCGATCACTAGCGACACGGAGCGCAGAGGTACTAGTTCCTGTCGAAGAGCTCGCCATAAACTCGTAAACATTTCAATGACTCACATACCTGGTGAAAGATTAGGCTGCGTGATAAGAGCCTCAGCTCTACTATCTGCGTGACTTGCAGGTGATTGCAAACCTGCTGTAGTAGATATCGTGGAGAAATCGCGCGCAGACTTGATCTGTTGCATGAGGGAACGAGACTCGCCAACATAATCGACCCTTGCCACCCTTGGCCTCGCAATGGTAGCACCCGCACCGTCACCTTCACCATAATAGTGGCTTGGAGGGCTGAGTTTAACCCGTTTAATGCTACGGATGGGTGTATCGTCTGAGACAGTGGTCTCTTCCGCGTTGACCAAAGCGAGGCCTGGAATGCTCCTGGAAGAACCATTGCCTTCTGCGCTTCCCCCAGAAGGCGTGTTAATAGCTATTGAATCAACCATTGCCGATAAGTGGTCACGGGTGAATGTGTCGTATTGAAGCTGAAAAAGACGTAGGCGTGGGTCTGTCATTGGAGGTCG
>Ga0153976_1000742_pt1 | contig 11469 bp, 10 predicted proteins | sample TSGA060MetaG_FD_104717 | JGI IMG/M metagenome (GOLD analysis project Ga0153976, IMG submission 104717) | Attine ant fungus gardens microbial communities from Georgia, USA - TSGA060 MetaG | ecosystem: Host-associated > Fungi > Mycelium > Unclassified | place: USA: Georgia, Yuchi Wildlife... | reverse complement strand
CAAGCTAAAAGTACGGTCCTTCGCATTATTGGATGCATCTAAGCATGAACAAAACGACAGTTTAGCATGTTCAACAGATGCCAGTTAGTAGATTGCGTACATGTGAGATCTAAAATGTACAGCGAGATGCGCATGGGTACATACGTGAGTACTTGTACATCGTGTGAAAGAGACAACGAGTGAGGAATAGAAAAGCAAACAACCAAAAAATCAATCCTAAATCCGCAATGTAGAAAGGAAAAGGGCAACCCGCCCCCAATCAATGCTTAATCCAAAGGTATCAAAAAACTCGCCAATGCCCAGCCCACCTCTCCTCTCCCCTTCGCGTCCCTACCCCTCCCTCCTCCTTCCACATCAATAACCTCCCTCACAAGCAATAAACAATCCTCCCCATCATCAACATAAAGCGGCAAATCTGGATGCGTGCTGGGATGTCCATACTCCCTGAGCACATCGAACGTATCTCCAGGTCGTAGCTCGAAGAACGGGAGACCGCGATACGATACGCCCTGAGGTGGGATACACACGTGTATCGCAGCGCACTGGTAGAGCGCCCGCAGCCCTTGTAGGTCGGTGTTGCGTCGCGTGGGGGTGTGAGGGGAGGAAGTACGGGTCGGCGTAGGCAGTGTTGGGTATGCGTACGCGTATGCGGGCAGCCCCGTATCAGTACTATGATAACTCGGGGCTTGCGTGCTCGGAGCTCCAAGGCTCTTGACAGAACTCGACCGCCTCCTGTGATATGATGGTCGTAACGAATCTGTGATCTTGCTTTTTAGGCTCGGTCGACGTCCCCGCTCTTTCTCTCTTTCTCTTTCTCGTTCCTCCTCCTCTTCGTCAAATGTGGCGAAGGACGAAGGGCTTGGAGGGAGGTCGATTCCTGAGGCTGTGGTGTTGAGCATAGGGCCGGGCATACTCTTCATGCGTGCGGGCTTGAGGCGCGGTGGAGAGACGCCATTGCGAGATTGTGAGCGTGGTTGCGGAGCAGAAGGCACAGGTGGCACATCCTCGATCCCCATCCCCCTCGCAGGACTATTCCTATAGGACGTCCCTGACTTGCCAGATTTACCAGAACGCAAAGACTCATCAGAAGGTTTGCGGACAATCGGACCTGTGGGGATATTGTTGGTGCTTCCACTGCGTCGTCGACCAGTAGAGTCGTAAGACGTGCGTGATGCTGGGATACACGAAGAGGTGGAGGATTGTGAGCTGCGAGGGTCGAAGAAGTTTGGGGAACTGCGGGGATCGTAAGAACCTTGCGAGCTGCGGAAATCGTAGGAACTCTGTGAGCCCTGCGAATGGCGCACATCATACTCCCTCTCCCGCCCATATTTTGCATCGTCTCTCCTATATTCCTTCGGCCTCCCATCATATCGTGCATCGTACGAACTCTGGTGCTGATGTCGTTGTTGCCTCGTCCGTGTTGGCGATATCTGAGAATCTAGAGAAGCAAGCGCGCTCGTCACGTTCGCTGCTTTCGCGACTTGCTGTGATGTATGACGATGTTGCCCATGCTGTGCGGTCTGGTAAGGTAGATTCACGGGGCGAGGAGGTCGCTCGATCTTCTTGGGAGCATTGACAACCACTAATGTCCCAAGCACGCCCAACACGCCACTCCATCGTTCGCGCCAGACGCGTATAGTCTCTCCTCCATTCCCAGGCCCACCCACGCCCTTAGCATAGTCCTCAGGGTTCACACCGTCTTTCTGCACCCCCGTACTGTCAGTCCTTCCAAGACCCTCCCCCTCCACCCTCAGCGCATCCCACAATTCCGCCCACCGCTCCCTGACCACTGCCCAAAACGCCTCCATCACTCTACCAAGGTCTAGCACAACCCCATCAACACCCCGCTCCAGAAGCCTCACATACACAGGAAGCTCAACAGCAAGCTGCCCACGCAGTGCAACGTAGCTCTGGCTCGCCTGTAGCAGCGCCTCCGGCGGGCGCTGCTTGCGCGTCATGGGGAGGTGTAAGAGGTGCAGGTGCAGCGGATGGAGCGTGTGCATTGCGCTGAGGAGCTTGAGCGGCGAAACGGAGGTGGCTTTTAGGGATTGGAGGGAGGGGAGGATGTGCGCGTGAAGTTCGCGCTCGAGTTCTTCCGCGAGCTCGACCAGGCCTGTACAGAGCAGGAGGAATGCGTCAAAGGCTTCGCTTTGGCCGGTGCCTGTGGCTTCATGCGGGGGATTTGAGGGGAGGATGGGGGAGAGTTCAGGGCTTACAGTGACGCCGATCACACCTGCGAAAGCCCGTGCCCACTTGACGAGCGCCCCGAACAATACGCGCAGGCTCTTGGCATATGCCAGTGCGTCACGAGCGAGATGAGAGAGGGTAGTAATGTGCGATTTGAGTTTGCTTTCGAGGATAGTGAGGAGGGCCGACTCAGCGTTTTGAGGATCGGGATCTATTTCTGGCGCAGAGATGGAGGCTTTATGTTTCGAGGGCGACTTGGCGGAGGGTTTTGGAGCACGGAGAGAACGCATGCGGGAGACGGAGGCATTGACGACGCCCACCTTGGGAATGCCGATGCTGGCTACTCCACCTTGTCCACCGCCGTCTTTTGCATGCCCCGCCCCAAGGACCTCTCTAACGACTTCTACACGCCTCCTTCCCTCGTTCACAGCACGAGCTACTTCCTCCACTTTCTGCTTCGCCTCTCTCAGTTTCTCCAGCCCTTCAGACCCAGCCCTCAATTTTTCAAAAGCTACACCTATGCTCTCGTTTTCCGGGGTAACTACGACCACCGGCTCTGGGGTAGCATTGATCAGGGCACCCAACAACAATCCATATTTGAGCAGTCTCTGGACTGGCTTAATTAACAAGCTGGGCAAGTCCCATGCATGGGTGTGTGCCTCGACCAGTTCTTTGCTTTCCTTGAGCCAGCGGGAGAATTGGGGCGTGAGCCGCGGGGGAGAGTTGAGGGAGTCGAGGTGGGCGAGTGCACGAGGGTGGGCAGTGATGTAGGTTGTGTAGGGGGGCGCAAGGAGGGGAAGCTGAGGAGAACATTAGTGTCACGTCAGTGAGCCTGTATTAGGTGGAGAGGACTCACCACGTCCAGGAAAACCTCGCCTACACCGTTCCCTTCGTCTTCTTCGATCGCTTTCTCTAGCTTGGACACGAGGGTGTCAGATAGAACTGCAAGGTCAGAAATATTCCTAAAGATTATGCGAACGTCTGTGGTGGACAGTGGAGGCTCGGATGCCGGACTGCGTGAATGCTGTGTTGAGGTTGACGGAACATTAGGATTGGAGGTATCGCCTACGAAAATAGAAGTGAGTGTTTTGGGAGATCCGAGGGTGTGATGGTATACCCACCTATTTGTATAGGCGCGGTCAATTGGACAGAAGGCACATTGAGTTGTATCATCGGTGAGGAGCAAAGGCCGGAAGTGGATATGTCGGAGGTGGATACGGTGCTGACTGTGCGAGATGATGAGGACGAGCATGTTCCCCTGGATGTAGTGGAACCGGAACTTGAGCTAGATGTGTTTGAGCCAGAGTTTGAAATTCCTGAACCCGAGATTGGGCGTGCGCTAGAGAAACGGAAAGGTGGAGGGTAACCTGGAATGAAAGATGGATTAGAATGAAACAGGGACGAGAGAATGACTCACCAGATGCCAATCTCATATAAACATCTCTGATGAGTGCGAGGTCGCTTGCATAGGCTCTTTCGGAGGTAAGTAGTTCGAGGAGAGCATGATGGCGTTTGGTGAGTGCAGGGGTATGGGGTTGTGAATCGTCTTGGTGACTGGACATCGGTGGGGTGAGTTTAATGGGGAGAGAGAGCGGCAAAGTGGAAGGAGGAAGAGGGAGTTCTTTATCACGGGGAGAGGGTAAATGTGAATAGGTGAACTCTAGCGTAGGTGTAGGACCGCAGTTAATGGTATCGATGTCCACGGAATCTGTATCAAGCCCAGTATAGCTGTGAGCGAGCGTAGCGGCGAGGGTTTCGTTGAAGTGATCCGATTCCCTTTCTCTCTCAAACTCGTCTTCAAACTCGTCTACGACACCAAGGACGGAGTGGAGATCTGGAGTAGAGCCTAGAGCTTCAAGGAGCTGTGAAAGTGAGGAAAAACTTGGAGTACGGAGAACGGGGACCGACTCGGGGGCTGGCGCCAATAGGTTCTGCGGGGAATTGGCTATCATGATTGTAAAGCGTCGTGGTGGATGTGATAGAAGATGTGAAGATCCAATTGATCCTTCCAGTAATTCTGATAGTCTGAATCTTCTTCGTTTTCTTCCTTCTCCTCCTTCTCCTCGTTCCTCTTCTAGAACTGAACTGGGTCTTGGTCGAAGAGGTGACCTTGGTGGCAATATAGGTGGCGTAGACTCTTGACCTCGTGGTTTACTGATTCCGTGTTTTCTGTCAAGGTGACCGTCGTTGCCAATGGCCTCGAGGCAACCCCTACATGTTCCTTCTCCCTCGGAATTTACAATCTCCGTCTCAGCCATCAACTAAACTCGCCTTGAGGCAATATCGCCGCTTCAAGTCCCAGTAAGCCCTAAGCTTAAGTATACCAGTTTCACAACCTGCCAATATGATCACCATCAACGTCAGTATCACCATCCTTCCACGACGCTCGTGAGGCTGCCCTTCACTTGCCTATCTCGGCCTGAGAGGCTTTCTTGATTCTCGCTCGACGCGTAGAAAAGTACAGGTTGTGGTCGAGGATAAACTAGTAGATGCACAGTACCAGTGCTGGCAGTATCAAACTTCAACCTAGCCTTCCGCTCCTCATCATGATCCAGATTCTCTAGTTTCATCACTTCTCTATACAGTACTGCCAACTCACCATTTATCGCCCATGTCTCACTCGGGTAACCGAAATTTACCGCGCACCCGCGGCTTCCTGTGCAGAGCATCCCGGTTAGGGAGTACTCGGCTTATCTGGTCTACTGGAACTCGTCACCCCCACAGAATGGTGGCACGGGATGCTATAAACCAAGCGAAGTTTGGCCTACGTGGGCAAACCACTCCGCTCTTACCTGTCATGCGGCTCACGCCAGTGCTCAAATTAGCGATTCTCCTCACCCCACTCACAAAATGAGTTACAGTGGCTTTCCACTCCGAAACTTCAAGATAATGGTCATCCCCGGGAATTGGCCATTTAATTATTGGGAGCATTCGAGGTACGTCAATATTACGCTGCTCTATCAAGGAGCAAAGGAGCACTGATCAACGCGCCCTAAGCACGTGCATGATACGTGGTGGATCATGTAAACTCCAAGGATTACATCTGTCCACCAGTACGGGTCTGGTTGGATGTTGAGTTACCCTTTTATGTCCCTCGTTCTTCGAAAGGTCGCCCATTCTGCCTTTTTTCCGTGGTCTTTTTAGCGATCGGTGAAAGGCTTTGTGCAACGTCACTCTGACTTTTGGTAGCGGACTGGGATGGTGATATCAGGATCGTGGTCGCAGGCTGTCATTCTCTTTAAAGTGAGTTGTGAATGCGGAGGGGCGACAGTGGCCTCACGAGGTAGGTATGTCCGAACCTCGGATCGCGAGGAAGTTGGAAAATCAGATGTAACGGACCTTCTACGCGTGGTGAGGCCCATTCTTGCCTTAGACTGCGAAGGAAAAAAATAGGCGAGTGGAATCTTACACCGAGCAACACCACCCGAGACTCATGCACCTCACCGCTCCGCTTCGGCACAGGTACTGTCCATATTTGGAGTCTTACCCCTATCACCAGATCAGATGTCGAAGGTTCATTGCATCAAGCAAGTCACCTACTACTCTGCTGCACGTAACAAGCCCCTCTCTCGTCGTTGTCGCAGTACCGCTGCTGAACCCCCTGAGCATGCTCAGACTCGTCATCATGAGTAGGTATTTGCAGGCTGGCATAGAACTCCTCGTTCCACACGTGTACGTGTCTCGCGTGGTCGCTGAAACGTGGAGAACCCCAAATGCATGCCGTGCAACACACTATTACCGATGACAGATTTCGCCACGGATGGGACGCATTATTTGCGACGGCGACCGAAGGAGTCATGCATGTTCCCGAGCAGTATGACAAGATATTTCCTCATGCCCTTGCAATATCTGTAATCTGTCTCACGAAAGCGCTTGAAGTAGGTGTAGTTAGTTCGATGGTTATAGCACGAATTAGATATTTACCCTTGAAGGGACAGAAAATGGAAACGACCGCAGTCGCAGCTATGCGAAGCCCGCAAGGAAAATCTCAACATATTCGAAGACTTCCATCTGAGCTGCTGGGGCCGTCTGATGACCATCAAAATCTGACAAACCTGGCCAAAATGCCGACGAGATCTGCAAGTGAGTTTCAATGATACCTGCGGAAAGGTAACTTAATTACCATATCTATTTGATCAGCGAAATTTTGAGCTCATATTTTGCAACAAGCGATTTCCCAGGCTGCAGTGGATTCCAACCAGCGGATGCGTGCGTCGTGATTTTCTGCTGTGCCAGATTTTTTTATTTGATGAAACTGCGGTGTTAATCGCAGGGTGTTACTGTCCAGAGCTGCAGTGGATTACAACTAGCGGATGCGTGCGTTGTGATTTTCTGTTGTACCAGGTCTTTTATTTGATGTGAAAATGTGGTGCTAATCGCAGGCTGTTTCTGTGCTGCCAACAACAGGCTATTGTATGAAGTGTCCATTGTTGTTCCATAAGCGTACTGCGCTGCGTACAGCTAGTAATCACGGTTGGGGTTGAGCGAGATGGGATCGCAGTGGATCGCAGGGCATCCACGCATCCAGTAGTACAGAGCAAGATAAATGAGAAATATGCCGAGCTGCAGTAGATTGACGCGCCAGGACTCCCTGCTGTACCAGACTTTTTATTTGATGTGAAAGTGCGATGTTAATCGGGGTGTTGTTGTACTGCCACCAATAATGTGCTACGGTACGAAGTGTCCGCGGTCGCTCCACAACTGTACATTCATGTTCATTACAGTTGCGAGAGGATGGGCATCCATACGTCCAGATATAGCGAGATAAATCTTGATTGATTTGTTATTTCATGGATTGCATGGCTAGAAGAAAGGCTAGGAGATGAATATCAGATCTGATGCGTTGAGAGTTCCAGTCTGAGAATAGAACCCCTTATTCTGGCTTAGCGCACCATGTTCCGTGTACGAGTGACTAGACATAATCTCGTGGAATATCTTCAGTTGTTCGAAAGAGGTGAGCCAAGTTGACCGTCAGTGTAGGCTGTGAACGAGGAACATGTGTATTGAATTAGATTACTCCACGGAAAGATTATTTTTTGGGGTTTGACGTTTGTGAGGCTGGAGTGCTGTGTTCACCGCGGGACAGAGATAATAGACACGGAGGGAATTTTCGAGTGGAATGAGCAGATTACTTCGAGTCGGGAGATTTGGCAGGAACAGCCGGGGCTCGGGGTCGTCAAAATACATAATATGCGATCTTCATATTCTCCTGCTTAATTGAAGGGTGGACGGAAAATACAATGAACGGCAACCTCGTACTTGTTCTCGTGGTCCTCCTTGATTGGTGCACTGAGTTGTGGTGAGACTTGTTGACGAGAGCAGTGCAAATCTATATATCAACTATTCTGGACAAAATAGGGTTCCGGGGTTCTGCAAACGCCTGATAATTGTGTAGTCACTCCTCACCCTACTATGTCCTGATTTTTTTTTTTCGCGCGGCAGGAGCGCTGTCCAACTTGAACAAAAATACTCTCGTCCATTTCACCGGATCGTTTCTGGCAATCTCTCAGGCTAAAAGTCAGCATCATGCAAGGCACATATCTTTTTGCATCTTTCAAATTTACCACACTGGGTCAGATGCTCAGAAATTTTTGGTCTCAAAGCTTACCGCTGCAATGAACTCTTGACGCCGTGCCGTAAGAATCCTTTGGACCTCATAAGAAGATGGCGCACCATGTGAAGCTCAGAAGCGCTTGCATGACAGGTCACGGCAGGTCAATGACATCTTGATTGAGTTATGCTATTCCGCCACTATATCCTACTTATTGAGGGTTGCCGCAAACTTCGATTTGCGGGATGAGCCGACGGCTTTCGGTGCCATTTGACAACGGACGCCGAGAGGATAAGGACGGGGGTCACTCGCCTAAGTCATGACATGAAATGGGTGTGTGGATTTAAAGTTATTCGCAGAAGTGCGCTCGGTTGCGGCAACAACGAGAGCAGCTTCAAGCGTATCCAGTTTGAAGGAAGCCGGCGGCCGACTGCATTAAGAACGAGAACGTACCTTTGAAGCCAAGCAAACGCCTCAACGAACGCTTGGAACGCGGAAGTTCATTCCTGATGCGCAGCAGTCGCTCGAAGGCGAGACCAAAGTGGAATAGCGGTTGGAATAGTAATTACTCAACTAGTTTCATTGAATTGAGGTAGGCGAACAACGTTCTGCTGACTCGGAATTTGTAATTGGACAACATCGCCAATACTGCGCTGCAAACACGATCGTTGGGTGTGGCGAGTCGCTGGACTGGCAGTTGCACCGATGGAGACATTTCCTACAGAAATTCTACAACATATCTTTACCTTCCTTCCAGTGCAAGACATTGTCCGTGTTCGAAGAGTATGGTCTATTCATGATCATTGCCTTATTGTCTTTTGACGATGTATATCGCAGGTTTGCAGTTCCTTCCAGCAAGCTAGCCAGGACCGCCATGTCTGGAGTACAGTATACAAGTATTGCAGGCTACCTCGTCTGCCTGGTCCACTTCCCGGACAAACCGCATTTCACCTCGAGAATTCGTTGACGCAAAGCGCTAAGCTGAAAAGGAACTGGACCCAAGCCATAGTAAAACCACTCTACAATCGAACACTTCATTGGCCTCTATCCAACGATGTCCGTGGCTCCCTCTTAATCGGCTCCTGGATCATAGTTGCAGGGTCGAAGCAAATCGTCTGCTACAACATGCACATGAGGGGCGGTGATGGTTCAATAATCTACGATGCTTCTCCATCTGGAATCTACGCCTTTACTGCTACCGGAGCTTTATACTACGGAGAACAACACAGTGCATATCTTATAGTTCAAGAGGTGGATGATTCTAAGAGGTGCCTTCCTTCTTAAAACTGTGAAAAATACTAAGAAAACTACTAAAGGGTTGTGAAAATATTTCAATTGCTGATTCCCAACCACCAATCAGTGAATACCCCCACACTAGAATTGCTTTCAGAACGACAAATTACTTTCCTTCATCATTTTGTAGCGACAGCCGGTCCTCGCTATTTTGCAGCTGCACCGATGTATCTTGGAAGCGATCACACCGATGTCTATGTCATGGATACAAAATATTGCCGACGTTTATATATCCCATCCCATTTTGAGAGCGCGCATCCATCCAATCAGGTCAGTTAGGAAAGGGCTTCAACGTATATTAACCAATATTCAAGCCGATCCTTAGCCAATACTTCCTCCCGGCCTGGCCTTCTCCACACTACTCGTGTGCTCTAGTCATCTCCTAGTGCTGAGAATGGTACCGCGTGGAATAATCTACTGCGCCGCCTTCGTCAGCGCTTTCAAATTGCCTTCGGATGGAGATATGGAGTATGGATCCTCCACTCTTCAGATGACACATTCGGGAGTCTTTCCAGATATTGGGTTTATGGATGTCACCTGTCTTCGTGACTCAGTTGTAGATGGGACGACCGGCAGCACGCTATTAACATTGATCGGTCATGCACGGGCGCCAACGTACCAAACAAGTCGGACAATCGATATTGTCCGTCTTGAGCTTACTACTGATGGTCGTATCCTCATGCCCGAATGTCGGACGCTAATGGAACTTCAATTTGGGTTTACGATCCACCTCCAATGCTCCCAAGGTTGTGGTAGAGGTCTATTGGAAGCTTTCACGTCTTCCCAGAAGAGACTGGCCATTTCCGTTGATGACACTGATCAGGATTCACTACTCATGGTATCAACCATCGACGCGTCGCCTAGAGCACAAATTTTCAGATTTGATGGGATTGGGGGAAGAATTTGCCAGAGATCGAGGGATACTGGAATGGAACTGGAGGTAGTAAACTTCGTTTAGGATTCGGGTGGTGTAAGAGAAATTTCTTCATGTGCAGTGCAAGGCAGTGCGGCAACGAGTTCTGATGATCGAACTGGTTATATGATACATCGCAAAACTTCGTAATGACGTGAACCGCAACTTTGAACACATAACACTATTCCCTCTCAGAAGGTTCCAACCCTATATCCATGTTTATCCGCTTCGAAAGGCATGTTCCACATGGTTACACGCGGGTTCATGCTATGCAACATTTACAATATTCCGCGGACTCTTTCTTCCCGCAAAATCCCAAAAACAAGGCTGAAAGTGGCAGTTTTGAAAAGGGGCTTGGCTCAGACGATGGGAGATATAATCAGCTGAAGACAATGACACAGTGAGGAAGGAACAAAGTGATGTGAATATGTATGATGTACTGGCCGACCCGTGGAAAGAATATTTTTGGAGGACTTTGCCGCTGTAGAAATGTCAACGACAATGGGTCCGCTCTTTGCTATGCTCACCTGCCAATGGCATAAATCACAAAGAAGATCCACGCCAGTCCCCCGAACCTATTATCGGACAGTAAGGACAAACAAAGCGAGTTGATCACTTTCTGTCGGGAAATTTGAGCAGGAAACCGAGATGACTCGGATCAGTGAACTCTGAAAAATTCAAGGGTGGAAAGTTCAAATTGGCAGTAAAAGGCAAAAGACTGAGAATTTGGATAGCATTAATTTGAGCGAAGGGGCATAGGGGGTTCCGGAGTTATCTAAACGCCTGACAAGTATATGCCCGGTCAGCATGCCCTGAATTTCTTCCCGAGTTGCGCAACAGGAGCCTCATCCCAAAAAAAGCTTTCATTCCGCCAAGCTCCCAGGATAAAATTTCAGGAAGGCATAGGTCAGATTGTTACATCGGTTCCAATGACCCCACTGAGAAGCTGAAGCACTGTGATCCGTGGCCAGGAATTGATCGGTCTCATTGGAAGACCCACGCCTACCCAGACCTGTCAAACCGAACTAATTGACTTTTCCTTCAGACACCAAATGAAATATCGTATCAAGAAGCACGTACAGATGTAGAAACTACTTTGCGATAAGTTACACCCTGCCACCATATCACTGGCGCCCGATTTGTCGCCCTTGACACCTCGCAGTTCTCGGTTTCTTGAACGTCCATTCTATTAAGATCCTAGTGGAAGGTCGAAGATGAAGGGATAGCAGCATTGCAGATGGACTCAAATTCTCATGTAAGTTGGCTGTTGCAGCGATGAAATCACCAGGCAAACACATGTGGCTGGTCAGTGCGCCTTGTTTGACCTTAACCGTGTGACGTCCATCTGCCAGGTATAGTAGTAGTTCTCTCGCGCTCGACTGAACAGTCATATCGCCACATCGCAAGTCTATGGATAGAGGAAATGCCCTTAGTTGGAATATAACACTGAATTGCTAGGCGTCAGCAGAGAGGTTCTCACTGAGTAAGAATTCCAACCTTATTTCCCGTGCTGAACTTTATCAAT
>Ga0153976_1000738_pt1 | contig 11510 bp, 15 predicted proteins | sample TSGA060MetaG_FD_104717 | JGI IMG/M metagenome (GOLD analysis project Ga0153976, IMG submission 104717) | Attine ant fungus gardens microbial communities from Georgia, USA - TSGA060 MetaG | ecosystem: Host-associated > Fungi > Mycelium > Unclassified | place: USA: Georgia, Yuchi Wildlife... | reverse complement strand
GTAGTGTGATATGACGTTATTAACGTTATTACAGGTTTGACCCGTTCATGTCGGCAGGAGATCAGCAAACGTTCTGCAGGAGCAACAGAACGTTGGCTTTCAGCTACAGATTGTTGAGGCTCAGTCAAAATCTTTTTAATTTGCAACACCTTGTACAAATGCACACACCATATATACCATACACTACCCTGCCACTCCTCAAATCACTCCGGGGTCCGAGGAGCGATATCACGGAGGGCCTGCCCTGCATAGGGATGTTCTCGAAATTTGAAAGAATCGTGACTGATCTCGATCCCGGTTTAACGCCTATCAGGGGACGTTATAATATGACATTCATTGCAATGACTCTGATATTTAACACATGTTTCGGGTAGGGTTTATCTAGCAAGACTGGCGTTTCGTAGCCACGCAGAAAGTCTTTAGGTCAAGTGTCTACATTCTCCCACACGTGCAATCCGGCACGCAAAACAATATAATTCCTCACCTCGTGAGCTTGAGTCCCGGTCCGATTCAAGTTGAGCCTGTTGGAATATTCGATCAGACGTACTCGTGTTGACTCGTGTTGTCTACGAGGCACTTACTTTATATACACACCCACTTGCAGTTGGATAGCTAGGTGTCGAGTTTGCAACCACGTATCATCTATCATCAGGAATTGTCGGGCGCATGCAGTTGAATTCCACAGAGCCAACCGTGTAAAACGCACCTGGCATGAAGCAAGTACATTGTGAAAAATCTTGCGAGTACGAGTAGGGACTGGGGCTCAAACTAGAAACTAGAAAGGAAATCACTGGTTAAAAGACCACGTACAACAAGTATATGATACCCATTATAAGGGAAAATGGTATATGTACGTAGATGTGCTCACCTCAACCATATCTGCCGAGCGACTGGGGTGTGACTAGGGCAGATCCAGAAGAACTACTGTGACAGTGAAGTAGGAAATATCTACAGAGGGTGATTGGTGTCATGCGGATGGGACAAAATAATGGATTAGAGAAGGAAAGAAATGTTTCCAACTATATACCAAAAATCTTAAATGGGATCTAGCGTAGCACGAAAACGAAATGTTATGATCTAATCTGTGGCTCATGAAATGCGATTCGAACCAGCTGACGTGGATGAAATCATATCAGGAGGGAGATTTCGCTTTGCATAGTCGTTCATGCCTTCATGTTCGATCGTCCGATCTACATTGATCTCCAACTGGATATGAAGTCAGTTTCGCCCAACATTCACGACCACTTTGACACATCACCTTATTTTCTGGATCCATGCGTCTCTGGTGCAGTACTATTAACCTACTATTATCCCGCAGCTAGAAAAAAAGAAACATACTGAGTACTTGGGCTGATATCGACCGGGCAAAGCAACCGGATGCTTGTTTGCAAGGACTCCATGCGTACGTTTTTCTCGAAGTTGCTTACGGGAATTCAAGCTAGATAAAATAAAATCGTGTAACCAAAACACCGTTCTTCAACTGGGCTGGAATACTCACGTTGCTAGCAACGAAATGACGTAAACTAGAGTTTAAAACGTTATGAGCGCGTACGGCAACCGCAGGGACCGTGAGACACCCACGCTTGCTGTGCACAAAATGGATCCCAAGGAAAAAGAGATTAGGCATGGTCACCCACTACCGTCGTTCCTTGTCAGGTGGGGGAGGGGTAGATTACATTCGGTGGCTTCACTCACGCATATCATCGAGGTAATAGTGGCGGCACTATGAATAATAATATTTGAATGAATGGGGGCACACCAACAGAGAGTCACAAACCTCGAGAGCGAATTGTTCTCCAATGTATACAGAACAATAAAGTTGATAATACGGTCCATACTGTGAGTGTATGTGAGCCTATCCATGTCGAGATCATTTGGCTCACTTCGAATACGAGCCTCGCCTTGTACGTGGCGTAACACACAAAACCACAGTGACAAGGACATCCACTACGCATGATAATGATAGTCCCACGGTAAATACCCACTGGGAACCACATAGGGGTTATCGATAAAGCTGAGGAGACGGTGATGAGGGCTTACACTAACGTCGCGTCTGAATGCAGACCAAGTTTGCAGATGGAACCTAGATAATACTTTAGGTCAGGTTCATACAAAGCAACGCGGGAAACACGCACATCTCAAAGGTAGATACTAGGTTCCCGTGATGATAAACCTTCAAATCAAGTTTTAAAGGCACTCAAGGCACTCACTGATAACCGAAACTGGAAAAATGTAACTTGGTGAGTAGCAGTGCACCAGAAGCCACAGGGCAACTCACTCAACCTCAAGAAAGCAAAGACAACCTGCGGACAATCACCCATCTTATTCTAAGCATTAAATAGTGAAGCTTACAATAGGAAGACTAATTAGGCGCCAATCGTTATGGGTTACTGAAGCTCGCTAAGCGGCAAAGTCACGTATTAGCGGTGGCGGGCTTACGTTTGTGAATTCGGTGCACAAAGAAGCTAAAAAGGTGTTAACACGACGAAATACGTATGGCACAATAGTGTCGCACCACTGAACAATTAAAGTAAGGAAAGCCTGATGCAGTCAAATTAGAATAATGTGCGACGATACGACATCTTTAACTCACCATGAGCGCAACAGATATCGCTAATGGACTGCATGTTCAGAAAAAAATCAGTCTTGAAACGTGTCTATGGATTAAATATCACAGACGCAAATATGATGTCTATCTTCTCTTCCTCACCAAACCAATGTATCATATAAATCCATGATGTTGTGCAGATCAGTGCAGTATGGCTGAAGTCCAAGATCCTGGGGTGAGAGAATCTACCTTTCCCTCAGGACAGAAAGGCTATGGAACGAACCACATCAAACCGACCTTTCCATGCAAGAATCAACGTTAGGCATGCATGACATAAAACAGAAATCATTCTCACAATCGCTTTCGTGCGGGGCGTATCAGAGGAGTATCGCCTCACATAGCCATACACCTGTGCCGATATGACCCCAGATAATCTGTTGACACGGGTCATCCACTAGTGACGATGATGAGATATGTAGTGTTACACACATGGTAGCAATAAACCCGCCCAGCAGAACAGCACCATATGTTTCTGGCAGGTTGATCATACTTTGAACTGGAAGCAGGGGGACGGGAAAGAATCTAGCTGCCGTCCATTTAAAAATGGTAGAGTGTCGGTTGAAGGAGCCATATGTCTCAAGAATGCCAGACAGCGGTAGAAATTTATGATCGTTGAAGTACATTCTGACAGGCACTTCATTATTGCAGGCGCCATTCGCATCAAACCTCATTAAGTCCTGAAATTACTACTGCCGAGTTCGAGTCAGCCACCATTGGTCCATAATACAAGCCAGTGTAGCTTGCGAAAGTTTCATGTTGGTGAGTGTCCCTTGGGTGATCCGTAGGCGCAATCTTTTTGATCTATCGATTAGAAATGATGGAAAGTGGAACTTTGAAGTCCTTCGGTACGGTAGCCATCTGAGCACCGGGCCTATTTATAGACTTGGCAATGACACTAAAAATAATGTTTCAGCTCGGAGGGCATTTTGATGATGCGGTAGCCCCACAAAGTTACATATAAATTTGAGTTATGACTGCATAGGGCCCTCTCTGGCGACTTGAGCCTTGCTCCGGTATTAGCTACAGTTGCGGCCGATAATGATTGCTTGGTGCTAAACCAAAGCCAGATCTGAACTCGGGAAGTGGAAATACGTTGTACGTCTAAAAACACTCCGGAGTTTTTCCCATGATGTTTTTGGCCCGCCAAAATTTTGGACGGTTTGGATGAAAATGTTGTGTACCTATTTTTGTCTATGTTGACAGTATCGATTCTGAAAATAGCCATCATGGCACGCTGCGACATCTATCGGTGCTGCCTGCGCACTGCCCATTCAGCTGCCTCTCCTGTTAAGCCCAATTATCTGTAAGCACTTAAAAAGTGGTATGAGCGGTTGATGAAATGTTGGATAACCTTCAGTCCTCCACTGGGCAGGCCCATCAAGAATTTCTAATGCAGCTCTCTTTTCCACAGCGAAATTCGGTTTTTGGCATTTGTCTGGACCGATATTTGCACCACTACCGAATATTTACACGATCGCGATTTGCCATGCCATTTCACTTCCTAATCCATATGAACTTTATGAAGGCAGGAACCAGTGCGCGTATTTCACAAGCGGCATGTGGTTCAACTCCATATGTCATCGTCTTGACAATGAGCACGCATGCTCGCAGCATTCAAGACATGTATTCCGCCAATCACTCAACTACATACGCGCACAACAAAAGATGTACGACGTCCATCATTTATTTACACTACTCGGCAATTTATTGATCAATGTTTGAAAAGCATTTTACATTCCACTTTCACAAATAGATTGATTCGGCGAGCAGATACGTATCAAATATTCCTCGAGCGCCAAGCTGTGCGCACGCCTCAAAACACAGCGAGAACGGCTAAAGGCTGGCAATTGTTCCCGAACCCGTACGTGAGCACCACTGCACCCTCAAGTACTGAGTCTGTCTCCTCGCGTGGCATACTCTTAAAGTGACCGAAGTTTAACGGAGGACCTTCAAAAGGCATTCTGAGGCCCCTTTTTTAGAGTCTCTTCTGTGTGACAGACGCCAACTATGCCTAATCATCACAAGCATGAATAACAGCCTAGTCGCGGCTAAGTATGTATTCTAAGCTTCCACGTCAGCCTTACATTGACCCTGCCTGGCATTAGAATCGAGGGAGATATCGCAATATCTCCCCGGACGCTCAGGGTTCGATATCATCGGTTCTATTTCTGGGGCGAGGGAATGGCATGTTGCCGATAATAACGACTCAAAACAAATCAAGACTCAAGGTGCCAATGAGATACAGGATTTCATCAAACCGACCTTCGCCTACTGTCGTCGAGTTTTCCCTAGTTATCCTCCAGTGCGTTGTGAGTTCCATGTGGACTTGTTTCCTCATTACGCAAGGATTTTCGTCGACATGCACATTGAAGTTAATAACCTCATCATATTGACCTCAGCTCAAAGGGTCTACTAAGTTCTTTCGGCCTCACCCTCATAGAAATTATAGAGATTATCTAAATACTCACAGGCTCTCCGCAATAAATCACTGAGCTCTTTGCGGAGGATGGCAAACACGACCAGTCCGATGCCAGGTTGTCACGGTCGAGTAATTGTGAATCGACAGAAGCGGCTGGCCATGTTACGATGATAACGTTGCGAATGCTACCTACTACATACTGAGTAATAATCAGTGCTGTGAAGCCAATGTGAAGCTATTTGTACTTACTGTCACGACTTTGCGTTGGATGAGCGGACGTGTAATTTAGTAATTATATAAAGGTACAGGCTCAGCATCGCTGTCGGCTCTGGCCTCTAAGTACATGTACGGGACTACATTCGAGAAGGAGGTTTACTCCGATCTGTATGGTGAACATGGTGTGCTCATAGGTGGGATCCGTGAAGGTATCCTCAAACTGATGGTTTCCCAGTCACTAAGTGCCAACTCCACCAGTTCATCAAGGTATTACACACGCGTCGGTCACGGTCACGTCACGCTTAGCATTTCTGTGTTGAGCTCATCCACGACTTTAACCACCACAGAAAACATCGCTGTCATGGCTGTAGGTCAAATCATCTAACATCTCTGCACAGACTGATCAGTCACAAGGACTTAACTGTACTAATGGACGAGGATGTTTTGAGTGACATTGTCCCCAGTAACATCGTTTCGCGTCAGGTTAGTATTGCCCTTAGCGTGCCCATCTTATTATAACTCAAATTGAATTGCTGTAGCAAAGCGAGGGAGCGGACGACGGCGAGAGTGAGTACATTGATGAAGGCATGAGTGCTCAGGAGGATGAACTCGTCAGCGACAACGAAGAGGAGGCGCGTTCATAACTTAATCCTATTTTCGCCCCTGGTTTTGACCAATCATGCGTTTAGGGACCTCCCGTTGCAAGCGGCTCCTCTCCATCAAGGCTTGCAAAAATGCAGCAGACGGTGGAGAGGCAGCAAAAGAAACAAAAGCGAAAGGCCGAGGAAAGTCAACTCCATGTAAAAAGACAGGAAATGGATAAAGTGAAGGTGAGTTTTGGCGGACTGTTATGAGGACGCTACTTTTTCTTGATATTGTAGATTACCGATGCTGTGAAACGGTACTCGTATCTTCTCGGTCAGACCGATCTTTTCAAGCACTTCGTTGATATCAAGGTTAGTCGTACCATTCTAGTCACAACGGCGTTGTTATCCTTACTGTCCCGCAGAAAGCCCGCGATCCCCAATACGCTGCTTTACTGGATTCACAACCGAAACCAAAGGGTAGAGGTAGAAGGAAGGGAGGGTGCGTCCTCTACCTTTCTGCCATATTCACCGGCTAATCCTCTCACTAGCGACGAAAATGCACGTCATCGCAAGTCTGAGAAAGAAGAAGATGAAGAGATGCTGAAAGACGGAGCGCTGGCTGCAGATGGAGATGACCAACCCTACGTCTTTGAAGAGTCGCCGAGCTGTATGCTAATACTCCACCGAACATGCGCGGCCAATCACGCTGACAGCTCATTTTAGACATTAATGGTACGATGAGAGCCTATCAACTTCAAGGTCTCAATTGGATGATTTCACTGCACCACAACGGCTTGAATGGTATTCTCGCTGATGAGATGGTGCGCAGTTTTCGAGCTCCATACTCCGTTGTAATACTCAGCTGTATCATGCAGGGTCTCGGTAAAACATTACAGACCATCTCTTTCCTTGCATACTTGAGACACTACCTCGACATTCATGGCCCCCATCTCATCGTTGTGCCGAAATCTACTCTTCAGAACTGGGCTCGCGAGTTTCAGCAGTGGACCCCGGATGTGAATGTTGTCGTTCTGACCGGCACAAAGGAGGAACGTGCGGAGATCATTGCCAATCGCCTCATTCCTCAGGATTTCGATGTCTGCGTCACCTCATATGAAATCTGTCTCATTGAGAAGTCGGCCCTCAAGAAATTCTCCTTCGAATACATCATCATCGACGAAGCCCATCGCATTAAAAATGTCGACTCTCTCTTAGCTCAGATCGTCCGCGCATTCATGTCCCGTGGACGTCTGCTTATAACGGGAACGCCGTTGCAGAACAACCTCAAGGAGCTGTTTGCGCTTCTTAACTTCATCTGCCCTGAAATATTCTCAGATTACGCGGATTTGGACTCTTTCCTGCACAAGGACGATGATAGTGCGGAGGGGGAAGAAGATAAGAGCAAGAAAGTTGTGGAAGCCCTTCACAAAATCCTTCGACCATTCTTGTTGCGCCGTGTCAAGTCCGACGTGGAGAAGAACCTTTTACCTAGTGCGTTCGATCGCTACACATATTTGCACATGAGCTAATATTCCCTTCTGCAGAGAAGGAAATCAATATTTATGTTGGCCTGACGGAGATGCAGCGGAAGTGGTATCGCTCAGTGCTTGAGAAGGACATAGACGCTGTCAATGGTACGTACTTATCGACTTTGAGTTCGCTCATCTCACCTCGCCCAAGGCTTGACTGGAAAGAAGGAGGGCAAGACTCGTCTCATGAACATGGTAATGCAGCTGCGGAAAGTGACATGTCATCCTTACTTGTTCGATGGTGCAGTACGTTCGTTATTATCTCCTTGAGACATGTGAGACCGAGTCTATACACCCAGGAACCTGGTCCTCCGTACACCACTGATGAGCATCTCATTCAAAACTCGGGAAAAATGCTTATACTCGACAAACTTCTCCAGTCGATGAAGGAGAAAGGCTCTCGCGTGCTGATTTTCAGCCAGATGAGCAGAGTGCTGGACATCCTGGAAGACTATTGTCTGTTTAGGGGCTTCAGTGCGTCGCATCCAAATCCACCGTGTACTAAGTTAACGTCACGTTCGATGGCAGAATACTGTCGTATCGATGGTAGCACAGCGCATGATGACCGAATAGTTGCTATTGACGAGTACAACAAGCCTGGCAGCGACAAGTTTATCTTCCTTCTGACAACGCGGGCTGGTGGCCTTGGTATTAACTTGACCACAGCTGATATCGTCATTTTATATGATAGCGATTGGTGGGTTATCTAGTTTGATATCGCTCCAATGAGCTTATCTACTTGCAGGAATCCCCAGGCCGATTTGCAAGCTATGGATCGTGCACACCGCATTGGCCAAACTAAGCAGGTCTATGTCTTTCGTTTCATCACTGAGGACAGCGTAGAGGAGCGCATGCTTGAGCGTGCTGCACAGAAGCTCCGGCTCGACCAGCTCGTCATCCAACAAGGTCGCCAACAGCAAACGAAAGGTGAGGTCTCTTCAGGGTTCATTCACTTCTCTCACTGACTGGGTGCAGCTGCCAGCAAAGATGAACTACTCGAGATGATCACGCAGGGCGCCGAGAAAATCATCAACTCGGGTGATGCGTGAGTTTCTCGTTACCTTGAGCTCTGTCTGTTTTTAGTAATTGTCGATCAGATTCATCATCGACGATGACATTGATGCCATTGTTCAACGCGGTGAGGAACGTACGGCAGAGCTCAACAGCAAATATGAGGGCCTCAATCTCGAGGACCTGAATAATTTCAAGTCCGATGCTACCGTGCAACAATGGGAAGGCGAGGACTTCCGACCAGGGGTACGCCGTCCGTTTTGTAATGTAATCTCGAGTGTGCTGAATGGCGAATTTCCGTTCAGCGGAAAGGCCTTAATTTCAGTATGCTATCCCTCTCGAAACGTGAACGCAAGGCCAACTACTCCGTCGACAACTATTACAAGGAGACGCTCCGGGTTGGTCCCTCGAAGCCAGAGAAGGCCCCCAAGCTTCCTCGCGCTCCCAAGCAAATTCAAATGTACGTACGACTCCTGTTCACACCCCTTCACGTCAATTAACTCCTCGCATCAGACAAGATTTCCAGTTTTTCGATCCCGCCTTGGCTCAGCTCCAGGAACGAGAACTCGCCGTGCACAAGGTATGCTCTCTATTACCACTCCGACGGGATGCTCAATCTACAATTAGAGACTAAATGGGATAACCGCTACTCTTCGTGAATCCCAAGGACCCGACGACACACCCGAGAAACTTGAAGCCGAGCGTGCAGCTGCACAAGAATTTATAGACACCGCGGAGCCGCTGACGGAAGAGGAACAGGCACTAAAGGAGAAGTACACTGAAGCTGGCTTTCATGACTGGAGCAGACGAGACTTCCAGCAGTTCATCCGCGCGCTTGAGAACCACGGATGGTGTGTTTTGTCCGCTTCTCCGCCAGGTAAAGCACTGACGAGAGACGTGTAGGACGGATGACTATGAACTCTTGGCTTCAGAGATACAAGATAAGCACTGGAGGGATGTTAAGACATACTACCTGTACTTCAAGAAGCATTGGAAGGAACTCGCTGGTATGCATATCCATCGTCACATTCTGTCGCATAGTCACTGATGTATTTGAATGAAGAGCATCCAAGAATCGCTGCACGTATCGCTGAAGGCGAAGCCAAGCGGAACAAGCGGTCAAACCTCGAATTCCTACTTGCTAAGAAGATTGCCTCTGTGCGCTATCCCATGCAAGAGCTCGAGCTCAACTACCCGACGACTAAAGGCAAAGTCTACAGCGAGGAGGCTGACCGGTACCTCCTCTGCCGCCTAAATCATTACGGAATGCGTGCGGATGACATCTACGAACGCATTAAGAAAGATATCATGGAGTTTCCTGTCTTCCGTTTTGATTGGTTTTTCAAGAGTCGGACAGTGCAAGAGCTGCAGCGAAGATGTAATACATTGCTAGGCATGATTGAGAAGGAGGCGGAAGTAAGGCAGGCGGAGGAGGTGAAGCCGAAGGGCGGGTCGCGCGGCAAGGTATGTTTACTGCATTACGCGTTTTTCATCACATCTTGACATGGACCATTAGAAACGTGGAATAGATGATGTGCACAAAGATGAAACGCCGAAGGAATCCAGGTCACCTTCACCCGCCCCTGCGCCGGCACCTAAGAAGTCACACAAGAAGAAAAAGACGTAGATGTTTTCGTAGTCGCGCGGCGTGTTTGTTCACTATGATATTTTATCCCCTAATGCCCTTGTTGTCCACACATTAAACTTCTGGAATGCCCGTCATTTTGCAGATGTCTTTGATGAACATCGTTGTCGCAGTGTTCGCCGAAAAACGTGTATTCCCAGTACTACCGTGTCTGTTCTGTTACATTGACAAAATGAAGTGCTCGAAATCTACGTTTGAGTTGTCTTGATGCCACTGCTATAACCTGTACCGGATGCGCGACTACGCTGATGTTGCACTGCAACATAGTGCTGGCGCTTCTCCAGGTCTAAACACGAATGTGAGGAAGTATGAGTGAAAAGCGAATAAACATACCGTGAGCCCACATAGCAGCTCCGATGCCGTTTGATACTGTAAAGATTAGACCGACGATAGGAAGGCCCTCAAGGAGCGCAGCGACAAAACCAAACACTGGTTACGATGTGAGTAAAAGACGCAAGTAATGAAACATCGTTCATACTTCGATAGTCCCATTTACGCTCCTCGACGAATACAGCTACTTGATTGCGCGTCATCTTTTTTGCTGCGAAATACTAGTGAAGGAAATAAGGATTGACAGAGAGGAAATGCATGGAGGCTTACCGGTCTGTGCAAGTATTGTGCGGTGCTCATGCCTCTGAAAGCCGCGACGATGAAATTACCGACGAATGGATACAGTGAAAGTGGGAGCAGGATGACTGAAGATACGGCGTTTCAGGGATCATGCTCGGTGAATATTATGGAACAAACGGTCACCTTTCTGTATGATTACTCTCCAGAACCACATCGTGAAGATGCTATTCAGACGGCCCCAGTATTCATTTACGACAGGGGGACAGTCCCATTCTTCGACATATGGCTGCCAGAAATCAGGTCCCTTGCCGCGTGAGGCAACTGTTTGGTCCCACACCCGTTGGCGAGCGATGCGAATATTGCGAGAGACGAAAAAGCTAATGATGCTAGTAAATTGCGATCCTACCAAGAGAATTGTGACATCTGGAGAATATATGATCAGTCTCAGAACATGACAACCGAATGACGATGTGCACATGTGGATATACTAAAAGGTAACCTGAATCCAAGGAATGTCGCTTGAGAAAGCTCGTCAGCGGTTTCCGTGAATCGCATTATATAGCGCATGGAGAAAATGGAAGAGGGATCTGTGAGGACTGTTTTGATGATGCGGCGCTGGAAGCTGTATGACATGCAAGTCTGACCGGAAAGCTATTAAGCATGGATGTATAGAGAAAAAAGATAAATTTAGATTCACCCAGGCAAAGCCACATATCAGCCCTCGTCGTACGCCATTGCGGCATTTGTTCCATGCAGGAGTATAGAGAGAGTTGTCGGTAAAGAGCCGGTAGGCGCCGACGACGACGTACGACGAAGGGAATTTGAGGCGCCACATGGCTCTGTGGAGTTCTTGGGGAACCTCATCATGCTTGGATAAGGGGCTCAGTGAATGGTTCAGATCTGGTTCGACAGACATATTTGGGGT
>Ga0153976_1000737_pt1 | contig 11513 bp, 10 predicted proteins | sample TSGA060MetaG_FD_104717 | JGI IMG/M metagenome (GOLD analysis project Ga0153976, IMG submission 104717) | Attine ant fungus gardens microbial communities from Georgia, USA - TSGA060 MetaG | ecosystem: Host-associated > Fungi > Mycelium > Unclassified | place: USA: Georgia, Yuchi Wildlife... | reverse complement strand
GTTGATCATCCTGTATGATAGCATCTGTCTCGTGTTCAGGTTCACCTTCGGCATCTTCTTCACCAACAGGGAGACGACCAACTATTGGCGAGATTATCAGAACTTCTCAAGGAAGTAGTTGCAAATAGATGCTCACCTTCATGACCTTCAGTACTCTCTGAGATACCTCTAAACAAGAAATCATTCTCTACAAGGATATTCAGCTGTTTGAAATGAATCATCTGGGAAACATAACTTTCCTTTATTAGATCCACCAAGACTTGATATATCTTCCCTCTCGAGGACAAAATCTCGATCCATATCCATTATAGACTCGGCAGATTCACTTTGACCTGCTAATCCGTTTGCAACAAATTCATCCGACTGTCCGACCAAGTCTCCTTCTGTACTGCCATTGATTGCATCTACATCTGCAATAATGATGCATCGTTTCTCCAGTACGACGCCATCGAAAACTTCTTTATAGCGTTTGGGCTTTTTGTTGTCCTTATTATCACGCTTGGAATGATGATCAGACTTAGCTTTCTGGGTTTGAAGCCGTTGTTGAATTTCTGGGCGAACCGGCCTACTCAAGATTGAAGTTCGCTGCTTTTGAGCGAGAAGGGCACCTCTGGCCGTCGGCCTAATAGTGCGTTTGGTAGTCTGTAAATCATGCGCGGATATGGACTCAATAGCACTAGCGGAATGAACTTGTGAAGCGGTAACGGGACGCGACTTTGACTTCATAGTGGTAGCCGCATTCGTCGGTTCATCTTTCCGCGGTCGCAAAGAAGCTGAGACCAACTTGGAAGTTCTGCCACGATTATTATTATTAAATGTCTCCTTGTTTGCCTTTTTCAAAGCAGCTACCACTGCATTTGGACCAATAGAATGTCCAGCTCCTTCCCCTTCATCTGTAACTTCATCTTCTCCATCTGCGTCTGCATCCGTACCATCATCAGCATTGGAAGCCTGTAACTTTGTCGAACGTCGAGTAGATCGTTTTTCAGACAAGGAAACAGCACTGACAGCACTCCCTTTGGGGTGTGCATCAGTCTGAGTACGTCTTAAAGTCCTGCCATGATTTTTTCTCGAATCCGTAACAATAGAGACAGATGGAGCAGGACCATGGGATCTTGTACCCCTCGCGGGAGGAGGTCCAGGATCGGAGACACGCGGTCTCTTCGACCTTAAATTGCGCGTGACTGCTGAGACAGATTTAGGCTCCTGTTCTTTGGCGCCTTGACGTTTTTTCCCCTCATCGTCTGATCCTTCTTGAGTGTCCTCGTTCTCAGTACGTGTATCTTGTTCAAACTCAGACTCAGGCGCCGGTCGTTTTCGTGTAGAGATACGACGTGAGGAAGCTGAGGGAGCAGCTCTTCCCCTAGTGTTGGAAGTGGGTGGGGGAGAAGATTTGACATTCCCATTTTGTTGGTCCGAACCGCCTGTGGCGAGGTCTTTTGTTATTTCTTCTGCTAATGCGGGTCCCACTATAAGTTGTTATTTGACACACGCGACAAAGACGCGAGAGGAATCATTAACAATCGCCTGTAAAGCAAAAGAAAACAAAAGACACATACACCCCTTTCTCTGTACAGCCTTCAAAAACCCAACAGCCTCATCCTTTTCCAAGCCTCGTGCAATACCGAGTTCCTGAGACAAATGCTGAAGCGTCTGCACCTTCAGAATCTCCCAAGGAAAATCTTCCATAGAGACTTCAGTCGACAGAAAATGCAGATGGAAGGAAGAAATGCGACCGAACCGTCACACTCGTGGCAATGCTGTGTCACTCCTGTCACACCACTGGAAAGACAGTTTATCGGCAATACACAGTAGCACATATTAATTTACAAACCAAGAATCAAGAATAGAGAAGAATATGGTATCTTTTTGTAGGTATCTCTGAGGAAAAATAAACTTATGCCAATGAGTGAGTATAATCCAATCTACTGCTATGCCTGCAAAGTCAAGAATAACACCATGACACGAAACTGATCCATCCCTCATGTTCGTAGATCTGGGATATAGCGACCCCAGCGCTTAGAGGTATATAAATCATCTTTCCAACACAGTATCGCTGAGACATTTACCCCTTACACCAAACTAATCTGCGTCTTCGAGGTCCATCCCAATAGACTATACAAAGGGATAGCCAGACCTTGGTTTCATGTCCATCTCCAAGGCCCGCCGCAAGGAAAGGGCTTTCAGTCTCTCGACCGATCCCTCGGCGTTGCTCCCTGGATTGTGGCCTGCACATTGAGAGACGATGTTACTGGACTCCATCCATCTTCAGGGCTCTTCTCGTCCCCCCTAATCAAACTAGCAATGCTTGCAGTGTGCCGATGACTTTTCTGGGCCCTCCCATCCCTGTTGAAAGCCTGAGTGGCAAGAGACTGAGCTGAAGTGGGTGTAGAACCACTGGCTGTGCCATGTGTATTGGCAATAGGCGATCGATATGTGATATCCACCTCCTCCTCATCAGAACTCCCCTGATCCAACTCAAAATCTGCTGTGTTGTGGATCACGCTTCCGTTCCCTGCCCTTTTCCGTCTGGGATCCTCGAGGTCATATATGTCATACTTTGACCTCCCTGAACCGTTTGACAACCCAGTCCATGATAAAGCAGAAGCAAGGCCGCCCGGAGGTGCAGATGCCCCTGCCCCTTTGAGTTCATCGGGGAGAAGGAGGTAGAAATACGCTATGGCAAGACATGCACCGCCGACAACGTCAATGAGGTAGTGATGTGTGAGGTACATCGTGGCCCAGTACAAAGTGCCGGCATATGCCCAAACATAACGGGTTGTTTGAGGGAAGAAATGTGAGAGGAACAAGGCTTCCATTGTTGCACTAGCTGCATGCAACGAAGGAAAAGCACCAAATACGACTGGAGAATTTGAGAAAGCGACCGTGTAACCTTGAGCATGGAACAGAGCGTCGATACGTGCCAAACCGCCGGGAGAGCCCTTCATACTGTAATCCGCCGGAGTGAGTCCATGTATGAGTTCATACCATGGAGCAGAACATGGGAATAGGATTTGAAAAAGGACACCAGTCAGGTTAAGATATCCAAAAGCTTTGCCCCAGAAGGGAAGTACTTCCTTGCTTCTGAAGAGCCACAGGAAGGCAGCTACAACAAATGGGAAGACAAAATGACCCACTCCGTATGGAAACCAAGCAATAATGTCGAGTATGGGGTGCGTGAACCGTGTTAGGATGTCCGAGATGTTAGCTCCATAGAGAACATATTCCAACGTCGGGAGGAGTGCTACAGAGATCCCAGGTCTCCATGGTGTAGGAATAAATCGAGATGAATAGAAAGATAAGAGATATGAAAAGATGGGAGTTGCCGGGACAAAGAATTGGGACGTGAGGGGAATGAGAAGGGCGGTTATCCACAGGATGGGGATGAATATCTTAATGGGAAATCCTGGGTGTTGCATTACGGTGAACCAAAATATGGCTAGGGCTGCATGGAAGATATACATGCAGTCCGAAAGGACGAAGGTGTGGCTGCGCAACTTGGAGATCGTGAGGGAGGGTGAGAGAGATTTGTCGAGCCGACCAACGGCTGCGAGGAAAGCAGTTCCAATAGTGTTGAACAACTGAGCAACACTCATTCGTAGTCGTGAAGCGCCTGGCATACTGTCAATGGACCCGTAAGCTCCCAAACGCCCATCCAGAAAAATAACAAACCTGCTGTGATAATTATTCAGATACTGTATTGTATGTGGGTATCCTTGTCTTTAGTCCTTAGTGAAAGCAGCACAACAATAAACAGTTCTGTAAAAATTAACAGATTAGTGGTCAGATCTGGAAAAGAAAAACTGAGCTAACCAGAATAATCAAGATGGTGTACAGACGCTGCGCTCCAATTTTCCCACAGATCTTTCCCGAGCTTAGTCACGTGCTGAGCCTCATCAATCTTTTTCTGTTTCTCATGCCTCGGCTGCCTTGTTATCAAGCACCATGAAGCTCTCTGCAGCTTTTGCTCTCTTCCCTGATCTTCGCTTTGCCGTGCAAACTGCTCTATGGCCAACCATCGTAACCCTATGGCGGAACCCTTTTTTGCTATTTTGTCCTCGGGTGCTGTCGCAGACATTCATGAGCCATCTTTGGGTCGTTTTCGGCAATGGGGTAGATGAAAATGGGCGCCCTGTCAAACGAGAACTTATCACCCCATATGCCTCCGGTGTGGTCCTCGATCTGGGTGCAGGTACGATAGAGTAGATACTGCCCTCCGCAAACATTTATCTGTAACAACCAGGCCACGGTCACACCCTCAACTACCTAGACCACTCAAAAGTAACAAAATATGTTGCCATAGAACCCAACGTCGGCATGCACGAGAAACTACGTATCCTCGCATCCCAAGCAGGATATTCAGAATCCGATGGTACGCTTGTCATCTTGTCCTGCGGGGCACAAGATACATCCGCCATCCTCTCCTCCCTCAACGACACTCAAGTCGACACGATAATTTCGGTCCTCACTCTCTGTTCGGTACCTGATCCCCAGGACACGATCACGAACCTCATCCTTGATGTCCTCAAGCCAGGGGGGAAACTATTGTTTTACGAACATGTTCTCAGCCCTTTGAAAGATGTCGCATGGTGGCAACGTTTTTGGACTCCCCTATGGGCTTTTTGGCTTGATGGATGTAGATTGGATCGTCCAACCCATGTTTATATCGAAGAGGTAGGGGGAAGAAGTGGAGAGAACGTATGGAAGGAGAGGAATGTTTGGGGAAAGGAAGGAGAGCCTGACGAGTGCCTTTTTTGGCATCGTGCTGGTCAGTATATCAAAGCATGAAAAGGAAGCTTTTCGGCATTACCTTGTGTGTAGTGTGTGTGGATCACTTTATTCAAGTGCAATTATTGAGCAGCCTTGTTTCTATTGGATATTTGTATGGAGCCATGGCAATGATCTCAGTTTTGAGTTTCTTGTATTTCCAAAGATTGGTAGAGGATATTTTGGGAATCTGATGGTATTCTTAGCAGACTGATGGATCATTCTATGTCGGATAGGCAAAAGGAGTACAAAAGAGTAGTTGCAGAGGTGCAGGATGAGCTGCTAAACAGTGTTCCATTGTTCCATTGTTGTCAACTTGGCAGAGACTTATGCAAGAGGATGCACGTATGTGGCCACCTGAATGATAGTGTTTGAATATGTAGCATAATATTTACTATCTGATCGTGATGTTCAACACAGACTATAATCATGAAAAAAAGAACCTTGAATTCTAGCGAAAAACTAAAGCCTGTGTGTGGTTTCAATCGGGAAGGAATACAACCTGTATCTTGACACCCTCTCTTCAAGAAGAAGGAAATCGCAAGCTCATAGATTCTGACACATCGAGAGTCGTGACCCTTCTTCACACGTCGCAGCAAAAATCATTCCTCTGGTAAGCTATCCAAAGGTATCCTTCATGTTCAACCCAACTCTTGGTCCATGTCCGAGTATTTGACCACATCGTCCTCGATGAATCTTGTATCATTTTTCTTATTATATTTCGGAGAACGGTCAAAGGAAGTTCTTCCGGATTGAATAAACCACAGGGTATCGTCCAACTCAGTTCTATATGTAACTCTATATCACTTTCACATCTATTTACAATAAATCAGATGATGGATGTGCCATCAGGAAAATCAGAGACACAAATCAAAAGACTGCGCTATGATTCATTTTCAGTCAACACGAGGACGTTTAGTATGTCCATTGGTCTGATCCTTTGAAATTCCATTGGAATTTGCGGCGGAGAAATACTCAAGCTTCTTAGCCGGGTCAGGCTTGATAGTCTTCGAACCGTTGGTCCAGTTGGCGGGGCATACTTCACCATGCTCATCCTGTATCAATTTATCAGTTATCAGGTTTTGATGACCATGGCTTTTAATCAGAAGATTGCGCACGGTGAACTGGAACGCCTGGATCAAACGCAGTGTCTCATCAACGGAGCGCCCAACAGGTAGATCGTTAACAGTGATTTGCCTGAAATAACCGAAGGTTGATCAGTTTCTAAATATAAACAAAACTTGACATGCCTCAAAATACCCTGAGGATCGATGATAAAAAGCCCACGAAGAGCGATACCTTCATCCTCTATGAGAACGCCATAGTCACGGGAAATTTTCATGTTTCTATCGGCGATCAGAGGAAGCATGAGGTTGGGGCCCAAGCCACCTTCCTTGCTGCTCTGGCTGGCCCAAGCAAAGTGAGAAAATTTAGAGTCAGTCGAAATGCCTGGTGTTGCTCTTGTTAGTGTAATCGAAGAAACCCAGAGCGAAAGGATTACCGAAAACAGATGTGTTCAAGGCTTCGAATTGAGGAAGGGCATCATTAAAAGCCAGAATTTCGCTTTTCATATTTCATATATCACGACCTTGATCTACGAATCCGCAACAACACTTACGTCGGGCAGACAAATGTAAAGTCCCTTTCAGAAGATTCATTAGGACTCTCGAAGTTCAGAGACGCTTCCGGGGCTCACTCACATGGGGTAAAACAGAAGGACAACCCTGGAAAGTCGAGTATGAGCCGAGCCCAGAAGTGGAGGCACCTGGCACCCACCATTTCCCTCGAAAATCAGACAAGGAGACTTCACTAAAAGCACTCTTAGTGACAACTTCAGCCTTGAAAGCGGGTGCGGGGCGCTGAACGAAAGCAACCATTATAGTGAATGTCGAGTCAACAGGAAGAGAAAAAGAAAAAGAAACACGTCATTTGCACTAGGCGCAAAAAATTATAAGAGCGCGTTATTTGACTATATTTGTCATATCTCGCCATTTCAGGTTCAGCCGATACTGTACGTGTTTTATCGCCGATCAGCACAGTAGATCTGTCAACAATTATGTAGCCGTCAAATTTGTCAATATGGTGTCAGTGCCTTGCCAGGACCTCCAAAGCCTGAGTAGTGTTGGATATAGCTACGACATGGCTAGACCGCGGCAAACGCGCACCGGTCGTCAACTTAATACTGTATCTATAGTGGCTACAGTACCATAGCTACGTCGTCCATTGTTTTAACACAATAAAAACATGACAACCAAAACAACAAACTAATTTTAGTGTATTGTTCGATATTTCAACAAGTAGAACCAGCGGCACTGTTTTCGATTTCAAAGTGATATTGCAATACTAGCAACAGGGCGAAGAGAGATCAATCAGGACTAGTGATGGCAAGACCCCGATGGCAGGTGCTGACAGTAGTTTCGTACGACATTAGAGAATAGCTAGTGATGGAAGAATATCGATGTCTTTTTTTTCCCTTCAACAGTTTATTATCACGCGGTGTACGTACACAGCCCGCTGAGGATACCGCGGCAGAACTACCTAACCTTTACTCCGTAGGGAAATCGTGACATGTGACGAATGACTAAAGGTTATCTCGCCAACTCATGGCACCAAAATCTCGAGTACCCACATCAGAAAACCATCATGCAATGACCACTGTACGGAATGATGTGTCGTCATACCCGTGTCTAGATGAGTGACGTCATTCGTCAACGCATCATTGGAGTACCCCAAATTGGCACATCACTCAAGAAGTCTGAAGGGACCATTCTCAAGATTCTTGAGGTTGCTAAGCTCCTGGGGCATCGGGGAGGCATCAGTCAAAGCTCTTGTTGAGCTAGCCAGGATCTAAAGTTCTGATGAAGAAAAATCAAATTCACGTGGCTTTGAGCAATTAATCTACTGTTGTCGGGCAGATCCCGAAATGTTCAGAGACTTTCGGTTAGGGCAATGACGCAAATGACATACCCTGTGGTTCACTCCTTGCCTCCGTGGTTTTGCCGTTAGTTTCTGACAGGGACGTAACTCTACTGGCACATTAGCGCTCGAGGTCTATATAACGTGCTTAGTTGACGGTTGGTGCCGGAACGTGTGGGCGCCGCAGTACGGCCATAGTTTCACGTCGAATTTGGGCTCATCGGGCTCATTTATGAGGTATGCGGGGTGGTTAATTTCTTGAGGAAAGTCAAACCTTCAATTGTATCCTCTTGGTCGTAATATAGTATGATTTATGCATAAATGAAATTCCCTTCATCTGAACCATGTCTAGGATGAACATTCGTTTACCTACTTATATCCCGCGATTTTTGTGGAAGTTTTGGTTGTCCCATGGGTATGATTCTCTCTGTGATGTTTGGCAGGACTAACTAGTTTTCGTATTGATCTAGCCAAACTCAAGCCGTCAATTCGCCTCCAAGTCCCCGTGTCCACAGATATGACGTTTATGATAATGAACTTACTGAGCTTTACCAAGGCCCCGTATCATCGCGTCCCATCTTTCAAGATATCTACTCTGATGATCTCGACCCAGAGACTATCCGAATTTATGGACAGGCTAATGAGGAACTTGCGCTTCTGGAACGCAGGGCTGAAGTCGTACTTTTGGATATTCTCCATCGAACTGTTTGGTCAGGCATCGAGGAGCCTCTGCGGAAAGTCTTATTAGATTATTCAGAGATCGACGCCATCCGAAAATATTTGAATTTCATTCGATTTCGTAACAGCGCAGGTTATTTCAGAACGATTGCTTCGCTGCGCGACGATGAAGAAGAAAAGTCACACGAAGGAAGCCTCTATTCTGCTTATCGACCTCTAGTGATAAGAATCCGCAAGCGATTTATTCTGCGACAATTCATCTCCTTCTTCAAACACACCTCTACCGATTTTGACACCCATCATCTTCGCCCGAAGATTGATGGCTATGGAGTTAATTTGGCTTCCAACAAACTTGAAGACATCATGGAATTGTATTGCTGGCGCCTTTGTGGAGCTGAGGTTTGTTTAGGAATTGCGACCGAGGACCAAGAATATATGCTCCCTGACTGCGTCTTTGGCACATTGAATGAAGGCTTTGAAGAAGATCCGTCAGTTTCTATATCCTAGACCTCCTGAGTATTTCTTGATCATATTTTTCGTAGGACCTGCTGTGATTTGTTTTTTCCCATATACCCAACACTCTCTGTCTACATCCTCGGTACCACAAACGGTCCTTTTTATCAAAATCAAAAATACGCACAATCCACAGTTTGGATCGATGTTGGAAATGAATCAGCGCTTGATGTGCATCTGCGAAATGCCATGATATTCCAGACGTATCCAAACTACCTCTACTTCTCATCATTGCGTACCGTTTCTCTTTCTATCTCATCATATGACGAGTTCCGCTGGATTCAAGAACACCAAGATTATAGTCGATTGAAGCAGCGTTGCAGGCAGAAGTTTCTACAAGAGACTGTGACAAAAACATTAGTTTTGCGGCCATCAGTTGTACTGACGGACTTGACTGACCAAGTCAAGATGGTCGGCAATTCTGCTGTTGCACATGGCTCGTTCTCAGATGTCTGGAAGGGCAAATGGAATGATCCTGTGGAAAGACGCACAAGATTCGTAGGTTTCCCATGCTTTGAGTTGTTGACATTAGTGACCTGTTGATAAGGTCGCTATTAAGTTCTTGCGTCAAATCATGGTTCAAAATGTTCGAGATAAATTACTCAAGGTAAGAATTTATGCTTGAAAAATATGTGTTATATACTCGCAGGAAATGACGAGTCCAGCGTTTACAATCAGAAGTTCTCGCATGGCATAACTTATGCCATCGAAACATCAGTCAGTTACTTGGCATTATGCAGTCCACCCATAGCCTTGGCATGGTTTCGCTATGGTACGACAATGGGACTATCTGCGAGTACGTAAAGCGCAGTCCCCAAGCGAACAGGCTAAAATTGGTGATTACTCTGGTTTGCGGTTTCCTGGTGGTTTAATCTCATCGTTGACCTATTTTGGGCCAGCTTATTCAAGTAGCTTCGGGAATAGCCTATTTGCACGATTTTAAGCCCGTCATCATCCATGGTGATTTGAAAGGCGTATGTTCATCGTTCACTAGTCTGATAATGCAATATCTCAAGCTCTTCAGGGAAACATTCTAATTGATGACACTGGATGTGCAGTCATCAGTGACTTTGGTCTTTCCAAAGTTATGGAAGAGACAATCTCGAAGAGTGATAAGAATGGAGCTTCTTTCTTTGCTGGATCGACAAGGTGGATGGCGCCCGAACTCCTCCAAGGGCTTGTTGACGAGGATGAGTGCATCCCGCCTGTTACCACTCATAGTGATGTTTATGCCTTTGGATCAGTGTGTCTAGAGGTATGCCTTTCTGTTTACACCATTGCAAGTAATGATCATAATACCTAAAGGTCACCACTGGTCAACTCCCTTACGCTCACCGCAGAAATGATCACTCTGTAATTGTTGATATCATCCGAGGTGTAAAGCCGACCCGAGGTGTTTCTCTGATTATTAATGGGATGACGCTTCGATCCGTCTCATCGTTTTGGATGATGCTTGACCGGTGCTGGAATGCAGAAGGTCCGTTGCGTCCTACGATGCATGAGATGCTCAGTTTTTTAGAGAACATGATTCCATGAATATCGTTGACAATGAAACGACAGGGACAAACTTTGTAAATGCGATCTCCCCATATCTGGCCATAGTTTAAATCGTGATGGTTCATCAGGCGATGGACTCTCAACCCAAGAGCAATATCAGAAATTGCGCATATTTATCTCTGGTTCTAGCATATATTCACTACAGGGAATTTTGGAGTTAATACATTGTCAACATCCTTGCTCAATGTTGTTTCTGGGCTACTATACCCAGAGCTGGATATTTAATACAAATCATGGGTCTGCCTAGTTTACAATACTGCCACTATGCTGCCATGGCAGCCACACTTCTATGTATATTTCTTAATACTCTGTACATCATCCCAATAGCTCACAGTTTTAAGTAGATCTTTATTTCACTAGTGATGAGTGAAAGAAGAGGCAGCAGCAGTATGCAATCATAAGGTGGTGAGTCAGCTAAAAGCAGCAACGTAGAGAAGATTATAGGATTTCAGATTGTCTGGGCATACAGAGTGGTGATTTGAGCATGTGGAAAGAAGAGGTAGGAAACCTTGCAATTACAACAGTGGGCCCTATATGTGTGTCAGTAGTAATGCAGGGTGCATCAGTACACATCAACATTTGTGATATATACAATGATCCGCAATGACCTCTTTCATAGATGCATATGCTCTATCTCTTTACCTCCCTTCGCCCAAGAGCTGAGTTCCCCGTGGCTAAATCGTGTATTCTGGATGTGTCAGTGCCCAGTATATGATCTTGCTGTATCAGAACGTGGCGTCGTATCGTTCAATCAAGGTTCCCACACCCATGGTATTCTTCGCGTGAGATACTACCTCTTTCGCTATTATCACATCTTGTAGACCCACTCCAACCGATTTAAACATGGTAATTGGGCCTGTGAATGACACAGGATGTGAACTCTTCTCAGAATACATCGGTGATGAGACTTCCAATTGTTGTTGCGATTGGCCTCTCTTCCTCGAAATCAGCTCTCCAATCTCCAGAATTGAGGCAGGGTCGGCTCCAGCTTTCAGCAAATCACCAGCTTCTTGCATGCAAGCTGATCGCGAATCGACAATGAGAACCTGGCTGACTTGTTGATCGTCGATCGATTGGGTTCC
>Ga0153976_1000736_pt1 | contig 11513 bp, 15 predicted proteins | sample TSGA060MetaG_FD_104717 | JGI IMG/M metagenome (GOLD analysis project Ga0153976, IMG submission 104717) | Attine ant fungus gardens microbial communities from Georgia, USA - TSGA060 MetaG | ecosystem: Host-associated > Fungi > Mycelium > Unclassified | place: USA: Georgia, Yuchi Wildlife... | reverse complement strand
GTTCAGTTTCAGCAGGAGCAGGTATGTTGCGGGGACTCTCCAGGTGAAAAAATTTGCGTGTGATGTTGACTCTTTTCTGCAGATGATCCTTGAGCTCAAGGATCTCGTTGATAAAAACATATTCACTAAAGTAAGCACGCGCTTGATGTTGTAATACATTCGCGGAACTCGAGACATACAGCATCCCGTATAGATTGAGACAAAACAAATCATGAAAAAGCGCACTATCTTTGAAACCACCCTCGTTCGGCGCGCTGCCAAAAAAGCAGATTTCCTTCGGTATATCACTTACGAGATGAATCTTGAACAACTGCGGAGGAAGCGCATTGCCCGGTTGGGTCTGTTAATCTCCCGCCTATTGTTTTATCGCCAGAGAGCTTACCGGGATTAGATATTCCACCGGGACCGCCCACCGTTTCTGACTATGCTCTTGTTCGGCGACAATTTCACATCTTTGAAAGAGCCCTAAAACGATTCAAGTCTGATGTTGGTTTGTGGATTCAATATATTCAGCTTGCAAAACACGAAGGTGCGCGGGTGTTACTGGGAAGAATCACCGCACGGTAGGCGTATTTCCTAGTTTTCTGAAAAACGAGGCTTGATATCATTGTAGAGCTTTACAACTCCATCCCAACAAACCAGCGCTTTATATAATTGCGGCATCTCATGAGCTGGACCTATTGTCACCCTCGGCCGCACGAACACTGCTTCAGCGGGGCATAAGAATGAACCCAGAAAGTAGTGACATGTGGCGCGAGTATGTACGCATGGAGCTCGGGTTCATAGAGAGTCTAAGACGAAGATGGGATGTACTAGGAATTTCTTTGATGGCTCCTGACACAACAGTAAAAGGAAAGAGCAAGGCGGAGGAAATCATGGATCCGAGTGAGCATATCGGTATGGAGGTGCTCGGAGAGGACGGCAGTGGGCTGAAGAGTATGGAAGCTGAACATAGCAGCGAAAGTGCAGAAGATGAGGGAGATGTTGCTCGTCAACAGATTATGCAAGGGGCTATCGTCAAATCTGTCATGACAAATGCGGCTAAAGGTTTGGTGTTGATTTTTGTACTCGAAATCAAATTTAATTTCGGCAGCCCTTCCCCAGATTGGGCTATTTGTACAGCTAAAGGCGGTGATTACTGAGCATCCATCTCCTGGCCAACTCCAGACATCGCTGCTGGAGCACCTGTATGACTTGGTTCGGACACATCTTGGAGGGAAGGCTGAGGGAATGCGGCTGCTGGTTGACCGCCACCTCACACCAGGCCTGGGGGGCGTGGCTCTCGTTGATGGAATTCATTGTGCTCACGAGGAGCTATTGAAAGAGGTCAAGACGCACGGTGGAGAGGCTATCTTTAAGGTTTATGCTGCGTTTGTGGAGGAATGGTGCCAGCAGTCTATCGATCAGCACATGGTATGTACAGGTTGTTTGTATGGAAAAACGGTATTGTCAAAGCAGCGAACAGAAGCAGTATCTTATTGCGTCCCTCCAAGGGGTGATAAAACGGGCACCGACATCAGTATCCTTATTTTCGACCCATATCAGGGTTCTGACGATGGGTGGAGGACATGATCCGAGTGTGCGTGGGGAGATTGTTCGGCTAGGGGAGAGGTACAGCGCCAAGGTGCCAGAGTCAAGCGAGGTGTGGCTCGCGCGATTAGAAGCAGAAAAAGCACTTGGAGAGGGGCAAGCCAGGGTGGAAGAGGTATGGCAGTTGGCGCGTGAAAAGGTGAAAGGGGAAGAAGAGGAGGTGCTGCGTATCTGGATGTGGGGGCTCGAGGATGAGCAGGCGAAGGACCAAAGGAAGATGCACGAGGTGAAACAAAAAAACAGACTAGGACTGAATACTGATGTCGATGTGATAGGTGTTACTCAAAGAAAGCATGTCGTTACGTGGAGTTCATGAGCAACTGCTGTTGCGTTATGTCACGATGATAGAAGCCTTGGACACAGCCCAGGCGTGGCTACAGGAGGTGCGGCAGATTGGGCGGCGGTACCTGGTGAGCAGCCGAGTGTGGGAGGCGCTGTTCGAGGCGGTTGCTGGCAGTGGGCTGGGCGAGGGCAAGTACGAAGTGCTGAAGGCGGTCTACTGGGCGTGGCGGGGAGCAGAGGGAGGGGAGGAGGCGGGAGTCACGTGGAGTCGGTGGTTGGCGGGTGCGGGGCGGGGCGGGGAGGCGGGGCGGGTCGGGGCTGTGGAAGCGTGGGAAGGGAAGATCTGAGATTCGATTAGATAATAGAACCGAAGTATTATTAGCAGGGGAACGCGTGGATGGAGTTGTGAAGCACATGGACCAAATAAGGGACTGGCGGGTGGTCCGTGCGGGGTATATATAGAGCGGGGAGGTTGGGTGATGCGGGCAGCCTCTGTCCAGGCGTCTCGAACGCCAGCCCACGCTGCATGTGTCCTCCTCTCCCCTAGACATGCTGCAGTATCAGAGACGCCATTCCCTCGTCCCTCCACGCAGCCCCTACATATCCTCCCGCACACACGCCTCCGCCCTCGCTGCCCCCGCCGACCCCATAGAGGATGTCCTCGCTCCCGGCGACACCGTCGGCGAGGGCTGCTTCCTCCAGGGCGAGCAGATCCGCCTTCTCTCCATCAGCTCCCACCGCCACGACCCCCAGCCAACAGATCCAGCTCCCCAGCTCGAGGTCATCAGGAGACTCGGCTCCGGCAGCTACGCCGTCGTCTATCTCGTCAAGGAGGTCCTTTCACGTCCTGCCCCCTCGGAGGACGGCCACATCGACGTCGGCCCCTTCGACCTCGACGGCCATTCTTCTGGTCCCTCTCAGACCGTTTACGGCCGCAAGTATGCCATCAAATGTCTATCCAAGGCTAATCTAGACACTGAAGCCCTCGATGCTCAGCTGACCGAGGTGCGCCTTCTCCCTCTCTCCCCCCTGCCAGCGCTCATATATTTCCCAGGTTACCATTCATCAGTCACTCCATTCACACCCTAACATTGTCACCCTCCACAGGACCCTTGAGACCTCCTCTTTCCTCCTCCTCCTCCTAGAGTTTGTTCCTGGTGAAGATCTGTTCTATTTTTTGGAACAAGCCCGTGACCACGATGAACTCAGCTCCACTCCCACCAGCCCTGTCGCCCGTACTCCCCCCACTCCTAGCTTGCTCTCCAATCTCCACCCGTCCCAGCTTTTGTCTCGTACCCGGCTGCGCTTGATCGCTTCCATGTTCTCTCAGATGTGTGACGCTGTCGCTTCCTGTCACGCCCAACACGTCTTTCACCGCGACATCAAGCCAGAAAACTTCATCGTCACTGATGCAGTCATTCCTCTTCTCAATGGCCGTCAGGAACGCAAGGTTATCGTCAAGTTGACTGATTTCGGTCTATCAACAACGGATGTCGAATCATCCGATATGGATTGTGGCAGCGCCCCTTACATGAGCTACGGTCAGTCATAATCCACGCCCTATCATCCCCGCATAGCTTATCATTTCCCCAGAATGCAGGAACAACGTGGCACCCACTTACCGCCCTCGTGCTGCTGATGTCTGGTCCCTCGGCATCGTCCTTATTAACATGTGAGTTGTCCCGTCTTTGCCGATCACTTTTTTTGACTCTGGCAGGCTCTATCATTTCAACCCCTGGACTGATACTTCTCATGGAGCCTGTTCTTCTTTTGACCTCTACCGACACGACCCTGTCAACTTCTTCATGTACAGGTTTACCGGCATGACTCGTCCTGTTGCTGATTTCTTGGCAAACCGTGTCTTTTGTATCTTGGACGATCCTGGTGATGATTCTCCTCGTGTCACAGCAAGCGAGTTTGGAACCTGGATAAAGAACCTCCCTGCGTTGCTCGGTGGTAACCATGGCATGCATAGAACCGTTTCTAATAGTTCCACCGGCCATCCTATCGCACCTTCGACTCCGCTCTCCCATCGCCCTACTTCTCGCAACCCTTCCAACAGCACCAGAGTCTCTCGTACCCCCGCGCTGGTTGCCCGATCTTTGTCTCGGGCTCCCTCTCTTGGTCCTGCCTATGAAAGAGAAGAAGCCTCCCAACTCTCTACAGTCTATGATCACGAAGAAGATGAGGAACAGTCGCAAGAAGTTGAACCAGTGCCAGTGCCGGAGTCGGCGCCCCAACCCATTTTGGAAGAAAAAGAAATTGAGCAAGAACATGGTGATAATGATCCGGTTTCGGTCAAGTCAACAAAACGGAGGAAACGTGGTTTGCGCAAAGGAAAAGCTGCTGCTGCTGCTGCTGCCGCCGCCGCCGCCGCCAATGCTTCTGGAACTCCGACCGCTACGATGGATGAAACACTGGCTACTCTTACCATTGCTTCTCAAGAATTGGCAAGGGAAATCAGCAAGGCATCGCGAGTGTCTTCTACCAAATCGACCTCAACCAAGGCCTCCACTCCTTCGTCAGCCCGTGTCCGTGCTAGTTATGAACCTGTCTCAATGTTCGGTATGCCGAAACATCTATGTACTGGTAGCAAGAATGCCCCGGCTTCCATGGCTTCTGCCCCTACACCATCAACTGTACCTGTCCCCGTCAAGAAGTCCTCAATATGGAAGCTCTCTTTCGGCAAGCAAAATGTGAGCGTTTCAACCTCCACAGTTGCTTCTCCCGTGGAGGAAGTACCACCAGACGTAGGGTTTACTCAATCACAAACCATGTCAACTACTGCCAGCCATGTCACCGGTCTGATCATGAGTCTCAATGCTCCGACAGTGCCTGTTGCCCCTTCTCTTCCTGTGCCCGTCGGTGATCGTTTGTCCGCTCGGGAAAGAGGTCGTTGTGGACGAGGTTCCCCAACAACTTCCATGAAATCCGCCAAGTCTTCGAGCAGCAACCGCACTCCGTCTGGGAGTCCTCACAAATCTGATGCCTGGTCATTTGGCGAAAAACGCCCTGAGCGTGGTACATCTCCTAACAGTACTCGCAGTGGTCGCTCTGGGCGACCTTTAGCTTCGAGTACCTGTTGTTCCTTTGCCTCTGGAAACTGGCGCAATTCCACGAGCACATCCTCCAGTGCAGGCACTTCAACTTCGGCTTTCACTCGTTATAGTAATTCCAGCAATAGAAGCATATCTACTACAGCTACCAGCGTGTCATCTACTTCATGGCGCGCGAGTGGTAAAGGTCCGCAGTCTTCGGCTTCCTCAACTTATTCCAATTATCCTGCGTTGTCGAAGAATGTGAAGGGTGAGTGCTGTCGGTCGACTCATTGTAGTGATTACCGATGCTTACGCTTCTGATCGCAGTCATGTCCGGTGTTCCGTGGGAACTAGCGCAGCTGCCTCGTGCTCAATATCCGAACAATCCGGTCGGCGATATCTTTGGTTCTCCGCCTCAACGTAAGCCGAGGACGAGGAAAGATCGCAAACTTGACACCATCAACGAGCGCCCAGGTCGTGATGCTGGTATCTCTCGTGGATTTGAGAATCTGCGTCGCGACGCTTCGACGAGCACGACAGATCTTCCGGGGAGTGAAGGAGGTGAAAATGTCAAAAAGGTGCAGAGAGGTCAAATTAATGCCTTGGCCAAAATGTTGTCCGCCTTGCGTCGTCCTTGATGTGTCAACAGTGTCCTTCCTCATCGCCTGATCGATCCCCTTCAATCACAGTCGTCCTGGGACTTCTGGAGATGAAATTCCCGATTTTTCTGTCAACGTGTGCTCTAGAGCACATGAAGTAGTTCTTTCCATTTTTTCCTCGCCCTTTTGGTCAAAATTTTCCCGTCACTGCCACACCACCACCACCACTCTTTTGAGATAAAGCATTTGGTTGTCGTCTTTTTTCTTATCTGGAACGTCTTTAGGTGTTTTTCTTTTGGTCTTTTGATGGACTTGTATGCAAGCAGTTTGTCACTCAATCAGATAATGTCACACAATCCTTTAACTTTTGTTTGTGCTTTAGCCATATACAGATAAATATTCGTATCATATTAATTACCCTGGTCCAAGTAGTTGTAAATGTTGATGCAACCAACACTGTTTGTAGTAGAAATGCTTACCTAGAATTTGTTTCAGGCTGCTTGATCCAGGAAGAAGTGAAGGCTCTTTTGTGAGAGAGTGTCAATTTGGGTCTTGATGATGATGCCTTTGTCGGGCTTGCTGAAGTGCTGCAAAAGCTATGTTTTGTTCTAGAGTCGCGCGAGGGACACCGAGATAAGAGCCTGGATCAAGCAAGATGGCGGATGGTTCGGTGGATCTCGGGATAGGAACTTCAGGTGAAGGATCTCGGGATTGACCGCTGTCAATGTCGATGTCGCTTTCAGAGCCATTCGGAGAAGCGGTGACCCGTACCAGGACATAGCGTCCTGAACTGTGTGTTCTAACGAGATTGATGTAGTATTCGTTCAAAACTTCACGGGTAGACTGAGAAGTAAGAAGCAAAAAATGACTTCAGGGTTAGACCAAGTTTGGAAGGAGGTGGGAGAAATCAATGGAGATGTAGAACGAACACGGAGGAGATGAAGGTGCAGATCCGATTTGTGTGAAATTGGGAAAGTTGAAAAGCGGTGGAGATATGGAATTGGTGATCACTAACCATGAGTCGCCAATCAATGATTGATAAGAACTCTCTTTCGAGGGTGTTGAGTTCTAGGACGCTGATACCTCCAACCTTGGCGTAAAGTTGGTTCGTGCAAAAGGCATCACAAAGACCCTTGCTAGAGGCTGTGATAGCAGATATGATAAACCGATGGCAAGTGAGAGATGTAAAGATGAAAGTGGGTTGGCGGGCGCTAATCTGATCGATGTAATGTAATGTGAGGAGAAGGCAGGCTTTCTGTGATGAAATGATAGATGGTGATGATGATGCTTAAAAAATTACAGCAGGTGCAGGGACACATATACACATACCTCCACGTTAGTAAAACGAACGATGCGCTTCAGATAATCTAATACTGATATGCTAGGTATGGAACGTGTGTGGAATCTTGTCAGGTTTTCCCTGAGGAGGACATGCCAGAGTTTGGGCGTCAGGAATGACAAGGAAAAAGAAGCAACTCACGGAGAGAGGGGTATTTTGTCATTATGGTTCATCAGACGTTGCAGCATGTCGGCTGTACAGAAGATGAAGCAAAAAAATTGGGGAATGAAGTTGTAGATGAGATCTACCTATGAGTTCAACAAGATGGTCGATGGGCACTTGCTCAAATGAGGTCGATAGTTCGACCCGTTTTGAGCTCGAGGATTCCATGAACCCATTGCAGGCTGCAGCCGTCTTGGCTCGCGATTCACTTTGTGATCACAATCAAGGGTATTTGTTTCTTATGATCAGGGGCTTTAATCCAATATGGACAAATATAATTTCCTTATGATAAAATCTGTATAGTTCATCAACGGACTTTGAACCTAAATCTCGCGATCCCTCCATTGGTGTCCGCTGATCACCGTGAAAGCAATACAGCTCGCCAACTTTTGTTTTACTCGTTATGGCCCCAAAATTCGTCAGTCAGCAGTGGTTCAGTAAACGTCTGTGATCATCTGTTGATCATCTGCCCTAGGACCCCAATGAGGTGAAGATTATCTATCTTCGAGCGACAGGTGGTGAAGTCGGTGCCTCGTCTGCCCTTGCACCTAAAATTGGTCCTCTGGGTCTCGTATGTACCATGTCGTATCACTGTTATGTGGGATAATACTGAATGTGGATTATCAATTTAGTCACCGAAGAAGGTTGGTGAAGATATCGCAAAAGCAACATCGCAATGGAAGGGTCTACGCGTCACCGTTCAACTTACAGTCCAGAACCGTCAAGCTACCGTTGCCGTTGTTCCTTCAGCGTCGTCACTTGTTATCCGTGCCCTCAAAGGTCCGTTATACTTATTGCTCTACGCTTTTTGATGCTGATTTCTGGAATTTATTATAGAGCCTCCTCGTGACCGAAAGAAGGAAAAGAACATCAAACACAGTGGTAATATCGCTCTTGACGAAATATTTGACATTGCACGAACAATGAAGTCAAAATCACTAGCAAAAGATTTATCAGGAACTACGAAGGAGATCTTGGGTACTGCTCAGAGTGTTGGTTGCACAGTGGATGGCAAACCCCCTCATGATGTCATCGATGCGATTAATTCTGGTGAAATTGAGGTTCCTACTGAATAGATAGTACTTGTGCAGTTATTTTCTACTCTTCATTTCATCTATATCAAATAATTTGTCCAGTAAGGGTTAGCAGCTCACAAACAGGGCTTTTGGTCAAGTCAATTGAATTCATGTCTCTCACTTTCCGTTCCAATCTCTTCCGTCCTGTCTTTTCTTGTCCTCTTCGACGGGTTCAATGGCTCCACTATCGAGGTTTCATGACATCCAGCGTGAATGGTCCTTTGGGAAGGCGATCTCTGAGGCTACTGATGATATCGAGCTTTTTTGGGGGTGCAACAGCAACACTCATTGGTGGTATGTGGACTCGCTGAATATTAAGGAAAGTCCTCAAGCTGGTACATATATAAGGATATGCTTTTTACTACTGGTCGGGCATGAAAACCGTCGTCGATGCTGCCCGGCATCCTATCAACTTTCTCCGACAATACCAGCCTCATCGAGTGTCTCCAGTAGATGCTGGAGTAGATGCCCTACCCGAAACTAAAGCACAAATCCTCGCAGCCCTTCGCTTGTTAGTCAAGGCCTATGTTGCTCCACTACCTGGCGCGGGTATTCTGGTTGATGTTGCGTTCAACGAAATTGACCGGGCTGTCGATACCCACAACGATGAGATTGTTTCTATCCTGAAATCCGCGTATAGTGAAGTTAAAACAGCGGTGAAAACACGAGGAGGGGATGCAAAGGAGACTGCATGGGACGTTTTGGCCATCCTGCGCAATAGGTTGGGTGAAGTCGAGGTTTCCGCACTAGGTCAAGATCGAATCGGGCCTATCTTTGAACGGATTCCTGGCTTCCGTGAACATGCATCTCGTATCTCTGATACCCATAAATCTCTCTCACCGGCCTTTCATCAAGGACTGGAAAAGGTGAATTTCAATGTTTCTGTATCTGATTGCTATTCCAAAATTGAGCGAACAGGGAAAGAGTGCTCTGTTTGGAGAGCTTAAAAAACTGAAGTCGACACTTTCACCAGAGCAAGGTAAACCATCTGCATCAGTCAATCCAGCCGAAACTAACACAAAGACACAAGCACGAGAACCAGTGGAGGAGCATTGAAGTGTCTGAAGTGTATCACGTCTTTCGATCCTGGGCCACCACCATCTCTGACACCAATTGCCCATGGATATACTGTGTTCCAGTCAATCTCTCTCATTATTTATCTCAATGTCTTTCATCATCAGCCGCTCCCAAAACATCAAGAGGCCGCACATCATATCCGCATTGATGCAGTCTTGACAATGCACTGAACCATATCATCGTCTTGACCCTGTGGTCCTACAAACATCTTTTTAATTGGTTTTCCAGGATGTAAAAAAAGGCCTGAATCTATTTTCACATTGGTCTTCAAACTTTGGGCACTCTTTCAGTATAGCTTGAGAGAATAAACTCAGAGAGATTAGAGAGGGGAATTAATGTGTTGCTTGATTGATTATCATCTTATCTAAATACAGTGTAAATGAGGAGCTAATCTTTCAAGAGGATTGCAGGCTTGGAAGTGAATCATTGTGACTATTAAAGACTAAGGTGTTCGGTTTAGATTAAGAAAGGGAGAGGATGAGTTGCAAATTTGTAGTGCAATGCTCGATCCAATTGCAGTCCGTAGTAAGGTAGGTCGTATCCTACAATAGACCAGCCCAAACTACAAAGAGAAACAGATCATTCGCAACTGATCCAAACATGAGAGAAAGAGAGAAGAGAAAGCAGAAATAGAGGAGCAGCACTCAATGACTCCGTGACAGCACTCCATGTCAAGTGATGGTCAAGTGATGTTGCTTGCCCAAGAGAACGCTCCAGGTTGTCTGTTAAGAACAGGACAGTTTTTGATCACCATGCGACCATCTGTTTTGTAGTTGAACCAACTGCAATCGGTCAAAATTGGAGCTCTGGTTTCTAGCCTATTATGACCGCGCGGCCATACATGATTGTTTTGAAAAAAACCTCTTCTTGAGTTTCCCGATTGGAGCATGATTCAGGATTGCTGTTGTGGCCCTTGCACAGAGCGAAACCAGATATGTCTCATCCATCCTCCTCCTTCAAAGGACGATGGCTGAATACGCTTTTTTTCTGTTAATCCTAAGCTCTAAAAATTGGCCGAAGTTGAAGCTGGTAATCCATTGATCAGTGGCCTTATTTGATTTCTCCCTGTGAATTGGGATGGAGTGCTGAACACGATAGTGCTTTCAGTATCATCGACTTTGGCGTGAAGATGCCATCTTGCTTAGATTCACCCTGTCCAGAGTGATGCGAGGGGTCAAGGGCACTTTTCGTACATGATAGAGAGCCCGTGATGACAATGATACGGTCACACTTGTTGGAAAACAGATAAACAAATAAAGGTTTCTACTATCCAACTCGCGTATCATCTTTCCTGGATGGAATCCTGCACTCTTCTGTTGGAAAATAGCTACGACAAGACTAGACCGCGGCAAACGCGCACCGGTCATCTATTGATTTGGTGCTGTATAATGTTACAGTACAATAGCTACGTCGTCCATTGTTTTAATACAATAAAAACATGATAACAAAGAAAACAACAAACTAACTTTAGTGTATTGTTCGACATTTTCCGTGCAATATATAGTGACTCTCAGCATTGATTAAATCCCAGGGCTTCTATTCCTACCGTTCCCTAGCGACTGGGTTCTCCGTCTCCTTCTCTCATATTTCTGCACGCTTCAGGTTGAGGTGAATATTCCTTTGTTAATGCTACTATAAACATCGTCCTGACTTAGTGTCTTGACAGGTACATCAATAGACAGTTCTGCACGACTCAGGCTGAGTGTCTTGACAGGTCTATCGAACTTTTATCTGTAATAAAATCCTCCGTCGCATATCCTCTTATCTCCTCAGATGGTCAGGATTAGAAGAACATGTCAGGATCAATGGGAGGCCAGTCCAGCTAAAGTGACAAGCAGATTCCGGCTCTCCTCCATTTTGTCATCATCCAATTCTACTTGTTACTCTCCTATCTGTGGTTTTGGATGGCGCTTGAAGTATACCATCATACTGAAAAAGCCACATTAGATCTATCTTGGGATCCTTATCTTTGCCACAGTATGGATCTCGGTGAAATAACGGTGTCTGTTCAGATCCTTAACACGGGTAGCTCTCAAAAATACCAAAATTCTTACGAAGGACTGCGTATGTCAAGTGGTGTAAAAAGTCTATGTTCAGGTTACACGAAAACCCAGAAACGACCGATCGAAGTTGTTCTTTCTCTATCGTTCGATTCTTCGATAGGTCTATCTTTCCCATCACCGCAACCCAGGGCGAACGATTTCCTTCTCGAGTTTCTGCATGCCTCATTGACAAGACCTTCTCCTGCCGACACCAAATTATATCTATATTCTTCCAGAAAAGGACACCAAGCCACTCGGCCGAAGCCGCTCTTCGTATCTTCCAATACCTTGCGTAATTTCTGACACCT
>Ga0153976_1000735_pt1 | contig 11515 bp, 9 predicted proteins | sample TSGA060MetaG_FD_104717 | JGI IMG/M metagenome (GOLD analysis project Ga0153976, IMG submission 104717) | Attine ant fungus gardens microbial communities from Georgia, USA - TSGA060 MetaG | ecosystem: Host-associated > Fungi > Mycelium > Unclassified | place: USA: Georgia, Yuchi Wildlife... | reverse complement strand
GCAAATCTTTGACCTTGTCTTTCATCCAACCTTTTCCACGGTATATACAGGGCTCCTTACTGGACATGTGGAAGCTTTTGCCTATGACCAACAAGGAAACCACAAAAACGTCTTTTCACTCCGCCCATCAAAGAGATCATGTCGAGGGCTGAGTATCAACGAAAATGGCTCTAAACTATACGCTGCTGGAAAGTCGAAAGCATTATAGTAAGCCAAGTTTTTCGCTCGGAGATATCTGAAGTTAACACTTCGGGTCAGTATCATAGACACGAGGACTGAACAGATTGAGACCCGAGCACCTGCTCATGAGTCAGTCAGCTGTCAGAATTCAACGGAACCTAACATCATTAGAATATAAAAGATCACCCATAAACCGCGTGAAGAATTTGACTTCATGGTTACTGACTACCGGTGATGACGAAGGTGTAATCAAGGTGATGTACTAATTACTACCTCGCGATTTCGAACGGGGAGTCTGACTTGTTCATATCTTATTCAACAGTTATGGGATCCACGCCAGAAGGAAGTAATTCGGACATACACTCATCATTTTGATTATATCAGTGATTTCCTATGGTTGGAAGATAAAAGACAACTAGTAGCCACAAGGTGTGCACTGATGGTTTCTCTCGCATGATTCATATTTATGGCGTTTCCATTTATGACTTGGATAATTTGTATACAGTGCAGATAGGACTCTTTCTGTCATGGATGTTCGCTCTAAAAAACCGAAGCCATTTGCCCAATCTGAGGACCAAGAAGATGAATTGCTATCACTTGTTGCAATAAAGGGGTGAGTTTTCCATTGTTATGTAGACTATCCAAACCCCCTGTTCTCGTAACCGGTATTATCTGCAATTTTCTGCAGGAACGATCTCCCAGGGACTTGGCATAGTTTTCAGTTTGTTGCAATAGCATTGCCCTAAAACATTGCTTTCAGGGCAAGGGGATATTCCTGTTGTCTTTTCTGACGTACCATCATGTGGACTAGGAGCTAATATTCTGATTTAGAGACTCCAAGGTCGTTGTGGGAACGCAGCTTGGGATGCTATCGGTTTTTAACCGTAATAATGGCTGGGGTGACTGTGTCGATCGTATCCCTGGGTACAGCTGGTTCATAATCTTGATAAATAAAAGAAAATTGACCAGGTGGTTTGGCACTAGACACCCTCTATCGGTTGATACACTATGCAATCTGCCATCAGATCTTCCAGGAATTGATGCCGCAAGTACAATTCTGACGGGTTCCTCTGATGGGTATGTTCGTGCAGTTCAATTATTACCTACAAAAATGCTGGGAGTTGTTGCTGATCATAGAGATTGGCCTGTGGAGAGGATCGCTGTGGGCGGTGGAACTAGCACACTAACTCTTGATCCACAAGAGGTGGGTGATGACGACGAAGAGTGGCATGGAATTGGAACGTGGGAGGGGAGAATAACTGTGGACGGCCTCGACAACAGTGATGATAATTGCCCCGGTGGACGTTGGTGGGTGGGAAGTGTGGGTCAAGAAGATGGATTCACATTGAGTGACTTGGGGGCCTTTCTCTATGGCAGTGAAGGGCCAAGTTCCATGGATGCTGACACTAGCAGTGATGTTAACAATGGTTTAGTGTACCACATAACATCCGCAACCAGGATTAATGTGAATGATGAAGAAAGTTTAAATGACGGCCGGAGGTCGGAACCTCAATTTTCTACTCATCAGAAACGGAAGCAGGAGAGCCATTTGGAAAGAACAAGGAAAAATGCTGTGGTCGTTGAGGATTCATCATTTTTTGGAGACTTGTAATGGCCGTCAAATAGATCCAGCTTCCAGTTCAGCCGTTGATTTTCTGTATTGTCAATCCATTATTATCATCAATCTCTATCACGAGAAGCTATCTCCCTCCACATGTTACTCACGGATTAGTTGATATACTGTCAAGCCCTCATACCTTGATTCATTCAATTCTATTCAATTAGACGACAATACTACCTTACAGTGAAAACCTAATCTAATTACCTGAGGAGTCGGCCGGCATAAATCTATGCCTACTTAGACCTGGGCAGTACTTGAGGCGTGCTAAGGTGAGCCTTCAAGGATCTGATCGGCGGTGTTAGAGGTAGAATGGATGCAGTTGCAACCAGGTGTACAGTTGTTCCGGTGTTTCGTCAACCGTGTGGAACGTAGTTCGCGAACCATGAACCACCTTATATTGAGCAGGCCGGCCTGCTCTGCAAGTTGAACCGGTATGAGAAAGGGGTGGGAAATATTAATCTATAGATAGAAGTAGAAAGTACTTCACGACTTAGACTTGCTTAAGCTCTCTTTCTTGATTCTCAATCAGGGGTTTGAAGCTTTGAGTTATAGCGATGCAATAATATGGGAAACTGCCGGCCTGGCACGTGCCATACAGACTTGCAGTATATTAGCGCCCGGATATTAAGCGATTCGGCCACTGCGACTGCCCTGGACCCTTTGATAAACACACCTATATTGACAAAGGACACTTCAATATGTTTCTTATTTCGAGAAATCTCATGAGGGCTCAGAATCGAATCGCTTTGACTCGTGCTATCTCTGTCCGAGCCTCAAACATTCTTTCCCAATTGGGGCTCAACTCTGACGGTGAGATTCATGGCGTATACGACGGCCGATGGCATGGTTCTGGAGAGGTTGTGGCTTCCACGTGCCCTACTACAGGAGAAGAGCTTGCTCGCGTCAGAACGGCCTCTGTACCAGAGCTGTGTGAACTACTAGAACGAGCACGGGAAGCATACCATATCTTCCGAAGTAAGTGTTCAGCAAGATAAATTTGATCAGCACTTTCCTGTACCATAGATGTCCCTGCACCTAAACGCGGTGAAGTAGTGAGGCAAATTCGCGAAGCCCTCGCTGCCAAGGTGAGGTTCAAAGCGATCACCGACGACAGTGCCATCTCAAACTCAACTTATCAAAGAGGGAAGCTCTTGGAGCTCTTGTTACACTAGAAATGGGAAAAATCAGGACAGAAGGTGTTGGAGAAGTCCAGGAATTTATTGATATCGTAAGTGACATCCCGGTCTGTCAGGATGTTGTGGTGATGTCTTGTAGTGTGATTATGCAATTGGCTTATCCAGAATGATGAACGGGAGGGTCATCGCATCGGAAAGGCCAGAGCATTCTATTCTAGAAGGTATGAAAGAGCATCCGACGAACCCTTTGTTGATGTCTTGGATTGGTTAGTTCCTAACCCCTTAGGCATTGTTGCTGTGCTTTCAGCATTCAATTTCCCCGTCGCAGTTTATGGCTGGTGTGTTTCCTCCTTATTTTCTTTGTCGCTCCTAACACAGTTTCATAGGAACTTGGCTCTCTCCATGGCAGCAGGAAATGCAACAATCTGGAAACCATCTCCAACAACACCTTTATGCTCCATTGCAGTGACACAAATAATTTCTGGTATTCTGGAGGCTAACGGGCTTCCGGGTGCTATTGCCTGCCTGGTGACCGGTGGACAAGAAATTGGCGAAGCTTTGGTGAACAATCCTGGTATCGAACTTGGTAGGTTCTTAGAGGTTCTCGAGCAAACATGCGTCAATGGTATTGAATAGTATCTTTTACTGGGAGTGAACGTGTTGGCCGGATTGTCGGACAAGCTGTAATGTCACGCTTTGGGAAAACGATCCTAGAGCTTGGTGGCAATAATGGTGTGTTTGACTTGACTCTTATGATGAGCTTGATTGACATGGCCATGCTAGCATCAATAGTAATGCCTGATGCAAATATGTCCCTCACCATTCCAGCAGTCGGTTTTGGTGCCATAGGCACTGCTGGTCAAAGGTGTACGTCCACGCGGCGATTATACCTCCACCGTTCTATTGCTTCTGAATTCTTGGAGCGTCTTCAGAAGTTCTATCAGTCTGTCAAGCCCGGTGATCCACTAGATCAGAAGACCTTACTCGGACCTCTGCACACTCGTGCCGCATGCGAAACATATAGTGACACGATTAAGCATCTCAAAAAAGTCGGTTCAGATATATTGGTTGGTGGCAAGCAGTTTGATCATGTGCCCTTCGATGTTGGCAATTTTGTCGAGCCTACCATATCTGTCCTTAAATCGATCAATGTATCTGATAGCATATGGACAACTGAAGTCTTTGCTCCTATCCTGAATGTTGGCATCTTCGACGAACTTGATCAGGCGATCGAATGGAATAATGCTGTTCCCCAGGTGAGCTCCATCCCTGCATTGTCACTATCAATATCATCTTTGGAAAAGGGTTTATCGAGCAGTTTGTGGACCCGGGACATTAGGAATGTGGGCAAATGGATAGGTCCAGGAGGTTCTGACACTGGTATTGTGAATGTATGTAGACGCTCCTTAGTTCTTTTGCTACCAGTGTCAAATATGGGACATTATAGGTGAACGTGGGTACAAGTGGTGCCGAAATAGGAGCCGCTTTTGGTGGTAACAAGGTCTGTACAAGCCCTTTCTGCTCTACCATTGACTCACATAGTTTGATGAGCAGAGCACTGGATGGTAAATTTCCCTTATATAATTAAACAACCCTTGTTGACCCTCAGATTGTAGGGGACGTGAGTCGGGAGGTGATGCTTGGAAGCAATACGTCCGTTGGAGCGCCTGCACGCGTATGTTTTTGTATAGCCTACCCAGATGTTGAGCTCACACTGTGTCACTACCCTGCAGTCAATTTCTCAGACCAAGCGCCGCTGGCACAAGGAGTTAAGTTCTTTACATAGGTGTCTGGTGATGCTGTGTCCAAAATACAGATAAATCGAATATGACTTATTCCTTCACAGTGTATTGATGTAAGGGGCTGCATAATCACATCGAAAGTCATAAACTAACCCGGTTCACACGGATGCATCAAACTTCGGGGCCTGCCTGACAGCTTATTGAATTGGGACATCACACTTCAATCTCAATCTCAGATCTGATAAGGGCCCAGCTGGTTCATTCCATGTCGCTTGGAAATTTTTCGATTCTTCAATTATTCGGCAAGTTTGACAGTGTGATTTTTTTGTTATCGTCTACTCTTACATTGAAACTGCGGCTTCCTCCATCAGTTTAAGCGAATAGGAAAAGATCATAGTGGGTCCAAATGGGGGTATACCCGTGTGGGTTTTGTGGCTTTCTATAATGGAGTGTGGACTGGGGCTACTGTGCTTCAGTTATATTCTACTTGTGCGTCACTAGTACAACTCCGCTAAGCCCACTGTATATCGCCGATCCAACCATTTATTGACGGGCCTGCGGATTCTTTCTATCTTTACTTGTTCTTGTTCTTGTTGTCCTTGTCTTCATCTTTCATCTCAACATGTCGACTCCTGATGACCTGCCCTGGCCAGAACTAGGGAATGTTTCTCGTGGCGCTACTCGAGGCAACCAAGGACAGAAGGGAGTTGTAGGGCCTCCTGATCGAGATGGGCGTTGTATCCTTCAGCTTCGAGTGCAACCCGGTGTACTCGCTGTACGGCTTAATCGATTAGCTTCAGAATGGTATCACGTTCTGGATAATGAAGTTAATCGAGCGCTCAAGCTTACAAAAACATATTGGAGGAAAGCAAGGAGACGGCAGGATTACGATGCCAGAGCGGACCAAGACCACATGGAATTGCATGAGTGGCTGCAGCAGCTGAAGGACAAGACGATGTCCTATTTGGAGTTGTTGATGCAGAAAGGAGATATTCAAGGCCCGCCATACACCATGCCGGACAACATCGAGCTAACCTTCCTTCGCAAATTCATCGAACGACAGGCTGCCGGTATACCTCATAATCCCAGGCTTCGGGCAGCTATTCAAGATGGGACTTACTATGCTCATGTGGATCACTCTGTTGAATCTCTTACACCTGAACCTTCTGAACAATGCTTTTTGGACTCGAGAAGTCGTAAGTCTTGTTGGTACGATGTTAATGCCACTGATCTCATCATATGTAGACCGTGTGTTTGATAATTCCTTACTTGACCTTGACTCACGGACATCAGTATCCCCGTCTTTGATGAACTCAGAGGCTTTACTTCAGGAAGCCGTGTCGTCAAGTAAATATACTGAATTTCTGAAAGCCATATCTTTATCTGATTTGTCTTAGAGCAAGCACTACAGGTTGCACGAATGACATTGATTCGGGCACAAAAAGAAACTCAAGACGCCTTCATGCGCTACACCGCTTGTCTAGATGTTGAGAGGCAGACAAGACAAACAGTCACGACTGCTGAAAAGCGTCGCGATGATATTAGTATGTGTCACTGAAATCTATCTTGCACCTTTGGTAAATGAATGAATGAAAGTGGGTGTCCTCTTAGCAAGAAGCCAACCCCCTGCAGGAGGTTTGTCTGAGGACCTTTTCCTTGCGGTACCTGACATTCTTAATATCTTTCCTATATAGATTTCACAAAAGACTCGCGATCCAGAAACTCCTCCCTCTCTGGGGATGAACAAGGAAGCCCCTCGCGGTATCACGCAGAAGTAAGCATCTTTCCCATGAATTAGATTTCCGACATCATCTTCCTAGTTCCAGGACAACCGATCGAACTTCATTGATACACGCGGACAACCTAAATCTATGGATCCATGGCCAGAACAGAATACAAATCAAGGAATGTATCCCACCAGTGATGTGACAAACCATATCGAGGTGCGGGGAGCTTTTTTTCTGGTCGTCTATTGTGATTGTGACGTCCTCCCTGTTCGTAGGATCCATCTGGCCGATCTAGAAAAAGAAGCTGGGATCCCCCCGCTCAAATCCCAGGTGACGTCGCCTCATTTCATCTTAATATCATCGCTGATCAAAAGCTCACGACAGATGGCCAATATGCATGCGAGGTAATGTGCAACATATCAAATGGTCATTTTCTCTTCTTCATGAGCAGAACAGGACCTTTCATCTTTACCTTCGCGCAAGCGGTTACATCCCTTAATACCTGGATTTGATGTTATGAGTAATCCAGGCCTGCAACCAGCCAACATGACATTCTCATCCTGACTTGTGTAGACCTTCTCCGTTGGTGAATTCACATTCTAGCAGGTTTAGACGATCATCAGGGATGAATACTAAATTTCAAGCATCACTAATACATGTATTCTATTGACGATTACTGACCATTGATGGCATACCCCTTGTATTATAGAAGTTATTGTGAATGCTCATCTCAGTTTCGGCGCTGGCCTCTGCCTGTTGAATTAACAATGACATTGCCTTTTTTATTGCTAGGGTCAGCCAAGGAAGATACAGAATTGGGCTCGGAAAAATCTTAGCCAGCACTCCCAGAAAGTGCCCTGTATTAAGTTTCAATCATGACTGACCATATATGCATATACGTTTCAGGAACTCTTGCCATGAAGTATATCACTCGTAGTTTTGGAAGATGGAAGTTCGTGGAAGGGCGAAATTACAGGTAGAAATGACAAGGCCTGGAAAACAGAATCTCGTCTGCCATCACTGTCATGATTCTTGACCGAAACATCACTAGCTCCTCCCCAAATGGTGACAGAGCAGACAAGCGGTTTCCATCGTGCCACTCGGTTACCTAATCACAGTACATATGGGTCTGAGCCTGGACCTGGACCTGGAAAAAAGTACTCTCAGACTTCCTGTCAGTCCCCAACTCCCGACTCTGGCTCCTATAAATACTGTACCTGCCATGGGTATGGAAGCTGATTCTACATGAATGAAGTGACACTTCCTCTATCTCAAGACGAGATGAAAACCCCTCAAGATTCCTGACCAGATCGTTTGTATAGGCCAATTCGGGTGCGGTCCTTGCAACCTGATTGACATATTCTCAGAGGACACATCGGAGGAGGACCATGAGGAAGACTTACCTGCAGAAAACACTTATTCATGCTCATGTCCATTTTCGGTCTAGTCTTATCAGCCGCCTATATCTCTCTTTCATTGGCTACAATTTCTCCTGCTTCCCCATACTTGAAATTTGAGATTTTGTTTTTTGATTGGAAAACTTTTGAATCTTCAACTAAGCATTTCTTAGCTTTAGAATCGATATAAGTGGCACGGCCTGCCATCACGCTCCGTGAAATAAATTGTTGAATTAGAACAATCTGATATAAGTGATAGTAATTAACAATTTTGTACCTTTCACTCGTCAATACCACCATCGGCCTGCCGTGAGTCCTTTCAGCACCTCGATTTGGTGTAGTGTAGATTCTCCACATTTTAGCGTAGAATACAAAAATATCAATCATTTGTGCCTGGTAGCATCACACGCTGCCTAACACCTATTTTTCCCTCATGATTACACTTCTCCTTGCATGCAGCTCAGACCCTCACAATGTAGCTGTCTCCTACCTCAAGATGTGGACAGAGTGCTTCTCATTCATCACGTATGAGTATATGGTTATTTGTGGTATGGTTCATCGTCTCACGTGTCTGCAACGAGGTAGTGATAGCCGACGGTGATGATTTCTCGAGAGCATGAAAGGTCTCCAAATTTTTGCCATTACCTCCTCAAATTCGTTATTATGATTGCACATGTGCTAACCATTAGTAATTGGGTGGTGGTGCGGAAGTAAGCGTTTACAAGGCTGTTGCACTCAAATGTCCCTATGTTATATTCACGAAGGTGCTCAAGAAAGACAGCAAATGAAGTGCTGGAAAGGAATCGAGCATATAATAAGTCTGGGATGATCCTCGCGGTTTCAACTCGCATTCCCGGGATTCACCACCGCCTTCGAGCTACATCTTAATCCGCGTGCACTACACGTGTATCATTATTGAGGACGTTTATACCGAATTCCGACAACTTTTTTTCAACGTCTCCAATACCTCCCTTCTCCTCAAAGTTTCATATGCTTCAATTAGATTGCATTCGTCCAAATACCCACCCAGATCATCTTTGGCGAGGCAGTAAGTTCATTTGATGTATATTTCAGGTTTTGCCGGCTAGACATGTGTGCCTTGGACACAATAATAGAGATAATTTGCCGCCAGTACGTCCAAGGCTATTGCAATTACGGGAACAGGTGCAAATACGACCACCCATCAGCTGGAGATCCCCAATGGCTGCAACCGCCTCCACTGTACCCACAGGGGGAATATGGGGAGGAGATCTGGATATCTTCTGCAGAAGGGAGATATTTCGAGGGACAGAACAGTGATGTCTTCCGTCTCGAATACCCATATCCGATGCCAAGCCGACCGCTAGGAAATGCAGTTTCACATGCTACCAAGCTTCAGCAATTTGCTCCGCATGATTACATAGATCCAAAAAAGATACGCTCAATAATTGCTTGGAAAACGACGCCCTGTAAACATTTCGTGAAAAATAACGGCTGGTGTCCACTTGGGGATGCGTGTAACTTGTACGTATCATGATGTGTGCATAGTACCGTCCGTCATGGATTGGGTAGTCTAATGCCGATGGCAGCATTCACGATTGGCAATTGGTCTACAGTACTATGTGGAATCAAGAAATTATCAAGAGAACTGCCGAGTCATACTCCGGACCTAGCGGAAACCACAAAGCTACCTCACATTGCTGGGCACATGTGCAGGGGTTTTGTGGTGCACGAAATTGTCCACATTTCCACCCTGCAGATATTCAACCCTGTAAGTTCTATTATGCCGCGAGACGTTGTGTTCATCAGCTTTGCCGAAGACATCAAATATACGCCGTGTCCGGCTTGGGTCCTCTGCGATCGACGGAGTACCTGTCCATTTAAACATTGTGATGCTTTACCATCACAGTCTCAAGAGGTTGCTCTGCCAGCTCTGCCCATCTTCTACCCTTCCCTACCACAGCCTCCCGCCCCTGTCGCGTACACCCAGCCCGGTATCACAACTCTCAACCCTAATCCTGTCGAGGTGAATGGCACGACATACTTCCCACTCCCACATGAGGCTTCTTTAACGGACCCAAACCATGATTACTCGCAAAATGCCCCTATCGCTGTTCCCATCACCATTCCTCCCTTGTCATATTCCCTTCCCGGCACAATGATCCCCACTTCCTTGTCACCACCCCCCGTTCATTGCACTCACCAGTTTTGTGTAGAGTCACCATCTCTTGAACAAGCATGTGCAAACGAGCTGTCACCTCCGCCACCATCTCCTGGTGCGCACGCACAAAATATGCATTCGGTGCTGACTGAGGATGCCAAGTCTCATCATCATGTAGAGCCCATATTCGCTAGTAGCGGAATCAAGTCAGAGCTCAAGCCACCTGATACTCCCTTACACCAGATTGCTCAGTGCAAAGTCGAGATAGAGCCTACAAGTAGCCAGGATCCCGTCGAAGCAGATGCAGGTGAACATCACCAGGAACATCACCCACGTAAGAGGAAATTGCAGTGTCACGCACGACGAATAAGCATCAACGTCAAGACTGGGGAAGTGGTTGAGCGCACGCCGGAGGGTCGATATGGCGTTTATGAGCTGTGACATTGACACGAATGACTAGAAATTGATTCTTGATTGGGAGACGGGGAGAATCTACACCATGATCGTGTATTCCTGGTGGATCGAAGGTCACTATCTATGTTGCTTGTGATATATCTTGTTGCATGAAACTTGGTCCGATCTGTTGCCTAGCCTTGGATGTCATTGCCGAAATTTCAAAGTTTAATAAAGTTTAATAGAGTGGCCAGAAGGTGATATCGAGGTAGGCACCGTGTGAGATGAAAATAGGGCCCCAATACAATCCTAGGTGATTTGATACAAATACAACGTTGTCCAAAAACAGGTAAGTTTATCTAGAAATGGATTAGTCACACACGAAGTATCGCATTGCGACCCAGTCAAAAGCTCCAGGAAAAACGCGAGACAAAAAACTGAATGCTGCGGGATAAGAGAACCCGAATGAACTTTATTATCTTGAGGATAGGTAATTTGAGCGAGCTTGTGTGCCGTACGTGGCATGTCTCAGATTGTTCTATTTTCTAGGTATACCAGTACTTGATACTGATTGTTTTTTCTGGATTTTCATGCAATGGGATGATCATTGTGTCGAAAACAACGTTGTACTGGACTGTTTTTGACGCCATATGTTGATCATGGGAATATCGCCTTTGTATCCAATCATGTTGAAGCCCAGTTCCGACTGCAGGTCAGTTTATTTCATATCTATCCGAAATGTACCAATATAGCTTGACGAACTTCAGTACCGGAGATTGGAGGGAAGTTGTCGGAGTAGCAACATTCGGCTAGACGAGCTTGGATAGGAAATCAGAATTGGTTCATCTGTGGTGCGTTATAACTGAAAATCATGAGGTTCATCGAAACTCAGGCAGTCCACACACCTGACGTGCTTTTTCAAAGAAAATCTAGTCTTCTTAAATGGGCAGGATGTGATCAAGTCCATCACCCCATTACTTGGTCTCATCTGAAGCACAGATTGAAGCCTGCCAAAGAGAGGAACCCCCATTTGAGGTCATTTTGATGGTTGTTACTTTTATTCTTGTTCTGCTGTCAAGGTCACCCCACCCCTCTTCCTCTTTCCACAAGTCCTCCATGGGGCTGATGTAGGGCCACTTTTGCCCTCACGTGGTCCGGTGTTACCTCTGAGATCCAAGG
>Ga0153976_1000733_pt1 | contig 11532 bp, 13 predicted proteins | sample TSGA060MetaG_FD_104717 | JGI IMG/M metagenome (GOLD analysis project Ga0153976, IMG submission 104717) | Attine ant fungus gardens microbial communities from Georgia, USA - TSGA060 MetaG | ecosystem: Host-associated > Fungi > Mycelium > Unclassified | place: USA: Georgia, Yuchi Wildlife... | reverse complement strand
TACGATGTCCCTATGCGGCACCGTTTGAACCCTAGGTGAGTAATATTAACTTGGCTTGATAGTCACGTTTCATCGGACCTTAAGCGCCCCATTTAGAAAGTGCAGTGAAGCCATGCTGTCTCTTATCTTTGAAAAAATTCCAACTATAGGCACTTTAAAAGCTAGACCAACCCTGAACCTTCTACCTCGGTCACCGGGTAGTACGACCTCCTGGAATGATACATGCACCGACGGGTAACGATTCAAATTTCTTTTCGTGTAAGTGCTAAATCCATTACCGGCATTTCGTTGTGCCGCAGGTGGGTGCGCTTCACTTAAGCTTGCCAGCCACCCCAGCCACCCCCGCCACCCTCCCCAACCAAGTAGCTGAGAGTCATTCAGCGGTCTTCTCACTCTGTCAGAACTTGCATCCTGATTAACGTGATCCTTGGCAATCAATGACGTGTTAGAACTTAGGAGTGGCCATTAAATGTCATGTCTTGTAGCTGACGGGCGCCACCTGATTATTGTCAGATTATAGGCTAACAAACAAGGTTATTTGTCGTAGCGACAATGGGCGGCATGGTCGAGCCCATCATTGATTTCATGTTGTCATCGTCCGCACAGGAACATGAGCGCAATTGGCGACCAATCCGCTCTGTCTTTGTATGCGAATGACAGACGTGGGTGTAAATCCTTCGATTAACTATCTCAGAGTTCTGCCAACGAAATGTATGCACCGCTCTCAGCGTATCTCTGTTCCAATCATGATCACCACATCCTTGTGGATGTCGATTCATCGTTCGATCAAGGGTAGAAGTTAACGGCAGCTGGAGGCTGTTGCAAGTACTCGCGTAATCGCCTCCTTCAAGTTCGGCTTTCACCGCAAGTACCGAATACAAAAATATCTTCTAACATTTCCCTATATAGGCTATGGATGGCAGATATTTCAAGTTCCAAGTGCTCCCTCAGTTAGACTTACGCCTCATCTTGGACGCATTAATCAATGCGTGAATGATTTCAGACCGCATTCCTCTATCTTCCATGCGGCTTTTGCTGCACCATAACCCAGCACCCCATAAATGCACAAGGCGCAAAGCATGAGTCCACTCTATTCATCAACGATTTTCAAATACAAATATATGCATAATTGTAGTCCAAAGCATGGCTATTGGAACTAGTCCTGCAATATCATGTATATCGCACAAGATCGCGCAAGACGGCCTGTCAGTCATATCGTATATCGTTCGACGGCTACTAAACAACAAGAAAAGGCAATACACAAAACAATGTCCTTCTAGAATGAGTCCACAGATTGTGATAGAAGCCATAGTATCATGATGTAGGCACACTGCTGTCGGGATTGGTAACGTACAATGATGGTCGCGGTGCAAGACCATACTTAATATTTGGACGGGTACGTGAAGGCACCACTTCTCGCTTGCGCGTATTCCGCGGAGATGGAGAACGTTCCACCTCCAGACTGTTTGTCATCTGCCGTTCGAATTCTCGAACCCTAGATGATACAGCATGAGCTGCGGCCCTAGTAGGTTGAGAACCATGACTTCCAGTCCTCAAAGGTGGTTTATGTTCATCCCAGGAACGGCGGGGATTCGATGGCGGAGATATGGATGAAGAAGATGTGAGCTTAACTTGTTCTGATGATCCTACAAATCCGAGTTCATTAGCACTCGTCGAATGAATCGATTCTGTCCGGAGCGAAGCAAGCTCGTCTGATGCGATTCGCTGTACGACATCATAGCTTCCACATAGCCGCTCTGCGGCCTCAGTATTCGCTGTCCGCGAACTCTGCACGGATGAAGATATCAAGCGGCCATGCTTAACTGCGAGATTATCATTAGACTCAGGAGAGTTCGAAGAAGCCTTTGATTCTTCGATCGACATGAGACGCGGGGCGGTGTTAGGGTCCCGGAAATCAAGTGGTCTCTGACCGGTCGAACTGCGTCGCTCTAGCAGCGGCGTCTTCATGAAACGCCCCCACCAACTATTTGAGCGATGAACTGGATGAGAGGTGGGCGAAGTAGGCGGATGAGAGTTGAGGATGGATGAACGATGTTGCGAGGGTTCAATGGTCGAAGTAGAGGTATGTGATATACAGGGTGGCGCGAGACCATAAGCTGGCTGGGAAGGGGAGCTTGGCTGGGACGAGCTAGTATTACTGGCAGGAAGACCATTGGAAAAATAATTATCCTGTGATGAGCCAGAGCATGATGTTAGGGCATTGGGTGCTGTAAAGTGAGAGACTTCATCCAAGGGACTGATGGTGTGATTGGGTCCAGGTGATGGTAAAGAGGCCTTCTGTGTGCGAAGGGGAGATAGGTCTCGGCTCGTAACATCAGCCTCGACGTTGTCATACTCGGCATCAAGCTCGAGTGCTCCGAGATGTGGTTGATATGTGTCGTACTCCGTATCATTTGGCACAGGATCCGAGAACGGGTCAGTGTACGACCATGAGCTGCCATCTCGTCCATGGAGGCCTCCGCTGCTGGGCATCACGTTGAACAATTTGTTTTTGTGTGTCAGTCCCTCGCGATCACCCTCAATTTTCTCCCATTCAGCCCACTCTCTCCCGTTGTTGCTAGTACTGGGCTCCCTGGACACCAGACTGCGCACTATTGCACCTATCGAGCGCAGAGACAAGGCACTGGTCCTGGTGCTTCCTTCTCTGCGCATACTCGGAAGGCTACTACCCCACTCGAACCGCCGCGTATCCTCGTCCGCAAACATATCACGGCGTGGGCCAGTTGGTTCGGGAGGACTATGTCTGGTTAACCCAAGACGGGTAAGAACTACCGCCAGCGGGAAAGCCCCTGTGCCCATGATTCTGTGACCCATTTGATATTCTTCGTTGGAACCTCGTACAGACGAGAAATTATGGATACCACCATCAGTGCTTTCATTTCCCAGGTCACCACCCAGGAGAAAAAACCTCCCATCGCTCGAAGACTCGCGTTCCCGCGAACGTCTGATATACCAAGCAGTTGCCAGTCCACCAGCAACAAGCCCCAAGATGCCAAAGGTAGTGCCTAGAGCGATAGCGATTGTGTTCTTTTCATTAGAACTAGAATCAGCGCTTGCAGTACTCCCTGGGTATACCGCTGTAACACTCGCGCTCCCTGCGACCCCAGATCCACCTGACCCTGGGTTGCCAGTTTGTGAAGGTGCAGGAAGAGAGTTAATGCCCGGAGTCGAACCTGCAGGTGGCGGGATATAGGAAGCCACCATGGACGAACTGGAGGGGTTGTATATTTGCATGGCGGCAGACGCGGGGGCAGAGGATCCGTAGCCTAGGTTTGCTAAACAAGGAGTGAAGAACTGATAGAGTGGGACTTACCGAAAGTAAAAAGCACCTGTCCATTATACTGTATTGCCAAATGGTCTTTACGTGCACCAAGTTGCTGAAGTGGTTGGGCTTCTTGCCAGACCATCGGATTTTGGGTAGTATTTAGTATCCACCCATCACTATAAGTTGCTTGTAGTATGCTGTCGCCTCCTCCATGAATAATAATTTCTCCAGTAGCAAGTACAACAGCTGCAAAGTCGCGGCGTGGACTTGGCAGGGTGGAAGTTGAGACAGATATCATATCCCATGCAAGGGTTGTCTGTGTCGTGTCGAGCGACCAGATGGTACTCATTGGTACCAAGCCTCCGCATGATACACAATATCCACCCAAGACAATGAGTCGTCCATCAGGAAGGACGAGGGATGCGTGTCCGTAAATGTCAGGCGGAGCATTCCCGCCCAGTGGAAGCATGTCGAACTCCTGTGACGCAGGATTGAAAACATAGTGATCATAGAACGAATTTCCGGACCCGTCAGCCTTCTCTCCTCCAACAATCCAGACCTTGCCACTGTTTGACGACGCTGAATGACGTATCCTCCTTGTTGGTTGGCCAGCCCAGTTCTGCGGTTCCATGATAAATGAGGGATCCATGCGATCGTAAGCGGAAACGAGGGCAGCAGAATCGTTAAGGGAAGTGAGGACTGTTTGGGAATTGGGTCCTGGTTGACCTCCGAAAAGTAGGAACGTTGATGTATCGAATGCAGAGAGGGAATGCCATCCTAAAGCTGGAGAGGAGCTCGTGGTGGTTGTATTTGAGAGCAGCTGCCATGGGGGAGACGTGACGCTGAAGGATATAGAAAGATCGAGGGAAAAGACTTCTGATGTAGGTGGCGCAGACGTGTATGAGTATTGATCGTACTGATCTGTCAGACCTCCGTGAACGTAAAGGACATTTTCCAGTAAAGCCACTGCTTGTCCCCATCTATCGCATCGTTATGGTTGGTTGTTCTCCAGTGAATATAATACACGTACCTAGGTGCTGGAGTATATTGACCTAGGGCAGGTGGTATCAAAAAGGTCAGCGCTGCTACTGCGCGCCAACTGCCAGTCATGACCATGACATATAGAATGTTACAGTATCTTGTTCGCCAGAAATTTGCGGAAGGATTTGAAGAATATAAGTTAGTTGTAAAATTTTAGAATATATGTCGTTTCGTCGTGAAATATCGCCACAGAAGAACTCTAGAGGCAAACTACTCACGCCGGGCTTTTCATGTTCGATCATCACCGTCGACAGTCACGTGGACAAAACGCGTCGCGAATCACCACGTGAAATTTATATAAAAAAACTGACACAGCTGAAGTGAGACAGTAATTACATAGCCTATCGATATAACAAAAGTGCAAAGGCCCTTTGATATATAGCTGTCCTCAAATACGCCTTACAAATGTCAGCGGAACATCCCTGATACCCATCGTAACACCCATCACAGCCTGCATGACCCTTGTCTGCCATTCATGTGTGGTTTCCTTCTCTCCGGTGGAGACATTGACTGACAGAAGGGGCTCGATGTGCCAGTCACGTAGAAGTAGTGCCAGGAGACAAACTGCCTCAGTTGTCGCGAATTTCTTTCCCAAGCAGGCACGAGGGCCTTTGAACAGTGTTGAGTCATGGTAATACAAACGAGATCAGCAACAGTTATACATACCGATGCTAAATGCGGTGTACTCTTCGGAGTCTGCAAGGTCTCCCTCGCTTGTTCTGTCCGCATACCATCGTGCAGGCTTGAATTCTTCTGGGTCGGAGAAATATCGTGGGTGATATTCTAGCCCTCCCGTGGGGTTAGAGGGTAATCTAAGAAAAAATGACCGCACGCACGGACGCCAATCATGTCGACAACAACCTATTCATATGAGCTGCTGATAATCCTCCGGGAGAGATTTGTGTCTTACATTTGTACTTTTCTTGACTTGCAAGATCTTTGGATCCTCACCAGCGCGAGAAAGATTGAGTACTGTGTCTTCCTTCGCCTCTCTTATGAGATATACACCAGAAGCTGGGGATGGCTCAGTTTGAAACCGGGAAAAGAAAGGTCACCTACGGAACATTCTGACACCTTCATAGAATGCTGCAAGAACCTTGTCAAGTTTGGTATAGTCCTCGAATATCTAAGAATGAAGTTGGGCATGTCGCAAATGCCTTATTTGCAACAACTCACGATCTCGTCATTTTCACGCCCTTTAGTGACTTCGTGAACTTGTGCGACTATCTCTTCCTGAACAGAGGGGTTTAGCGATAGGAAGCCCAGAGTAGCTGCCAGAGTATGTGCAGTAGTTTCTGCAAGAGTTACTTCAAACTTCAGAATGATCAAGGTGGGGACAACGCACCATGACCAGCAAATAGCAACGCAAAGACGTTCCCAATCTATAATCGTTCAACACAACGACCTCCGAACAATTACAAATGGATACCAATTCTTCGTTGCTCAAACCCATTTTGCCTCCTTCATCTTCGCTCGCTTGGACGAACAAAGAAAATATGTCTTTTGCTTTATTATCAAACGCAGAAGAATTGATGGCCTCTCGCCTCTCCTGGACCTGCGAATTCATGAATGCCCTCATAGTATCGTACGCTTGACGGGTACGGCGAACCCTGTGGATTGGTGGAAGGTTAATGACTTACTCAATCCGATGCGTTTGATTAAAGAAATACCATGGCAATGGCAGCTTCCAAGCCCACTTCGGAGCTGCAATCGCAAAGGGAGCTGTATGCGTTATAATCCTGAAGCACTCCTGAATTGACATTTGTCCATTGTGAGAGGGAGGCTCTACCCAGGAAAATGGGAGACCGAAGCCGCAAGTGGCAATAATAATGAGAGTGAACTATAAACGTTTAGCCATAATGACAAGTACGACTAGCACCTGCACCGGGGCACCGACCTTGAATGTTAGTTGCTGGAGACATGGGACATCTATTGTCGTAGTCGCTGCCCACCCTTCACTGGCAATCATGTCTGCATAGAGTTTTTGGGTAGCACTCCAGACAAGTTTATAACTGTTGGCACAGGTCTTGGTGAGCTCCTCACGCAGTAATGCATAACACGGACGTATCGTTGTTAAAGGCAGGTCCAGATATCCTCCTATGTCTTTTCCATTGATCCCTGTCCACAGCGGCAACAATGCTCGGGCCCCAGAACCTTGCATTCATTAGGATGTTGCTTGAGGTTTAACGGTGGTAAATAAACTCACAAAAGGGCACGACCCATATCTTCTGCCTTCCCAAATACACCCGTCTTCTCACCTGTAGACACAACCTGCCTGGTGACCTCCATTGATCGCGTATACAATGTCGGTTTGCCAGAGAGAAAAGGCACCACAGAAACAGTGTCGTTTCCAAAACGATGATAAACTAGTGACCGACGGGAAAATAAGTCAATGCGCTGCTCATGCATTCAAGGGATGGCTACGCCTACTGTTCCTGGTATGTCTCCACGTCCAGACGAATATTAAACCTGGTTTAGGCAATAGTACCATAGTCTTCGAGGAGAAAATCCAACATACCCGGATTCCATGACATTTCTGGTATGAGAATGCCTGGTAAACTGAGGGGCTGGAATGGTACCCATAAACCCGGGAGGTGGTCCACTGCCTGGGTGGCAATCAAAACGGTTAAGGAGAACGATGATGTAGGTCATAGGTATCACACCTTCAGATATGACACAAACTTCAGGACCTTCGAGACCGTGAATGCTGCGACTAGCGCAGCTGTTGCAGTAGTCCAGGATAAATCTGCACGGAATGTTCGATCCACGACGTTCATTATGAACAAGTTACTCACTCATTCCTGATTTTCTGGTCCTACAGAGACAAAGCTGAAACAAGGGACAAACGAATTTACAGAATCGATGCGAAATCGTTCAGCTTGACTGCCAAGGTCCGGTGTGTGCCGTCGGTTTGAACCCTTCCTGCGAAATATACTGTGACTGATACTACAGGCCTGACAGCCCGAGGCGGGAATTTCCCAGCAGATCTATATTTATGATGAAGAAGGCTGAGTTACCTTAAAACTTTACGCGTGAATACTGTGATTGCCACTTGTTGCCACTTGGCAGCGACGTTCCAAGAATACATGAGACCTGCAGGGGAAGTTAGGGGAAGTTCTGCCAACCCAGTCACCCCACTTGGCATGTTATGACGTGTATAAATTGAAATTACGAACACGAGCTACCAAGCCAATCTAACTCGGAGCGCGTCGATTAAGGGAGCTCTAACTTCTCGGGCTGGAAGCAAATGCATGACGATGCGCCGTCGGTTGAATTTCCGACCATATACAGCTGCAGTCTTATAGTGTAACCGGAGTACAGCTCTGAGCTGAGCATGGTGGAGTTGCACCGGTTCAATCCTTCAGACTATATGGATCGTGATTATACGGTGTTATCGTGGATAACTAGCCTGGGGGTGGACCAGGGTGGTGTTGTGCCGTCGGTTGAATTCTTCCGAGCATAGTCTGGTACCACGGTTTCCCGCCAAGGTGAGATACTCAGATAGCATGTACAGTGAATCCTCTAATTAGACATATCGTACCTTCAAAAACTTATAAGTTATCCTTGGCAACGTGAATTTCGTCGAATAAACTGACTTACATACAGTGGATCAAGTGACAAGTCAAATAAGTGATCTTCAGCGCTTCAGCCACCACCTCAAACGTTGAACAAATACTTGCTATCAGGAAAGCCGGTTATTCACTGGCCATCACTATGTCCGAACCATCATGGCATACAGTGTAAGTATGTCTGTTTTCATCTTCCGTTTCTCAACCAAAACTGGAACATAGTACTATACGAGTTCCTTTTGCAAACCCCAAACATGCCGAGATAGCAATGCAAGTCATTGACGTGGATCCGGAACTTCAACGAGAGGCAGTTAAACGCACTCTGACAGTAGACGGTAATGATCTTATTGCGTATGTGTTCACGAGAGGATGGAGCCCATCGCACATATTGAACGAGATGCAGGACATTTGCGACTTTGACAGTTCGACTGGCAAGGCTGACAACGAATGGCTTTCTGGAGAATGTCGATCTAGTCGCCAGAACAATCGGCGAGTTTGGAGAGGATTCGGAACGAAACCCAGCACTATCTAGATGATGGGAGAAATGTAGTCGTTGTGTGAGGGGACTTTCTCTTCGTTTCATCGTACAAGAAAATACTGATCAGCGATCGTGTACTCTAGCAATTGTGTTTCCTATTCAGCGTCCGCTTTCTTCTTATTCTTTTTGCTCTCACGAAGCGACTTGGACAGCAAGTCTTTGAGCTCCTCGACTTCCAATTCTTTCTCACTCTTTACCAACTCCGGCTTGTACCACACTGGTGGGTGAGTCAACATCAGTGGGCCGGCAGGAACTAATGCAATCGTAAAGTGGAATGCTGCCACAAAGGTGTTTGCAGGAGTGTACCTACGGTGGTGTCATTAAGAGAGATCCGAAAAGAAGGACGTTATTTACGTACACAATCTCATACGGCTTGACCAAGCCATGTTGCACGGCCTCCTGAAGACCGAGTCGTGCCCTCTTCTCATCCTCCAGCGCACGAACATTGAATGGAAAAGCACCAGCCTTTTTCTGGACCTCCGAGAACACAGCACGCGAATTCTTCATCTTCAATTGATAAGTTACTGAGCTATCTTTTTGGTAGATAGTCGTCCGAGAGTCCTCAATACGTGCCTGACAAGTTTTCAGTTATGGAGGTTTATTTCTGTTTGAAGTAGGGATCAGACCTTGCCATCTTCTCCCGAAGAAATGAGTATATCAATTCCATAGACCTCATCCTCCGCGAATGTGATCGTCTCGGTATCGCGTCTCTGCGTCTCATTCGGATTGAGAATAATGCGTTTCTTGCCATCGATGACATTTTGTGTCTGTTGACAAGAGAGCATACCTGAATAAGTCGCATCAGATTTGCTCTGTTCGCACTTGAATTCGTCAAAAATTCACCTTCGACAGGCTTGCAATCCCAAGCTGCAGCGGTTTTCGCGACAGCATCGGTGACCGCGAAATTTTTATTCCCGACTTTCATGAGCCTCATCGCTACCTCAGCGGCATGCCAAGCTGCTTTGATCACATCTGCTTTCCTGCCAGTCACAGGCTCTTGCTCCGTTGCACCGACAACGATTGTCTCTGCACTAATAGCAGCGAAGCCATCAATGTGAGCACCTAGGTGAAGCTTTACCACATCGCCTTTAGCAAGAACCTGGGATGCTAGGGGATCCGAACTAAAACAAAGTGAATTGAGAAACGCCACACAGATTCTAATAGAAAATCCACGCACGCTAGGGGGGAGAAGTGGGCGACGGTGTTGTTCACCGAAATGCTTGTCGGGAATGCAACGCCTTTCCAAAAGTCATACACATCATTTGCAAACCACAGAACACATACGACGCACCCTTGCTCGTTTTAACGCCTTTCACGAGTTTATTGTAAACTCCACCAGTCCCCTCCTCGATGAACTTGTCGCCCTCGATACAAAGATCGATGATCTTTGCCCCCTCGACGCAGAGTGCGATTAGCTTCTTCATAACATCGTTTACAATGTCACCGGCAGCCTAGACAACATCGTAGAGATTGGATTACACTGGACGAACCAACGACGGTGATGACGCCCTCATACCTTGTACTTTGTTACATCGGCTTCACTGATCAGCCGGAGTTTTTCAGCGGGCTTTGGTGTATCTGTGGTAGAGGGCTCAGCCATAGCGTAGGATCAATGTAGAAATAGGTATAATCAAAAGAAGAGAGCTGCACGCGAGGATGGAGAGATCAGTAGTGATTTGCAGCGTTCCCGATATGGTATATCTTTGGGCTGATGATGCTTCATCATGATCCACGATAGCTAGATGGTTATGCCTTCTCCTCAGCTAGCAACACCATCCGGATCTTCATGCATTCATCCCCAACTTTAATATTCCCGCATCGTGTGTATCATGATCGCGCGGCTCAAGCGACCCTAGCCTCGGCAAGGTCGGATGGAATAAAAAACCTCCCAACAAGAACTATGATGTACGCGCCAGTGTTGAAGATACTAGACAAAGTCAAGACAGAGGGAAGCATCTTAGGTATGGCTGGCGGGAGGAGCTAGAGATGATCAAGATGAATCGGTACGAGGTACTGATCTGAAGCTCGAATGCAAGATATAAGCTGACTATTTATGGGTCTTATGGTCGAGCGCTGCAAGGTAGGCCCATGGTGCGGAAAGACCAGCTGCTCCAGTACGAGATGCGCGTTGATGCGAGGAGAAGAGACAGGCGCACACTCTGCCTGTGTCTTTCTGAAACCTCCCACTGCTACTTCCCAAATCCAACCGCGGCTTCCCGCAACCGGATGCAAGCTCGAGAAAAAGCCTAGTAATCCGCAAGTATCTGTCCTGAGTTTTAAGAACCATAGGATGAACACTTGAAGGCACCTGTCGCGACTCTCAGGCCAGGTAATACCTAGTTGCGTTCCGAGAAGGCGCAATATCTATCGACTACCACACAATCTGCTGCCTGACCCTCTGCCACTGCGGATTTTAGGGGGTAGTAAGTATCTTGTTGTGGCCGATCAGAGGGAGGCCGCTTCAACAACAGGAGAACATAGGACGAATCGTAACTTACGTGAAGTTTCTGATTCATGCCACTACGATTACTGATAGGCAGGTACCATCTCATACTAGTAGCAAAGATACCTTTCCGTCATCCCCGACCTCTTCGGCCAGTCTTCTGCGACATGTCCGGCCTCTAGATCTATGGCAGCGGAACCGAGTATCCCAAGTGTCTGCTGTTCGAGTTACATAGACCAAGTTTCAGCTCGAAACATTTAATTGATTCTTACAGTCGCTGACGCATCGTATGGTCCATGTATGACACTCAAGTGATGCTGATGTCGAGACGTGGTCTGCCGAACTGGAAAACGACCTAGACCACGACCTACCGTCATACATGACGTCGGCCATTGACAGTACCTCGGGGAAACTATTCGATTTCCGAGTTTATTTCAATCTCAGAGTTGATCCATGAGGTAAATTTCTGGTGGAACGCTGATGGTATGAGTAGAAGACAACATTATAGGACGCGTTCCTGTCGAATCCAACTTGGCCGGAAATATTAAACCAACCTTGGCCACTTGTGCTCAATGCGACAGCGGCCAGTATTATGTCAATTCTTATACACATAGTATGACGTATGTCGAGGCTTCTATTTCCAAGGCAGAAGTCT
>Ga0153976_1000731_pt1 | contig 11547 bp, 14 predicted proteins | sample TSGA060MetaG_FD_104717 | JGI IMG/M metagenome (GOLD analysis project Ga0153976, IMG submission 104717) | Attine ant fungus gardens microbial communities from Georgia, USA - TSGA060 MetaG | ecosystem: Host-associated > Fungi > Mycelium > Unclassified | place: USA: Georgia, Yuchi Wildlife... | reverse complement strand
ATTTAAGGACTGTATGTCTGAGAATAAACCTCAGACTTAACAATATCTTTTGCTACTGTCTAAACTTTGCTTTTTTGATCCTTTTGATTATTAAATCAACCAATGACAAATCAGTAAGTGGCCATTTGTGATAGTTAGGTTATCTCTATTTCAAGAACAATAGCACTACCATATGTAGAACAATAGGTAGTAAACATATGATAGTCTGTTCTGGTGCACAGATCATCATATTCCTGTATATAAGGACTTGTAAGGGCAGCATCAGACAGAAGGCCAGAGATCATACTAGAAAGCTAGGCAAGGATCCCAGAAGCTAGAGTGATATTTGAGTAAGGGTAAATCTACCAGTACAGGTCCCTATATACTATAAGAGACAGTCTATGTACAGTCATGTGAGCTACAGTCCAATAATAGCACTTCCTAATTAGGTTAAATAGAATGATCAAGATGGCATGTAGATAGAGAGGTAAGGAAGTAGATGGATATACATTATAAGATAAGATCCACTAGATAGATTGTAAATCAGGTACTTAGCTAAGCTCTATCCTAGGGTGGCTGCTGTAAGGGGATGACTGTCATCCTAGAACAGGGCTTAGCTAAGTGTTAGGTTCACATTTACCTAGTGGATCTTATCTTATCACTCATTTATCTATTCCCTTGCTCTTCTGTCTGCATATTGCTCCAATTATTCTATTTATCCTAGATAGGAAGTGCTATTATTGGACTGTAGCTCACATGACTGTACACAGACTGTCTTTTGTAGTATATATAAAAGCTTGTATGGGTAGATCTATCCTTACTTGAATAGCACACTAGCTTCTGGAACCTTTACCAAGCTTTTTGGTATGACCTCTGGCCATCTGCTTAATGTTACCCTTACAGCTGCTGTCCCCTTATAGGACTCTCTGCTTGAGAATTAAACCTCAGACTTAGTAATATCTTTTGTCACTTGTCTAACTTTGCTCTTTTGAGCCTTTTGATTACTAAATCAATGAATCACAAACCAGTAAGTGGCCATTTGTGATAAAACTTTGTAACAGACTTAAGGGCAAGGATAGAGCATATGTAAGAGAACCCTACTGATGCTGGCTCTAATACACTAGTTTAGCTCTCTGGAGTGACCCTACAACTAATTGAACATTACTACAGAATATTTAAACACCTTTAGCTCACTCCAACTTAGAACTCCTGACCCTGACTACTAGAGTAGCAAGAATTGTAATGTATGAACCATAATAGTATATATAGTGTGGAGTATCCCTCCAGAAGCCTTATCCTAATCTATAAGGATTCTCCTGGAGATGAGTTGTGACCTATTTCTTGGAGTGTAATTTAGCTAAGGATTTTCCTGGAGTCACTCCACTCCAGTCACCCTTACAATTCTTATATTTAGAATGAAATAATTGTACTTTGCTCTCAGAAGATATACTCTTAACAATAGAGTATACACTTGGAATAACACTGTAAGTCTACTAAATATAAATATAAAGCCTGCAAAGTAAAATGCACCCTGGGCCTGGTAGTCACTGGCTTACCCTAGGGTCACCCTTGGTGGGCCCCAGGCAAGGGCCTAAAGTCTGAACAACACAAGTCAATTTATTGCAGAAGAAATACACATGACTAGGTATATGACTTGCACTTTAGCCTATGGTAATTCATGTATGCTATCAGACCAAATGCTGCCTAGTATGAAAATCTCAAGGCAGAATGTGAACCAGAGAATGGAGTATGAAAAATATATGAAATTTCTGCTTTAGATAAATAATTGGATAGTAATTTTGGAAAGATTCTCTGAAAGAGGAACATGCCTTGGCCCAATTCATGTATTTCCCTCGAGTACCAGACCAATAAAACATCTAAAAACAAAACTATAACAATAACATCAAGTGGAAGGATCCAGTATTATACACTACCCAAGTACAAATCTCCGAACCACCTCTGGCTCATCAATAAAAATCTCTTCCACATCTCTCCACAAAACCTCCTCCTTCTTCTCCTCCTTCACATCCTTCCAAACTCGCTCCCTCTCAACCCAATACTCCACCCTCTCCTCCTCCTCCTCCTCCTCCTCACCTCCCACTCTCACTGTCACCTTGACCTTTTTCGGCATCCACACCCTCTCCCCCGTATCCCCACACGTCCCACTCTCAAACCACCTGGGCTCATGCCCCTTCCTCACCCCCATCTCTCTCTCCCTCTTCGTCTTCCTCTGTTTCTCCTCCTGCTCCATCTTCAACCCATTCGCCACATCATACTCACCCATCTCAAACGCACGTTGATCAGGTCGAAGTCGACAATCCGTCGGCGGTAAAAAAGGTCGTCGTAAACTCAAACTCGGTACATCATTCAACGTGATCGCAAACGGCGTCAAATTAAACGGAGATTGGGGTATTTTGGCCGAATTTTTCCACAGGAGAATATACGTCCCATGACGACGCGCATGGGCATTATCCTGGTTGGTGGAAGAAGATGATGAAGAAGAAACGGCCAAAGTCGAAGACGGTCCCATCAAACTCTCCACCGAAACCGACGTATCCGGGTTCAAAACACCTCCCTCCCCCGCTTTTCTCATAATCAACTGCGAATTCCACCGTCCCGCAATCTCATAAACCTTCCTCCCCTTCCCATCCATCACCTGTCCCAATATCTCATACGCATCTTTACCTCGCCATCCTCGAGGCTTAAACGTCAACACACACCGTTCATTCGTTCTATGATTCGTAATCTATCCCCTGAATCAACTCCCCACAAACACACACGTTAAAACAAAAAAAAAAAACGTACCACCATATCACCATAATGATCAATCGTCGGACTACCCAAAATAAACCCCGAAACATTCGTCGTCACTTTTTTCCACGTATAATGCTCCACAACTTTACCCTCTCCCAACCTTCCCTTCGCTTTCGGATACGACAACGACGTCGTCATCACCCAAGATTCGGGTATCAAAAGTTCAACGTGGGCAACACCCGTAGGCCTAATCTCAAACGATTTCCCCATAAACTTGTTTTGCGCGTCCACCTACACCATCCATCATCATCAAATAAGAAAATCAAAATCAAAATAAGAAAATCAATTAGCGCTCTCACCTCGCCAAAATAGCGCCATAACGGCGATTCAGCCCAACACGCCGAAATAGGGGGATGATGCGACACCTGTTCAGACACATAACGATACTTTTTATCCAACCTCACATACTCAAATGTCTCGCTCTACAAATCACACCCAAACCACACACAAACATCATCATCCATCATCAGTCCAACAAACACCCCACAAACACACAAACTCAAAAACACGCACAAGCATAGGATTAAAAGGCTTCGCAATCCTCCCAATCGTACTCGAATAATTACTCATCGCAAACGCAGCTACAAACGCCAATCGTTTCAACGACTCTTGCTGTGTCGCAGCCGTATCCACTTTTTCCCAAACACCCACATCAATACCTTTTCCTCACACAAAAGAAAAAGAAAGAAAAAGAAGACGCACAACATTCACTAAACTCCATATCCTCCGCCATCCTCTGCAACATACTCGTCGGCTCATTAAAAAACACCGGAAAACTAATCCTCGTCAAATCCTTGCCTATACTATGCTTCAACACACTCCACAAACTCGTCGGTGGCCTCTCATCGTTCTTGATTTCCAATCGAGTACGGAGTCGCTTATAACCTACACAAAAAAAAATTACAGGGACAACAAATGAGTGTCAAAAGACACATACCAGAATACGGCTCTTCAGAGATATACGACGGTAAACGAGCAGGACTCGACAGCGTGCTCAACGGTCGAGGTATCACCAATCCAGGTAAATTATTCGATTCAATCGCGTCGAAAAACTCGTCTTCTGAATCATCATACTCTTCCTCCTCTTCTACCATCGTCCCCAATCCAACTCGTGCTGGTTGTTGTTGCAACGTTGTCGCAACAGGTTCCATAGTTTTCGCTGGTTGTTGTTTTTCAACAGCAAAAGGTCCAACTCCCTGCGTCGCCTTGATCGTCTCCGTCCTCCTCCTTCCACTCCCCAAATCCAACTCTCCAACCCTCACACTCCCTCTCCTTCTCCTCCTCTCCCTCAACTCATTCTCCAACATCTCCCCCTCTCTCACAACCGTCTTCAAACTCTCCTCCCAAACACTCTGTCTCCTCCTCTCACTCCTCAACTTTTTCTTATACCACTCTTCACGCACAGATACAATCTGCAAATGCTTATCAAGAAGGGTAGAGAGCTGATCAAAGCTCGTGAGGACGAGCGATTCATGCGGATGCGACGTCGTCGAAGAAACAGACGTGGGTAAAGGAGAAACGGACAAAGGCAGCGGTACCGCCATCGCAGGAGGAGGCGTCGGAGCAGGAGGATGGAGATGCGGCTGAGCTTTATGCGACGAGGCTTTGGACGACGATACCGACACGCCAGAAGACTGGATCGATCTCGAAGACGAAACACTCGGCTCCATGGCTAAAGGCTGTAACAAATGTCCCGGTGCCGTCATCGTAGAGCCAAAACACCCAACGACCAACTGCTGTACGGCTTCCAACTGCATCACCACGCTATTCGCCGCAATCTCACACTCGGCTTCAAACGGCGGTGCCTGGCCTAATCCTCTCGCGCCTGTATCGGTAGACGAAGTCTCCATGTCTTCGTCTCCGTCTTCTTCCCCTCTCTCAGCAGGAAGGAAAGCGACCGGATCCACAGCACTAGCAACATGGATCGAATCCGCATCTCCACCAGTACCAGAGACAGAGATGGACAAACCAGTAGGCGCCATCGATGGCCGGCCGAGGAATTGGGGTCTATTGGATTTGACGAAAGAATATACCGATTTCGAGTCACTGTACGATTCCCCACTGGCTCTTCTTATCATCTCCACCTCTGCTCCAGCGACCGTCAAATTAGGCGTCGCATCATCCCGCTTTGTATACCAATCCATACACGCGCGAATAGCTGTGATCCACCTCGAAGCTTCTGTAGGATGGTTGGCTTTGATGTACCATTTCTGCTGCGAAGAAGACGATGGGTGGGTAGACGGAAGGGAATGGATTTCGAATCGCAGAGAGGGTTTATTGGACGGCGCCGAGTTGTTAGAGGTTTTGAGAAAGGCGTTTTTCATGGAGATGGAGCCTCTAGAGGTGATAGTTTCATCGTCTTGGTGTCGATAGTCTATTGCACGATTACACACAAATGGGAGCAATCAAGAAAAAGACGAACATGACAAGACCCCATTGGCCAGGACAAACCAACGAGTATTGTACCCCCTGGCTACGTTTGTATACTTGTTCAGATACCCCTTGAGCGTTGGTGGTTCGTTGGTGACTATAAGCGTCTGACTGAGTGACGTATCGCGATTGGCAACTAGTTGCGCATGAATAAAGGTGAACGAGATGAAAGCGCACTCACATTGTCGCAGAAACACGCGGACCTTGTCATCCTTCCCTGCACTGTCCAGCGGCATTTTTCCTCTCCTGTTCCTTACAAGTACATCGGCGCCTGCGCGTACAGCCAGCTCTATCAAGCGGAGGTCTTTTCGTTTGGCAGCTTCGTGGAGGAGGGCTGATCCAGAAGCGTCGTCGAGGTAGGAGAGGTCGACCAAGGAGGCACGAGGAGAGGAAAGCAGGGCGAGGAGTGCGGGGGGAGGAGGGTCTGATGGAGGCGAGAGGATGTAGGAGCGGAGGAGCGAGCGGTAGGAGGCGGTGAGGAAGGATCGTGAATCTGGGGGGGAGTGAGTGGGTGGGAAGACGAGAAGGAGCGGGCTTACCGTCGATGAGTTTGGCGATGTGCTGGGACCTCGCTAGGTCTCTGCAGGTTCTTCCTTGAGTGTCTCGAATGGAGTCGTCTATGGAGTCTTGGTCCAACAGGAGGGACACGACGTCTGCTCGACCCAAGGACGCAGCGAGGTGAAGGGGACTCGTATCAGAGTGCATGCCATTGGGTGATATGGCACGGTGGGAAAGGAGCAGCTGGATGGTGGATACTGCGGTGACTGTGAGCAAGGGAAGCGTATTCAAGGAGGACTGACATGGAGCACAGCGGACAGCGAGATGGAGAGTTGCAGCAGCGGTGTCTCTCTCTTTGTCAATCTCAGTCAACAAGGGCAGTATCACCCCAGCGTCCCCTGCCTCTGTTAATCTCGTTTAATGGCACACGGCTAGACGCTCACCACTTTGCAAAGCCGCCAGGAGCTTCACCTGGTACACAGCTTCCATCCTTGCACAGCCACGCTATCAACTCATGTTTATTAACATCACTACACAAGCTTGGACGCTGAAATCACATCGTCTACCAATGTCGCTGCCTTTCCTCCATTATTACACTTCAGACCAGACCCTCTCTTGCTCACAGGCGAACGTCGCTGTTGGGCTCCAAAGCATTTCTAAACAATCCGATCGTCAGCCGGTCCACTCAACTAGGAAATACGACGTACTTGGAACAGAGAAAACGTCTTGGAGAACAACGAGAATTTAGTAGAGGGGCTGAAAAGGCTGAAGAAATCCGCATCGGCTCCAACGTTCACCGACAGTCCAGCAGTCACGTCCGCACATCCACCAAACGACGCCCCATCTCCATTCGTGGTAGGTGCCGTTGTATCTGCTGCAGCTGGTGCTGTTGTAGTGCTGCCGTCACTTGCAGCATCCGACCCAGTAACCGCATCCTTCACCGCACCAGCCGCATCGCTAACTGCATCTCCAACGCTGGAAGCAGCATCTTTGATACCATCCGTTATGTCTCCAAACAACCCTGGACTCCTTTTCCCAAAGAACGCATCACCAATCATTCCACGTCCACGAATCTCTGCTCCACGTTCTCGTGTGCTGAGGGAACGTCGCCCTATCTTGTCTTGGGCGCTAGCACTCAGAGTCACAATAGTCGAGCCATCAAAATCGACAAATATTCCTGCCTCGGTCTTTCCTCCAAACGCGCTCACTCCAAAGTTGATCGTCGGGATTATATGCGCTTCAACTTTACCTGTCACCGACCCTGATGGCTGTGCGGAAAGCTTTAACGCTGGAAAAACAAAATGTTCATATATCAATTCTCAGTGATCATGAACATACGGGTATCTGCAGGGGTGAATGAACCTCCTTGACCTCCACCCGTCGGGAACGTGAAATTCGCTTGGTCGATCTTGTAATCGACGCCCAGTGTCATATCAACGTTCAAGTCAAGAGATGATATCGCTTGTGCATTAATCTGCAGCGTCGGACCAACCGTCAAAATACTGCATCCCTGTTAATCTCCACGTCCACACACACACACACGGACGTACCCTGGGATATCGATTCCCCCAACACCAATCTCAAATAATTTGATTTTCCCCGAATCCAACGTGCCACCAACACCAGCACTCATCACAATCGAACCACCTATATCCGCAGACATACCTACACCACAACTGTCAACATCTCGGCAAAATAACAGCTATTCAAACACTGACCACTCGTGAGGCCAAACTGGCTAATGTCGGGGGGTACAATCGTCCCAGCAGCCGCAATACCCACACTCACCACCGCATGTACCTTTGCATCTACATCCACCGTAACCTTACCATTCACACCCACACTCGAATTCCCGGCAATCGCAGCCGAGCAGTCAATCTGCTGCGTAACGAGATTGAACGTCTTGTCGACGTCAAAGGGTGCCAGCGTGGTCGTCTTGTCGACGTTGAAATCATTCAGCGAGGAAACGGCGTTCACGGCATTACCAACGAAATCAGAAGCCCCTCGTTTGTTGACAACACTGGTGTTGTTCCTGGTTGTGGTTACGCTGGATGTGTCTAGATCGCCTGAAGCAGCAGCTCCAGGAAAATTGGCTCCAACCACAGCAAAGTTCACCGCTCCATATCTTCAAAAAAAAAAAAAAAACAACGTTCACCAACTGATCTATTCAAAACAAAGAAGAAACAAACGCATACCGTGGTTCGCTAGCACCAAAATTCGTATCGATACTCAAGGCGCGCACTATAGGCGTCTCGCCGTCCCTCGTTACGAGCCTTCTGGCGATACTGTGAGGGATTGATTGGTTTGTGGGTGTCCAGGCTTTTGAGATTCTTGCAAAGGGAGATGATCCACACTAACAAGCAAAAAAAGGTGAGGGTTTTTTATACTGAGGGGGGTGCTGTGTACGTGCGTTTTCTGGGAGTCGGACTATCTTGTCTATAGCTCCTTGTTCGTCCGTAGGCAAAGCAGTAGCCGAGGGGTCTGCTGTGCTCGCAGTTGTTGATGCTGATGATAACGATGCCGTTACCGTGCTATTCGGCGACGCAAACAAGTTTTCACATCCACTTCCCGGGTCGGATGATGTTGATTTGCATACGATTCTGATATCTTGTGCTGAGCTGTTGGGATTGCAGGCTATGATTTCCCATCCACTTGCTGATGTGATGTCAGCGATGGCATGTGGTTCGCCCCACTTTTATTCATAAAAAAAAAACAAACAAACAGATCGTCAGTATTTTTGTTCGTTTTGCAAGAGATGGTTTGACTTACGATTTTGAGCGTCCCAGAAGCTCTTGTTCCATTTGACGTAGTGGTGGTGGTGTTGAGATCGTACGAGCAGACACCGGTGAAACAAGGTTTGGTCCAGTCGTTTTTGGCTTGGACGGTTTGGGTGGTTGAGAAGAGTAATAAGAGGAGCGGGAGGAGGGTGGGCGAGAGGTTGGCGGGCATTGTGTTCGTGTCGAGAGTTGGAGTTGTTGTGTAGAAAAAAAGATAAGATGAGATGAGATGAAATGAAATGAAAGACGAGGTCAACTCGTTTGAAAAGTGAACGAAAGAAAAAGAAAGAAAAAGAAAAGAAGGGGGGATGTGAAGTTGAGGTTTGTCTCGGCACCTCAGAGTGTGTATATATATATCATTCGTTCGGAGAGCTACCCATTCCGTTTAGTTGTGGGTTGCTACCCGGATCTCTCTTCTTTTTTTTTGCGAAATGAAATGGGACGTGTCTGAAACACCCGAAGGCAAGGCATCATCACCATCATCATCAACGAAAGCCAATCCCATCTTTTTCTTTCTTTTTTCCATATTTCACGTTTGTCGTTCGCGACGGTTCTTTTTGCATGACACTGACATTTACAATTGAGTCGGTGAACCCTTACTTGTCGTGAAATGAAATGAAATGAGATGTGTACGGTAGGGCCAACACGAAGTTCGCGGCTCTCAGTTCTCAGTTCCTATTCTGTTCTGTTCTCCGAACAACCGGAACGAAGCAACGAAGCAACGAGAAAGAAAGAAAGTGAGTGAGTAAGTGAAAAAATAAATTTTGGTGTATAGTAACCATCATCGTTCATCAATACTTGGAGTGGACCTGTTCGTTCGTTCGTTACCTTTTGATCTATCACCGGAACTGCTTTCCTCCTTCTTAATTCAAAAAGGAAATAAGGAAATGAGAAATGCGAAAATCAAGTTTTGTGTTTTTTTTGCCATATTGATGTGATGTAGGCCAACCCGAGAATTGAATTCACATAGCGAACTTTTTTAGCAGAACAGAGCACGACTCAAGTCAAGTTCCCGCGATCCGGTATTCATGTCATCCGAAAAAAAAAAAAGGGGAGAGGGCAACCCCTGTGTTCGTCACAAATGACGGATATCAAAAGCACCAACAATTTTTCACTGTTATTCTGATTATCAATCAAATCAAATGAGAAGTCAGGATCAGGACAATACCATGTGATATATGATATATGATGCGATGTGCATGATACGAGATGATACGATATGATATACATATACATACATCGAGACGACCCTAAAATTCCATCAAGCGCAAGTTGAAACGAAAAACGGGGAGTGCAGGGTAGACGTGGACACGAATGACGTAGATTACAACAATGAAACGTCAATGTCAACAAGTCACACGATGCTGATCCGAAAATAAAGATGATGTATGATCTTTTTTCCGGATGGTTTTGGTTTTATTGAGGAGAAATCAAAACACGTACCTCTCAGCCGTAGTTCTTTGCAGTCAAAGTGATTTATACTTAAAGACTAGGGGACATTCAGCTTGTAGCCTATGCCCTGTCAAAACCCACTATAGTCATCTCTAGATCAATCCTATCAAGTTTCTCATTTGTGATATCATTCGTTTTTAACAAAGTCGTAGTGAATCTTAAGGGCATTTTAGGTGCATCATCTGGCAAAGATGGTTGATCTCCTGACCATTTTTGTTGAACAAGAGACATGATAAAAAAAACTATGTAGGATGCCAAGCTCTGATCATCAAAATGTCTATGAAAGTATTCTTTCCCTGCAACTATTCTTTGTGAACCTCAGAGGTGATTTGAAGCCTTACCATCTGCGACTAATCAAAGTAGTTATAAATTCAAACAGGAGAAAACTTGTGTTTTCTGTCAAACATATTATATGTTGTAAGAGTACACTGACTAAAGTACATCATTTGATGTTATCAAATGCCTACTACTTACATATGAGGTTTTCATCTGGGCCTCTGGCCCAACTTGAACCCTCTACTAATTCTGAGTCAAGTTGACATTGTGTTATCTGGCAGGTCACCATGCTCCCTGCCTCCAACAGTCTGTGTGTTGTGTGACTCAAGTCAAGTTAACTCAGCAGCTAAGTCTTTGAGGGTTACAAAGAGAACTCAATGGGGTTCTCACTTAATTGTGCCAGCTACTTATACAAGTATACTATTTGCCCTTGTTTATATTGATGGTATTCTACAACCAGCCAAGAGGCTGCTGGTTCAATTCCCTTGTCTATCATTCTATAAATACATATCTTTGGTCATAGTCAAGGTAACTCATGACAGTACCCCCTTCTTAAAGGTCCTTGTCCTGAGGACTTTACAATTCCTTGTATGGGTCTTGTAGGTTGCCCATTTCATCTTCTTCATCCTACTCTTCTACCCTTAGTCCTTCTATTTCTTGTTTCTCTTCTTCTTCCTGGATCATTTCCAATGTCCTTCTCCTCTATGTTCCTTTCCAACATCTTCAATTTCTTTCCAATCATCCCCAATATTCCTGATCAAACCTCTTATCATCCCATCCATACAGTGTCTTTGCTATATACCTCCCTGGTAATTCTCCTCTATGGAACTCTCTATAATCTTCTTTTCTTGCCTGTCTTGACTTCTCTCCATACTCTTCTTCAAACCTTTCTACCAGGTCCCTTGCATTTTCTAAGTTCTCCCTTAGTTCCCAAGTGTCTTCTTCTACTGTATATCTCTTCTATTGTACTAGGTACCTATCCTTCCCTCTAAACTTCCTTTTATTTAATATTTTTTCCACTTCATATTCTTTTTTCCCTTCAATTATTACTAGGAGAGGCCATTCCTTTTTCTGGCCCTCTACTTGATCTTTGTACATACATACTCTACTGACGTTTACTACTGGATGTATTTTTATTGTACTTGGTAACTCCAGTTCAATCATATTTGTCAATATAATCCTTTTCACCTTATAAAGGTCCACAAATCACTTCATCAATTTTTCTGAACATCTTCCCTTCATTTGGAACTTAAGATCTTTTGTACTCAAGAGTATCCAGTCACCCACTCTGTACTCCTCTGGCTTGCTTCTTTTCCTATCT
>Ga0153976_1000730_pt1 | contig 11550 bp, 15 predicted proteins | sample TSGA060MetaG_FD_104717 | JGI IMG/M metagenome (GOLD analysis project Ga0153976, IMG submission 104717) | Attine ant fungus gardens microbial communities from Georgia, USA - TSGA060 MetaG | ecosystem: Host-associated > Fungi > Mycelium > Unclassified | place: USA: Georgia, Yuchi Wildlife... | reverse complement strand
TGGTTGTGGGGACCGAACCTGGTTGCAGCCTTTGCATAACAAATGGTGATTTGGCGACTCGCTGTGAAACTCATTTCGACCACGTCTTGATCCAACAACTGTTTGAGCATATGAAGAGTATACGGAATCCGACTTTGAGTGTGATGCAGACAGAACATGTGCTGCGTCCCTGCCTGTCCATAGATGTATGGCGCGGCGGCTGGCTGTTTGCACCTCTGTTGTCTCAAGTGGGTAAGGAATCTTAGAAGAACGTAAGTAAAAGCCCGCCTGACTGAGGAAAAAATACCTTGATCATGATATGCGAAGATATGTGCCCCCCGTCAGAGGAGTCTAAGTTGCCTGGAAGTCCTGCAGATTCGCAGTTGGAACAGATGTCGACAGAGTCACAGATCGCGCAGTGGAACCGTGCGCCAAGGATGTCTTGTAAACAGCTGGTGCTCGTTATCAGCTACTGTAATCATGATAGCATATGCCACCTACTGTGTACACTTGACGCCAGGATGTTTCATGGCTACAGATATAGTGGTGTAAGAGGACGAGAGACTAGCATTGGAGACACTCACATTGTTCTCCGTTGTTGTTGTCGTCAATTATTACTGGCAGAGCGGGTGAGGATTCCAGTACACTTCTAGACCTTGCAGGCTTCTCCACGATGACCAAGAATGCATGCGAAGGATGTATATCGTGGACTTGACTACCCAGCGTAGTGTTAGCTCAGTCGACATCACGCACAAGCCACTCACCTGTAACACGCTCGACATAAATTAAATTTCTGACACGACGCACATTTGTACCGCTTGTCCACAATCGTTGAATTGCATGTCGAACATTTACAGACAAGCATATCATCTTGCTCTATAAATGCAAAGGTAGGAAGAATGTCTCACCAACGACGCATGATTTATTGAATGCTTACCTACGTCCTCCCATCCATGATGGCTCCAAACCTTTTCAAAATATGCATGTCTAAGCTGCCCTTTCTGTCTAGGAGCAGAACGACTCCATGAAGACAAATCGTCTTCCGGAGATATAGATTCCGATCCCGATAAATTGCGCCGATGTGTGCTTACACGGAGTGCATGTATCATGCCAGCCGACTCAACACACCCGGAGCACAGTTCGAAGCCCGTGATAGATGATCCAGACCCATGACGAGATTCGAAGCCTGATTGTGTACTATACAACGTTGGGCTGGACGAAGAGGAACCAGGTAGTGACGGGAGTGGCTTATTATGTAGGTGTTCACTGGCTGCGTCAAAGAAGGTGGATGGAGAGGGTGAAAATGATAAAGGCGTTTGATGAGCAAGGGGCGGATATGAATGGATTGGGTCCAGGTCCTTGGCTTTTCCTTTACCTATATCAAAATCTGAACAGTTGCGAAGCATGATACTTCCAAGAGGCTCTTTCTCGCCACACACGGCACAGACATACCGGATGCCATCTAGTATGACTCCACACTCAGAACAAGTAGTGAGCGAGCCTGGAGCAGGTCCTGCGGGTACAACAAATTGAAGTACCTCTGGCGGAATGTCGGGGGCAATAGTGTAAGGAGATGGGTCAGAATCGGAGGATGGCGGGGAGGAACGCTTGTTGAAATCGTTGGAATGATCATTGTCAGTCAGCTTTTGCTGCGAAGCGATCCATGTAAGTTGCATACTGTTTGGCCGTGGGGGGGATCCGCCGAATGGATCGTCGTCATATTTGATACTAGAGTTGTCCTCGAATCCCGAATCATGTGTTGTAGAACTCGCTCCTGTGTACGAGTAGTAATATTTTCCACGTGGATCTCGTTCCAGTGCAAGAGCGCCTTCCATGTTAGATGGTGAATGTTCGTCAGACGTTAGTGATATTGACCGCGAGTCAGATTCAGAGGGCTCAGGGGTTGCACCGAGCATGGCTTTAATGGTGCGCGCATTTTGATCGCGCAACCACGCCGCTCCTCTGTCTTGAGCAGAACGCGCCAATGCTAGGTCGAGCGATGTAGGAGGGTATGACCGATGCGATGTCTCGTCAGACACTGAGGCATCAGCATGCTCCTGGAGCTTGAGTCTCTCAAATACAGCTCCAGGATCGTCTGGAAAGCGTTCCGCAGCGGAGAACTGATAATGGTCTGCGAAGGGATCATCATCATGCAAATCTATTTGACCTTCCACAGCTGTCGAGCCTCTTGGGAATTCCGAGAGACCAGAATCACTGTTTCCGTGAATAGCGCAAGAATCTCCCTCTTCATTCCTGCCATTCGAACGCGACGATACAGGGTGCACCGTTGATCCATTTGCGAAGCGCCGAGTGTTGTCTCTCGAGCTAACCGTTACTGAATCATCCTCAACTTCTCCTCCACCAATGGACCAACTGATCTCGGTTTCGCTCCTGTTTCTGCCTTTGTATTCTTCTATGCTGGCGAGACTCGACGTGTCGCTTAAGCTCGGGCCATCATAATCAACTGTTACGTGAACACGTAGTGTTATTCGTCGACTCCCGAAGCTTCGGCCAGATAGAATTGATGCTGCAGAGGAAAGTGGAGGATCGTCGGAACCAGCCTGGAAATACTGGATGGCTTCTGTCAGATCTGATTCTGTGGTAATGTTGGTGATTTCGCCATCATCATCCTTGTATGCAATCACATAGGAAGCTGCATAAAGTGAGAAGCATTGCTCAATCTACACACATCATGTCATTTTCAGAATATTAACCATAAGACCTGTACACGGACATACCCTATTCCTCAGCAGGTCGTATGAACAGTTCCTTGCGGAAGCAAAGCTAATCTTCTTGTTCCATCTGTCGAAAGCGCATTTGACGACGAGGGGCCTGTCTGGTCTCTGCATATTAGGCAGAAGGTATATGAGCACCTCGGCCGGATGTGACCTTCCGACAGGTTGTACTCCGCAGTCAGTTCGACTAAATTGGGTAATTTTCATTTTTGAGGCAGTAAATACGTTTGTAAAACTCTATATATATGTTTACAACCAAATGGAAGATGGAGATTGAGAACAGGAAGATTGTGTGCATATACAATGACTTATAATGCTGAAAAGTACTAAGACAAGTGGAAACTACCAACTCCTTCTTTCATCGCAATCCGTAATTTCTCTCGCATGACTACCTTTGAACTATACTCCGGTAGCTTCAAGTAATTGACACAAGTCATGACACTTGGCAGGTAGTCGTCTGCTGTAAGTGGCGGCTCGTGTGGTTTGCGAACAACAGTTAGTGGAGGGTTAAGACCACGGAATCCTGAAGCATACATATGTCAGTCGGTCATAAAATGGAATTTCTGGAAACACACCGCCGATAGGAAGTTTTGGGCTTCCTGTAATGAATTGCAGGAAATCACGACGAGTGCTAACGTCAAATTCCGACATAACTGCTATAAGTTCGCGAATAGCGCGGCTCTCGCCGTGGAAGCCATGATCAGCTTTGATAGCTTCGTTAAGAGCTACGCCCTTGCTGTCAATCATGGTAACATCAAATATGAGGAATCACATACTATCTGCACTCCAATCTTCGTCTGAGTTGCCAAATAGCATGACTAACTCGTCTGCAGAGAATGCCTGTAAGTCAGATATGGGGAACACCTTAGAGAAGCCCTCTCGGAACGCCCTAGCCTGTGGCTGAACGCCAGCGCCAATAATTGCGTCTAAGACCTCGTGAATATATTCTTCTGCATTGTCCGAAGTCACAGGAATATCGCGTCCACCAGGCTTTGATTACATGAAATGAGTTGCGGTCTACTGGTACGCTGGAAGTAATAAAACTCACCCGAAGCTCGATATCGTACCCGGGCACTGTGAAATCAAGCGCAAGATCTTCGACATTGACAATGTCCATTAGTGCAACCTTGCGGAAGAGCTAGATGATACTGGGTCAGACGACATCCAGTCCTGAAGTACGAAAGAGTCAATACCTTCTCACTCTGCCCCTTCATGGATGCGTAGATCTGAACTTTGGAGAGAGAGTTGGCAAGTTCGCTATCCACAAGCTAAGTAGAACGTGTGAGTCGAGTTTCTTGTCTCTGCAAGAAACTTCTTACCTTCAAGGACTCGATGGTCAGAGGCACTTCCTCTCCTAGCACGAGTTTGACGAAAATCTTGTTAACTGAAAGATCGATGATACGGGAGTCCAACATTGCCTTCGCCACATATTGGCCGACGACTCGGAGGATGTGGGTCCGCTTTCTGTAACTAGAGGTCAGATACCAGGTAGCCGGGTTGGTTACGAAAACACTCACTGTCCCCCGTCATTGGCAATATCCTCAGGGCTGATGGGGGCAGGATAGAGTCCCGTAGGGTGACGAACATATATGCCAGGGGCAGCTGAGTCGGCATCTCGCCATATCTTGAGATCTCTCCTAGCAAATTCCTTGGAGACGAGGGAATAAAACTCAAGGGTAGGTCCAAGCCCAGTCCCAACTTCATCAAAGTACTCCACCTCCAAAACTGAGGATGAAGACCCATAAAGCTCGAAAACCTTGACCGCTGACTCCAGGATGTGTTTCCGGGAGATACGGACCTTCTGGCGCTGCAGACGTCCAAGGAAACCGATTCCTTCATCTCGCCGCGAACTGTCCTGGCCACGATTTTGTTGGCTTTGCCACTTAAGAATAAGGCGCGCATATCCGAAGGAAGTCGATTGAAGGTAGTTGTACCTGGTCGCAAATGGGAAAAGGAAAGGGAAATTTTGTGGCAAGTCGAGTGCCCAGTCAGGTAAGCATGAACTAAATAGAGTGAGTACTATCCATATATAAGTAGGGGCGGTAGAATTACCTGACCACGATCATTGGCTCCTCCAGCTGGCGGGTGAGCTTGGCGGTTAACTTATTGTTAATGAAAGCGGTCTCCGCGAGCGCGCGCCGGTCTAACGGCCTAGCTGGCCGGTGTGCTTCGGCAGCGTTAAGCTTGTGCAACACACGAAGTAACCGGAGAATCTTAGCATGATGGGCGTCATCAGGGAGCGAGAAAAGAATGGGACTAGGTGATCGAATTTTAGATCCCGACGTATCTGCACGAGCTGCAAATATCATCAGATCAGCGACGCCAACAACATCAACACTACCTACATTCTTGACTCTGAGGAGGTCCATTTATTTTCTTGAATTTGACTGTATAGATACCCTGCCACATGGAGCTCGATGGCACAGGTCCAAGTTTCTTGCGCATTTCATGCTGATGAATGGCGCCATATATCGTCAGGTCAAGCGGTAGAAGGTGGTCGTCCATAGAGAACTCAAGGTGCCAGTCTGACGGTTTGGTTTTGAGAGCAGCCGCATACGAGGTCTTGTTCGCATTGAGCGGTCTAGATGGCGATGTTAAAGGTGCTGTACTTGGCGTCGCAATTCGTGTCCCATCTGGAGTCTGGGCTTCCACCTTGCTGCCATCTGAAGATGACTTAGCATCAGACAACCGTAAGGTCATTATGACGATAGGGCTTACCATCGGCAATGGACAAGGTAACGGTCTTATCAGCGGCAGAGTCAATATCATCATCGTCTTCAAAGACCTTCCAAGAGAGCAGTCAGCACCAAAATTATATGCTCGGTATTGGAAGATTACCTCGGCGTCTACTTCATCATCGGTAAAGTCTGACACTAGTCCGCTGTCCTGAATGAGGGCTTCCATGTGGGGTGCCGTAGATTGTGGGGCAGGTGCAGATGATGAAGAGGTGGCAGGTGCTGCACCAGTAGTAGGTGCCGTGGTTGTGCTACCCTCGCTCTGGTCAATTAATGGTCCGCCATTCTTAGCGCTGAGTCTTAAGCTCCTGCGTCGACCAACATCAGAGGAGCCAGTGGCGGGTGTCTCAGAGGTTGTTTTTGGAGCACTGCTAGACTCCGCAGGCTTGCTCGGTTGCGCTTCAGGAGGGTTGCGCGAAGACGCCGGGCCAAAACCAGAAGCTGCCAAAGCCGCTAACATTCCCGATAGTCCTCCAGTCGACATCAATCCCGTGATTCTGGGGCGCAGGTAATCATTCAAAGCTTGGAAGGTCGCGATGGCATGTATAGAAACCACCATGTTCCGGAGGTTGCGAGGAATATCAGATTCATCATCAGCAACAAGACGGAGACGAAGTTGTCGAGCAAGCAGTGATGGTGAACTCCGTTTAGAATCTACTAGATGGTGAGTCAAACTATAAAGAGAGGTGTGCTTCGTATTTACCATCTGTCCCTTGTGAAACAGTGACGACGTCGAAGTCCTCCATCCTCGTTAGACTCTCCTGCAACTTCTTTACCAACACCGTAAGTGGGGACTGATTAACAGTCCCGCCTTTCGGGATCCGGCTAAATGCATCGTACAATAACTCTTGGCGTCGTTTAATGGTAACTGTCATAAAGTTTGAGATACCAACTAAGAAGTAGCAAAGATTCGTACCTGAACTCCTGGTAGGGTCAGTCGCAAAGCGCAATAACCCATCAACAGCCCCACTCTGCAGAAGCTCGAAGCTTGAGACGGACGAGTGAGATGTGAAGTGATCTGCGATGTCTCTTAACGCAAATATCATGACCGATTCGCCAACATCTGGAGCAACAAGTCTGTCGACAAGACGGCGAAGTTCATCAAATGCATTATCCTCGTCCCCCTCTTCCTGTCCCAAGGAGTACTTGAAGCGAATGACTCGAGCTCGCAAAGTGATTGCATCCTCAGGCTCCAGAGAAAGCGAGTGCAACTTCCTGTGCCCTGGTATCGCAGAGGATCCATGAATAGGAATGCTTGCAGGCTCTGCCACAATGGTACCGTCTGAGTCCTTGGATTTGACAGAAGCTAGAGTCCTTGCTGCAAGGGATTCGATCTCGTGGAACACCCCCTCACGACGAAGGACAGGGCGGTATTCGGCGGGGAGTTTCTGCAGGAGAAGATCGACGAGCTGTAATGCACCGATGACCAGTGAGGGATGATCCTTGGAAGATAAAATCGACGAGGCAAAACTCGCAACAGGTACAAGCTGTTTTTAAAAATCAGAGGGGCTATGAACCAGATGAAAGATACACTTGCATTGAATGCAGATTTGAGTGCCTCCCCTTCAAGAAATCCTACCGCCTTCAGCAGGCCTGTCAAAGTTTTAACACGGACAGGGGTGATCACGCTGGCAGCATATACGTCTATCAAGATGGGCACCATCAGCTGCATGAACCGTCCGACAACTTCCGGCTTGGAACGCAGAAGCTCGGTGCGATCAGCTACTGCAGGCTCTGCAGCGGAGGCTAGAGGAAGGATATCGTCAGGATCATGCATCTGAAAGTCATTCATGCTGGCATCCTGAGATGGCTCCGTTGCGGGTGTCGCCTGCGCCGATGCGTCAGGGCTTGGCTGAGAAAGTGCAAATGCAGCCTGACGCGCTGCTGTGCGGTCAGCCTTGGCTTTAGCTTTCACCATTCGCGTCAGCGCCTTGTCAGTATATCCTTTGTGATCAAACACGCCATCTTTAGGATTCATAAGTAAACTATCACTTAGTAATACTAAGTCTCCCATGCGTACCTTTTGAAAGAGGAGGCATTAATTCAGACACTAGGCTGAGGGCTTCTTCAACTTGCTCCTTGGATCGGTGAGCAAGGTTCTCCATGACCGTCATATGAGTCACATCGCCAGCTAGCCCTTGGCCACCCTGCTCATCTCCGCCACCGGATGCTGAGGGGAGAACCCCCGTCAGGATCTGGTAGAGAGTGTCAACAATGTCTGCCTGTAGCAGGTTGAGGGTAATCTTCGGGCTTGCGCGGGCGGCTGTTGCCAGCGCCTTCAAAAGTAAAGTGAAGGTATTGGTAGCAATCAAGGGGGAACCTCCGGCTGGCATGAGAAGTAAATTGATGGCACGAATGGCATTCTCATCCAACAACTTTTCTAAGTTCTCTGTCGCGGAGCGGTGGTAAGAGTCCACGACTCTGATGACACAGAGGCACGCGAACTCAACCAGCCTCTGGTCAGAATAGCCAATGCAGTTGCGAATAATAGGCCAAACACCAAGAATCATCTGGAAATGATCTGGCGAAATATTTCTGCAGCAGTTGGCAGCTGCTTGCAGCGCAGTTCTCTGCACAGCAATAGAGAAGAAGTCGAGGTAGTTAAGCAGTGCCGCTAAACCATTCTCCCGTACGATAGAGCTTGGGAACTCTTCAGATATTTTCTCGAGAGTCTGAAAAAAAATAAATTAGTGAAGAAAGCAACAACGTATCTGATGGACTCACGCTCAGGGTCTGCTCTGCGAGATCGATATAGGAGATTTCAATCAGTTTGCTGCAAAGGACCGGTATTGCACCGTGATACACAACAGAATGGGCAACGCCAGGGAGAGCCTCCATCAGATTTGCGAGACAACGGCAAGCCAGCATCTGCGCTTCGAGATTTTCATCGCCTTGGTACGTCCCGCCCCCACTCAAGGCCAACGCAGCAGCTAATGCCGCATCCTCATCATGTTCTTCGCCATCATCACCGCCATCGTCGTCTTCATCTTCATCTACGCCGCGCCCACCAAGGATTTTTACGAGTTCTCGTACAAACTGCTCCACTTGGAACGAGCCTGCTAAAGTATCCTCCGTGCTTATGCTCAGGAGCTCAGTGAGCTCCTGCAATGTTACTAACCGAGTCGTTGGGCTCGCAGTCGATTTGATGTTGTTCAACATGGTCTTGAGTCGGCTTGAGAGGGAAACCATGTATGAACCAAACTGACGATAATCTCCAAAGATCGCCATCGCGGCAGATTCGTCTAGGCCACCAAATCCACGAGTACCACCCGCAGGCAAGCCAGCTTCTTCATCTCCATTGTCGTCTCCTTCGACGTCACCGCTGTTATCTTGGTCATCCATGGCGTCGTCGTCGCCGTCATCACAGGCGTCAGGATGTTCATCATGCGAAGGATCATCGGGCCTAAGTATTGCGGGATCAAACATCTCAACGTCTTCGTCACCCATCTTTGAAGTTCCTGCAGATGTACTAGCTTTGTTTTTCACTGCTGCCTTCGCTTTGCTTGCTGATGGTCTACAACATGACATGTGAGCAAGTTCATTGCCAGAGAGACTGTGAACACAAACCTGGGTTTTCTAGGCATGGGTGCAGATGTAGAGGTCGAAGCGTCTGTTCTTGATCTTAAAGAATATGCTGTAGTTCTCGTGCGCTTAGCTGACGAAGATAAGGTAGCGCTCTGCCCCTCTTCTTCTGAATCCGGTTCTGGAGCTGCGCGCTTCTTTCCTTTGCGGTCTTTTGTTGGTTCAGTAATTGAAAGAGATGGGACGGATGCAGAGGGCAATGTCGTTCTACGTGCTCTAACGTTAGGGCGTCAGTCGAATGGATCTCCGCAGGTGAGAAATTGTCATGCATACTTCTTGCCCACTCGTGTAGTATCCTCTGATGTTTCTTTGGACTTCCCGTTGCTTGAGCTACCCTCTCGAGAACGCTTGTTCTTACCCTGGGTTGTAGACCTAGTTGTACGGGTGCTCTCCGCTGGCACTGCTACAGATGGGTCTGCTGAGTCACCTTCTCTGTCTTTGGCCTGCTCTCGTTCTTTTTCCTTCTGCTTAGCTGCTTTCACTCTTGCGCTAGAACGTATTGGCTTTGATTCTATAGTCGATGCCGACGCTGATATCGACGGAAATAAGATTTGTTCTGATTCTGGTGGCTGCAACGGTACACTGGAGCTTGTGGCTTCTTGATGATAGATTGGTTGATAGTCCATTAGAACATGCTCCCAGCCATCGATTCGGAGGTTCTGCTGGATATTGGGAAGTTGGTGGTCAATGGGAAAGAAATAATGTGTGGACGCGATGCTGAAAGCCGGTGCTCGAATTCGGGTAGATGTCGCATGGAGAAGGCGTGCGAAAAACGATGGTGGCGTCTTTGCGGAATGCCCCGATGCCGAAGGAGCCAAGGGCTTGGGGTTGCTGACGAACAACGCCTCCTGTTGCCAGATCCAATTCCAAAAAAAAGGACTCTACAATGTTGTCTACTAGGTGTAGTATTCGATATTCATGCAAAGTTTTCCGTCAAAACCTCCTCAATGCTTCTCACAAAGATGTCCACAATCTTTTCTATCTCCTCTGTGGTTGCATTATATGCAGGGCCAAGTATGAGCACGTCCCCCTTCGATCCATCGAGTGTGGAACCGCCAACCATACCCATCGCGACAAGTCCATTCTTAAAACAGCATGCCTGCGCCACCATCGCAAATTGGTGGCCCTTCATATCAATACGGCGTGCCTCTAAGTCGGAAAATTCGAATTCGATCCCAAAGAAAGCCCCTGCCCCGCGCACATCGAATATATACGGTGCTGCAAGAGCATTGGGTGATTGTAAGCGCTCCTTCAGGAGCATGAGCATGTGGTCGCCGTTCTTCCTGCACTGTGCAAGGAGATCCTCCTCAATAATGACCTTCTGCACAGCTAGAGATGCTGCGCATGCTAGTGGGTTCGCCTGTTAAGAACAATTTTAGCACCAACTCTGCAGCAGCATCCCAGTACAAACCTGATATGTGTGGCCGTGCTTGATCAGTCCAGAACTCCCCCTGATTCCTTTTGCAACTTTAGGCGAGATTAGAACAGCGCCGATGGCGGCATAACTGCTGCCCAATCAGTAACATTGAAAATGAAAGGACGCGTAATACTCGCCCACCACCCAAACCCTTGGCTACTGCCTGCAGGTCAGGTGCAGCACCATCACCAAGACTCTGCCAAGCGTGCAGAGTACCCATTCCTGTAAAACACACCGTTAATACTAGCCAAGCTCATCATATAGATCCTACTCACGGCCCATGCCAGACATTACCTCATCGAGCATGAAAAGAGCACCATACTTATCGCAGACAGACTTCATGGCCTTGAAGTACCCCTTTGGTGCACTCACAACCCCTGTTGTCGCACCAACGACGGTCTCCGCGACGACTACCGATCAGTCAGATTTTGAAAGGCGAAGAAAGGGATAATAACATACAACCGATAACTGTGTCTGGACCGAGTTCGATAAACTTGTCCTCAAGTTCTTGTCGAAGTCGTTCGACGTACTGCTCCTCTGTCTCATCTGGTTTTTGGAATCTCTTTGCATAGGCTGGAGAGACATGGTGGAAATTCCGATCGTCGAGAATGGCAGCGTACGGCGCACGGCGTCCGGGATGGTATGCGAGTGATAGGGTACTCAATGTATTTCCATGGAAGGAAAGCTGACGGGCGATGTAGTTTGTCCGTTTTGGTTGCCCAATATCGACGTAATACTATATTATTTTCGATGAGTGCCTTACTAGCGCCTCGGCGATGAATATTTACCTGTCTCGAGAGTTTGATGACAGTCTCCATCGCTTCAGAACCTAGAGTGATGAGAGTCAGTAAGATCCATGAAGGACTCGCATAACCATGCCTCCAGATAGGAATGCGACCTGCTCGAAGGCACCATCGCTTGTATCGACAAGAAATTTAGCCAATTCTTCTGCAGGAGGGCTGGAGAGCTGCATGTTATATACATCTATAGCGAGATCAGTCGGTGAACGATGAAGACTCGAGAGAATCATATTACAGGACATAACATCGATCTGGTCTTTGAGGGCTTTGACCACCTTGGGATGCTTTCCACCGATGCAAGT
>Ga0153976_1000725_pt1 | contig 11597 bp, 11 predicted proteins | sample TSGA060MetaG_FD_104717 | JGI IMG/M metagenome (GOLD analysis project Ga0153976, IMG submission 104717) | Attine ant fungus gardens microbial communities from Georgia, USA - TSGA060 MetaG | ecosystem: Host-associated > Fungi > Mycelium > Unclassified | place: USA: Georgia, Yuchi Wildlife... | reverse complement strand
TTATATTTAATAGATTGATCGTCACAATACTTATCGTCAACTGAGCGGTCTTTACTTTCCCCATCATGAAAATCCCGTGAATCCGCTCATGGACACGCTGGTAGATGGTGAGCTTGTGGTCGATGTGGATCCACGCACACAACGGGTTTCTTTGCTTTTTTCTTTCCAGTCTTTCAAGTTTTTCTAATCGTCATGCCTAGGAAACCCTGCGATACCTTGCCTTTGATTGTCTAGTTGCAGACAATCAGAATGTCATGTCCAGACCACTGGATAAACGCTGTGGTGTACGCCCTTTACCGTTCTCTGCCTGTGCATGTTTTTCATTCACTTGCATGCTCAGCGTCTGAATGCATGGTTTTTCAAACCTTACGAAAAGATGATGATTGATCATCCTCACATGGCTGAACGGCAACCCTTCGAGTAACCTTTCCTCATCCTTGTCCTCATCTTGAGTTGAATCTGGCTTTCAGAATTCGAGTAAAGCAAACAACTTTTTCATATCATGTTCGAGCTGTATTCGATGGTATACCATTGCTTCAACATGGAAACGACGGCCTCATTTATACGTGTGTTAACGCTCCTTATAGTCCTGGGACAGATAACAATATGTAAGTTGACTCGCATATCTAGATAGCCGCCTCTTTCTCATTCGTGCTTAACAAAGACTGAAGTGGAAACTGCCATCGGAAAATTCGGTCGACTTCAAGCTCGTTCTACGCTTCCCACCGCTTCCACATGATGCAACGAAACCTGATTTTCATGCCAAACCTTTGTTTTTGCTACATGTATGGACTGGGGGTGACGGTTATGAGCAGTTTGATGAAATGTATGTTGAGGACGAGGAGTGGGAACGGTTCGTCTTTCTTTTTCTTTTTTCAATCATCCATCTTGTGCGTCCGTTGGAACTTATCGTGGTTTTAGTCTTAAACAGGGTGGTGAGCAGATCGATGATCGAATTGTCGAAGTTCATTGGGAAGTTGACCATTCACGTTGGCGCATGATGCGATTCCGTAATGATAAACCCAACGGGAACCATCTCAGCATCGTCGACAATATTATTCAGAGCATTGCAGATGGAGTAGAGAAAGAAGCAGTAAAGCTATCAAATTCTTCTTTTGTACACTGTAACTCATGGCAACGTCCTTCCTTTGTTTTAGCTTCTTGAACGCTCTGATGCGATCCGCAATGCTTGGAAGGCACGCCTAGGTAAATCGGCTTCCACGTCTTCACATCAACAAATGCATCCACACGTGCTTCCTGTACCACCATCAAGATCAATGCCGCCTCCGCCTCCACCTCCACCGCCTCAACAACAGCGATCATCGTCATCACGACCAGGATCCCATCTTGTGCCTCAGGTGGAAATACGCTACGGACCTTTTGCTGAGCCGATGTGGAGTAAAGTCGCGGGACCATCCATAATTGCTGGAATGCAGCGCTAAGTGTCCATTGATATGTGCCTGGCGCTGGAACCGTGTTTCTGGTCTTGCTTTTCGGTTCCCTTTCAAATCCCGTATCGTATTCACGGACCCAAACCGGAAGTATCCATGCGTATGTTTTTATCACAGCATGTAATTTCTAATCATGTATCGCTTTGCCCCGTTGTCTTAACTTCTTTTTCATCTGATTAACCTGCATGTAATTTTATTACGCACCCTATGTAATTTGCTTATATATCTCCCACCATTGACGTGACGATCAGAAACGTATAGCTATCTTCAATCATTGGTGCCTTGCATAACAACATGATGTCGAATGACTCATTTACTTGCCAGGGTCCTTGTTCAGCGCTAAATTCAATGAGGAATGGACAGAAATGATGGTGAGATCAACTCTAAGCACAGTTGTAGGCTTTTTCTCCGATGCTTGATGATTTCGTGTGAGTTTGATTGTGCAAGACCTCAAGACTTCGAATCTCATGTCCATCAGAGTGGGTCAAGAATGCAACTGTAAGACGTGGCACTTAGGGATATTATGAAGCCTTGTGTCAGCTCCCTTGGCATGATTGTTCGGTCTCAAGACAATGTGCTTTTTAGTCTGCAAGACGAGCAAAAGGTGAAATTGAGAAAGTAAAAATCGTAACAGGTTTCGTAAGCATCAACAGATATTCGAGCAATTTGGGCGACAAAGGGCGAGGCATAGCGAGAAGATGACGAGGAAATGGGGTGCATATCTAATCGTTACAGATCGAGATTCAAGTAGAACGAGATGGAAATAAGGTGACGGAAGGCGGAAATATCAAAGCTGTCATCACGATTCGTCGGAGACGTGCTGCTGTACCCTCGAGAGGAGACAACAGGAGCTATTCATGAAGAAATAGAAAAATGTGCAAGAAGGATAAACATGTCATGAAATGAGTTGAAGAATTAATTGTGTCAATGATGCAGTGAATGAATAAGCAAGATTGCGGGAAAATGTGAAGAAGATTGCTGAAGAAATAATATAAGATGCGAAAGATTTTTGAATGCTTGAAATGGGCAGATGAATGTAGTGGAATACCACGACGGCGGGAGGAGTCAGAAGCGCAGAGGGAGTTGGCAAATTCCCATGACTCAATTTAAGAAGTCCAGGGCGGAGGAAAGAGGCGAAATGGCGAAGTCAGCATAATGGCTGGGCTTTTTGACCCGCAGAGAATAGGTATCCACGAAGCTGAGCGAGCGAGCGAGAGCAGGGGCTAGCGTACAGGGAGGGAGGGGAGACAGAGGAGAATCGAAAAAGCCCATGTCGAGTGGAGAAAGGACGGCCTCAAACGAGTTGTCGGAGAATCCTGAGCTGGAGTCTACAGATGAGTCCCGTTTGCAGGGTTTACCCGGAGCGATTGCAAGGGCTGCAAACTGCGCAATGGGCATGGCCTACATTAGGTAAGACGAGTTAGTGCTAAGTGCTAGTTTTCAAGGACATTCCGCTAGGAGTACCTCTGGAACATCTTCTGAGGAGGTTGAGAGCCAAGGCAGCACAAGACTCGGTGGTTGGTGAACGCTAGCATCGATGGGGGAGGCGTCGTCGATGTTGTTTTCAGCGAAGGGAGCGTCGCTGATATCGACAACATTGGAATCGCACTGGCCCTCGGTGACTGTCCACCAAGTGATGTCTGCAAGAACTCGCCTGCCAGACATCTCTGACGGTGCAGAGCGCCTGCAACGACGAGCGCGCACGGAGGCAGAAGAGTAAGGAGAGCGGCGGCCTGCTGCAGAGGAAGGAAAACGACGAAGAGACGGCATTGTGAAGAACGGCGGCCGAGGGCAGGGCCTTGAGGGTTGGAGGCAGACATTGGAATCTGCTTTTCTCTTTTATATAAGAGCAAAAAGCGTCACTCCGGTCACTCTCCACCTGCCGTCTTCCCTGTCTCCGGTTCTCAGCCACCAGCTCCGCACACAATCATCCACTATACCCAGTCTGACATCCCGCATGCCGATCTCAGTAATCTATTCGCTTCGGCTAACCTTCTCCACACCATGCCTGCTTCGCGGCGATTTCCATGTACTGTACGGACGCCGAGCGGTGTGATGAATTACGGATCATCCCTTGACTTTACAGTTGTTCAGCTCAACGTCACCAGCTTTCGACTGACACATGCACGCGTCTTTGTGCCCGGGGACAAACTGACGTCCAGCTCATACGTAACGGCGCGTTTGGACGCGTCGAAACTAGGTTAATTAACGCGTCAACTTCTCAGAGTCTCTTCTCACTAGTGATCATAGGCCAATCTCTTAAGCTTCACTAGACAGTTAGATGTTGCCTCTCGTCGGATCCGTGCTATTGACAAGAAGTCATCCAGTATGCAATTCTTTCATATAACGAGTGTCTGGCTCTCGAATCTTGCCTTATGTCAACCCATCAACTAGCTAATGCACAATAGTTCATCCCATCCATCGTCGCTGATTAGTTTAGCAACACCCCAAGACCAGAGTTGTGGTCATGGTCGTTCCTGTGCGGGAGCAATCCCAGCTCTCTACGTCAATATTTCATCAGTAGCATAGATAGGGGTTCGATCACAGTTATGAATGGCTTTCTTGTTGCAGCGGTTTTATATGCTGGACGTAATGCAGTTAATTCGCATTTGGTATTGTGCGGCTGATAGATATCAGATCCTCCAATCCTGGCATAAAACGCGACTTAGTGGCAATTACGGCGGCACCAAACTACTTTTGTAGTCATCCACTAATGCCAGCTGGGAGTTCATCACCGGTGGCGCGGACTTGAGATTTAGGGACAACCCTGAAGGTTGAGAAAGCTTCGCGAAGGCCGGAGGCGCTGAGCTGTCTGACACACTCACCAATAGCACTTCACGAACCATAGGGAGACAAGCTGTTTCGACTGCTATTTATTTTTATTTCTTCTGGTCGACTTCGTGACATTCGTTGGGACAGGCTGTTTTGGTGAAAGAGAAGACTTCAGATGCAAATGTCAGTCCTGTTACAAACCATGGATTCGAAACCTCATGAGTATTTAGATTAATGGTTATGATGTCTTCGTTGATATCGTCATTTATCTTTTGACATGTGGAACTTGGTCGCCTGGTTTGTTCTAGTTCGCCCGGATCGTGCGAACGAGTGTTGTGAACTGGCCTTGAGACTGAAAATTCATCTCAGATGACGTGGTCTCACACTACATGATTGATATATCCTCGGCGGAGCTTCAAGATGACCAGGTAACTGTCAGATACCAGCGCGGAAAGATTAAAGACCAATATACTCACACACTACTCACACACTTTAAGCTTGTCCTCCAAATTTGTCCGTTGTCACTATAGCGGGATCGCATTGGTTTCCCAAACTTCCCATGTAAAAGCTTACATAGACCTTACCTCATCCCGTGCTTCACAGAAGCCCCGCTACGTCTGAGACATGAGTAGTATTTTACGATAGACAAGACGAACCCCTAAGTAGTGTTCGGTTTTGACACGGGAATTCAGGTACGCTGACGCCCTGCTATTCGAACTTGTTCGCCGTCACTACTGGCCCACCACCCGTTGCATATGCTATGCGACGAGTATAAGAAGTCTGATCATTCAGTGGCATGAAGATTAGCACTTCAGTTTCCCTGAAGATTCCAAGGAACGAACAATCCATTAAACGGGTAGTGGTTTGAGACGAGGATGGCAGGTTTGTGTACGTAATTTCTGTTGACATGGTGAATCGAAAGAGGTTGCTACTGCCAAATTTGCATATGGCTGGAGTATTTCGCGCAGACGCATAACACAGGATTGGACCCATATCCATTTTGAACTAGAATTGCTGCAGGCCCCTATCACAGCGGACCATTGTCGGAAATTTTGAGCAATGCCATCATGCCGGCCAATGCAAAATGGTTGCCGGATATCCGCACCGGAATGCCATCTAAAATTAGCATATCTGCTATATAATCGGGAAGTCAGTATTCATAGGAGCCAGGTGATTCCTTATCAGAGCACCTGTTGCTCCTCCTCTCATCCTTGTATGACTTATGTAAGAGCTCTACGATGCCCTCTGAACCATTTAGGCCTTGTTTCCTACTCCCATGTCTGGCTCAGTAACTATATTATATGGTGCCGTCATTACTCCTGTCGACTCAAGGACGTGGAAAGCCTTGCCTATGTGTTTGATGGAGATCGGCTCGACTGGGAACATAGATTGGATGCTGGACTGTGTCAAGGAGAATCAGCTAGAAGGGACACTCAGCCAGAAGGGCTTAGCCACCAGCCAGGTAGTATATTTGAAGGATGGCGAATTTATCATTCCTGGTTTCATTGATACCCACACGGTATGCGCGTGCATACTCTTTGTCGGGCTCTCTGTTGATGACAATACCAGCATGCTTGTCAATTTCCTAATCTTGGAAAGTGTGTCTCTTAGTAATGGTCTCTTGTTGTTATGCTCATAATTGACCAAAGAGGAGGTCAATATGAACTGCTGGACTGGTTGAAAAACATTACCTTTCCCAAGGAGGCAGAGTTCGCCGACTTGAATTTCGCAAAGAAGGTGTATAATGATGTCGTACGGCGGTCACTGGACTGCGGAGTATGTTGCCTCAGTCATAATGTGACTACCGTCTTGATCTTGCTCTCAGACGACAACTTCGTGTTACTTTGGCACCCTTCACCTGGAAGCTACAAAGATACTCGCAGATGCTGCAAACCAACTAGGTAAAGAACCTTCGTGCCTGCCGTGCCTATCATCCAATTCTGGGATCTAATATCATGGTATTACTTTCAGGTCAACGAGCGTTTATCGGGGTACGTCATTCATCTCGCATAGCATTTGCCATGCTTTCTCATCGCGTCAAACTTCGGGGTAGAAATGCAACATGGATAGAAAAGAAGGAAGCTCGGGATCCTACATAGAAGAGAGCGGGGCGAAGTCTCTACAGGACACTGCATCATTGATCTCCTATATCCGTTCGCTCACTCCTGTCTCAAGTCACGCGAACATCGGGACCGCGCCAGAAGCACTTGTACAACCTATCTTAACTCCTCGTTTCGCAATCTCTTGCACAAGTGAAAACCTCCATGGAATAGGTGAACTTGCGGACCGATATGACCTACAAGAGCGGCGCTCTGATGAATCCAGAATGCGGATACAGACTCACATATCGGAGAACCAGGGAGAAGTGGGACATACCCTCAGTTTTTACCCTAATGCAGACTCTTATGCCCACGTGTATGATTTCCATGGACTACTCCGAGATACTACCATCTTAGCACATGCGGTTCACCTATCTGACGATGAAATTCAACTTATCAAGGTGCGGAAAGCAGGCATTAGCCATTGTCCTACGAGCAACTTCAATTTGAGGAGTGGTGTTGCTCCGATAGGAAGATACCTCGATGAGGGGTTGAAAGTATGTTTAAAATAAGCCATTTTCATTTCCAATTGACACTTGACCCAGGTTGGACTTGGTACGGACGTATCGGGTGGATTTTCTGTGTCAATCTTGAACACGATTCGAGATGCATCAACGGCATCCAAAATTGTCGCCATGAGTAATTTACTCAGTCCTGAAATCACAAATTCTACTGAGACGGTTGACAAGAAACCAACCTCTCCACCTTTTCCTTCCGAATGCGCTCCGGTCTCCTGTTTTGCCAATCAACAGCTCCCCATAGAGACGCTATTCTATCTGGCGACGCTTGGGGGAGCGCAGGTCTGTAATTTATCTGAGAGGACTGGATCATTTTCTCCGGGAAAGAGTTTTGATGCTCTTCTAGTTGATGTGACAGGGGATAAGGGAGCTCTTGGGCTGTGGGGAATGGACGCTCAATCAAGTGGTGACTCAGATTCGAAGAGAAAGAAGCTTGAGGAGAACTTAGAGAGGTTCTTGTTCTGCGGTGATGATCGACACATCCTGAAGGTCTTTGTTCAGGGATGTTTCGTTGGTGGCAAATTATTCCGGAAGTGAGTCTATTCCAGCGCCCAGAAATGGCGTCATGTATTACATAAGAAGATCAAATGATAAATGATTTGCGGTAGATCCATCTATTTGTGTATATTGATATTCAAGGCCCTTAAATCTGTATTCAACCATGACCCTATCTTCGCATCGTCCCAGTAACGGATAGACAAGAACTCTGTCCGCTTGCAGTATAGAAACAATGTTGGAATTTGGATCTCATACGAGCCTGTGCGATGCATGTGATTCCTTTATTGTATTTTTATTGTTCTAAATAGGTATATAAGTAGTTTGTACTTGCTATCCGTTTGCCTCCCCCGTTCATATTTCAACAAATGATGGAGGACTCAACAATGCCTTCAAGCGCCGCAGAACTGAGAAGAAGCCCTCCACAGAAACCTCAGGAGATGTGTTTGCGCCTGTGGAATCCTCCATAAACTTGATCGAGGGGTCCAAATTTGTGAGTTCGGAGAAACGCGTGAAAGGACGACGTGGTCAGTCGAAATTAATAACCAAAAATCTTATACGAGAGCTTTAGTGGCCTCGAGTCACTCGATCTCCTGTGTCTTTCTTGATCGAGTAAGAGCCTCAACTTTATCATCACGGAAAGAAAAGCTCGGTATTTATGGGAAGAAGTGAGTCATTTCTCTATCCAACGCCCTTGACCCGTTGATTTTGATTCACTTGACTATGAGTAGGCGTTTGAAAGGTGATACAACCCTCCACCACGTTGCCCTGATGACCTTGACTTAGCAAAGCACACCAAGTTCTTGTCCCACAAGGACTGTATGGTACGTTATGATTGGTTCATCTATGTTGGTCTCTGAGAAAATTATTCAGTTGTGTGGCTCCATTTATGGCAATCATGCATCGTGGGCGTTACGTCTTCGGGCTTCTATCCGAACCTGGACACGTCTCTTTTTATCTTCTTCGAACTTGACAATATATTTACCGGTCAAAGATTCAGGAATTGTGGTTCCTATGCTTCGTTTTCACAATACTTACAAGTGAGTACAAATAAACTATCTTCTTTCAAGCTGACTTTTAGGGTACAGGAAACCAAGAGTATGGGTATTGCTGGATTGAAGATTGGGCAAAGTTCATTCCTAGGCCCAAATGGCGCAAGGAGGTGCTAGAACGGATCAATATCACGATAGAATGTGAAGACAGTGCTGCTATCTGATTTCGAGGGAGGGCAATATAATTCACCATAGGGTTCGACCACTTTGTGGACTTCCCCTGATATCGGGATTTCCACCCGTCGGAGTTGAATTACAAGGCCTGTATCATTTCCAGAAACGTCTTTTAAGATGTTTTTTGTCTGGACCCACTGAAGGCTACTTTGGCTGACGTAGAGAACAGTCGTTTGAGATTCCAATGCACCCAGTGTCCCAGGTATTCATCGTGCTTCGGAACTATGAGAAGTTGGTTAGAGATTGTATGTCCTTTTTTCGGTCGACTGGGCCATTGAAGTTTTTGATTCCTTTACTGCAGAGATCGATCACGAAATACATTACGACGGACAAACTCCCATGAAGAGATGGAACAACTCGCTTTGGATACCTGATGCACCCGACACTGGCTGCAATTACTGAATCAGGATTTATCGACGAATTTACATGACTTGCTGCCTTGATTATGAACAACGATTGTAAACACTGAGTCTAGATGACATTTGGGTTCTGTTGTCCAAATTTGTCACGGACTCCTATTTCTAGTGATCGGAAAGAGAGATATATGATTGACCAGAATGAAGAAACTATAAAGCATTACTCAAGGAATCACTAGTCAGATGCTATGAGTCTCCCGTATGTCTTCGTAGGCGAAAGAGGATTTTCTAGATCTGTCAAGTTCAGAGCGATCATCGCGTGACTGTGGGAGCAAGGCACTAGGCCCCACTAACAAATCACCAAATGTCGCAGCTTGAACGCCAGAACAATGGAACCGCATAATGTGACAGTCACTGACTGGGGACCAGGGGCGACTTACACGAGTGTTAATCTCACTCTTCCCCCTCAAGACTTCCTCCCGAACGATGTTCCACAGTCTGAGCATGCTGCCCTTCATCCACGATCACGATACAGATGGCAAGATCATGACTAATTGTTCTAAACGGCGGAAACTTGTGGCAGAAGGCCCAACAAATTCGGTACAAGCGGATCGTGGTCGCATCAGAGGGCGAAGGGGCCACTTGAAATTAATGACTGAGATACCGTTTGACATTCTCTATGAAATATTTGGGCACTTAGATCCCATTGATCTCCTTCATCTTTCTTGGTCGACTAGGACTCTGAATTCAATCGTAATGTCTAGGAGTGGCAGGATTCTATGGATCAATGTACACCGGCTCAATTTTCAGGTGGCAAATTATTGACTGGCACTTTCTGCTGCAGGTTTTTGAAAGACTCAACAAATCTGACAATCCTCCTCCAGCATGTCCTGTGGACCTCAACCTCGCCCAGTATACCTTTTTCTTGTTTGGAAAACGTTGCATGGTATGATCCGCGTTCCTGGTTCTGATCGGATTTCGTAAACAGTCTACAGTTATGTGAAGTCTGCCTTGGAAATTATCGTTCTTGGTCAATGAGGCTTCGGATTTGCCGTCATTGCCTAAATCCAGAGAGGTTTGAAACATGCCTCATCACAATCGACTCACAGCATGATACATTAATATTAGGTTTATACGTGCACCGAAATGTGAAAGTCCTCTTGAGCATACCTGGTGGGGCCTTGCTCGAATTTTAACTGGTGTGTTTGGCAGGATATATTATGTCTATTGGTATTCACACATGCAAAGCCCGTGGTATGTTTTTCTTCAAGGCAGAATATGACAAGGTTCGAGAGGAAGTGAAAATGATGGATCGAGAGACTCTACTTCTCCGACAAGAGGAATGGAGACAAATACGTAACTTGGAGAAAGAGGTAAACCAGCTTTTCATCCACAATAGAGGATGGTTGTTCACCTTCAGTTTTTCACAGGCTGAGATGGATTACCATACCTGGATTCAAAATAAACGCCAGGAGAGGAGAGATGAAATATGTTTAATAAGACAGCGGAGACGAGAAGCGTATGTTACCTATCGATCAAACTTGATATTTGGCTGATTCTGATTCAGTATCCTTGAGAAGCTCAGTGATTTAGGTATATCTCTCACAGTTGCTTTTGCCTCACATCCAATTTATCAACCCATTCAAAGGCTGGAAAGATTCGGAGGTCTGTTCACTTGCACTTACTGGCGTGGCGGAATACTCGAAGCCGAGACTATTGACGCAAAAAGGTGACGATTTTTTCGCGAGACTAATTTAAAATGGGGCTTATATGACTCTTCTGATATCCAGAGTGGAAAACCCTTCAACCTGTCTTTAACGAGCGTTTGGAGAGGTTTGGATTGATTGTTCAGCAAGGCCGTCAAAAGGGTAGGATTTTATACCGACTCAGTGTTCTACAAGACAAGATCGATCGTACCTGCATACTTCTCCTACTCGATCACGATGAACGCCCGTTTGCGGAGGATATCGCAGTCCTCGAACCTTTCAGGTCCACGATATTCCTAGATACACGCGACGAGCCTGAATGCATGTCCATGAGTGAATCAGAATTTACCGAGATTGTGGTGAACTGGCACCGCGAACGCAAAGAATATATCTTGTCTTTGCTACCCAGAGAGCTTACCGAGGATATTGAAGGAAACCCAGTTCATGACCCCCTGTCCTTGGAAGTTGCATATTTTCGTGGAGATGGTGAACCCACGATACAATACTACTATCAGGCCATCTGTCGTTCCAGGAAAGAGTCTGGTGCGTTCCCCAGCAATGCGCCGAAAGAACTATTGCTCCTAAGTCTAAGGGAATTCCGGCGACCCTGGGAGTGGGATCGAAATAGATGGACATTTGACTCGGATAGATATGTCATCGCAACAACTCTGATGATATATCTTGGAATGGATCCCAGGTCAACCAGACCCGGGGATTTCCTGTTCCATTGCAACCATATTCGACTTCAGTGTGCTCAGTGCGAGCCTGGGGAGAGGGGTTTGCACAATTGTTGGTCGGCTGTAAGTATGAAAGCGTATTTTGACCTTGAAGGCTCCTCAATGACTTTTCTTCAGATACAGCATGAATTACAATTCCACAGAAATAACGCCATCTTATTTGGAGGACTGAAGTGGCTCATTGATTGTCAGTGCTAGAGGGGATTATAACAATTGACATTTCACATTATTCTCTCA
>Ga0153976_1000724_pt1 | contig 11599 bp, 11 predicted proteins | sample TSGA060MetaG_FD_104717 | JGI IMG/M metagenome (GOLD analysis project Ga0153976, IMG submission 104717) | Attine ant fungus gardens microbial communities from Georgia, USA - TSGA060 MetaG | ecosystem: Host-associated > Fungi > Mycelium > Unclassified | place: USA: Georgia, Yuchi Wildlife... | reverse complement strand
TGTGTAGAGAGAGAGCAATGAGCTTGTGTTTCGCTTGTGTATGCATATGGAAGCGATCATACCTGTCAACCAGACGTCGACGGCTTTCCCTATGGCCAATGTCTTTGATTACTTGGGGGCGACGTAGCCAAGAGAGCTGGCGAGAAAAGTGAGTCGCTCGTCGGGAGAGTGGAGGAAAAGATGAGCAAGAGGATCAAGGGTGGGGAAATGGGCTTACTTGCGTCAGTAACCCGAGAGCCTAGATGGTTGGCTTAAATCTCCTGTAGAAAATAATGAAGAGATTTCTTGCGAGCTCTTTTTTCAGTAAGCCATCCATGGGGTATGAGTCACGTCGCTTTCGAAATGCATCTCCACAGCCAATACAAGTGAACATGATGGCAGCAAAGGATATAAAGCAAAATAAAACACTTCGGATGGTTTTTTTCTGCTCACTGATTTGAAAGTACTGAGCTCGGTGCTCTTCAGCAAAATCAAACACTATTATATTATCAGAGCCAAAAGCGTGGGAACCAGGAGACAGTTACCATCCCAAGAATGATGCTGCACGACCACGCAGACCCCACGATCTCCAACCCCAGCCTATGCCCAACTCTTCTACCCCTCTCTCGTAGGCACAGATTACTGCACAAATGTTTGCTTTCAGAATACCGAGCGTGCTGATCGCAATTCTCAACTTGGCGCTCTCAGAAGGCGTAACATGCCCTCCGCTTATCTGGCCCATCTCCCTTATGCAGGTGATCTGGAAAGCCCAGAGATTTCAAATAACTCTGAAGTCGGCCGCAAGAAGAGTTTAACTCATCAACCCTGGTCATCCTCAGTGGTCCTATCGCAGCCATATCGCTCAACTTGAACTCAAGGGGAATGCCTGAGTGGGTGTGATGCCATTGAGCGCGTCTGTAGAAAGTTTCACTCAGGCTCATGTGGTTTGTTCTTTTCTACGCATACAGCGAAGCAAAACTTCCCACAGTAAGACACCTTTCGACGGGGGTAGTCATTCCTTGGCCCTGAGGAGAATGTACGTGAATCAGGCCATCAGTCAGCATCCTTTTCCAGATAAAAAGCGAGGTGTTGGAAGGACCCTGGACCTAGTGGCCCACTGCTACATCATCACGATTTGGCTTCCGACTTTTCTCATGTGTCAATGTGGTGGATTGTGATGCCATTGTTATCTGTCATCTCACATTGACTCGCTTTAGGTCTTTGTAGTCCAGAGCAGCAACGTGCATGGTGAGAGAAGATGAGCCTTCTCAGTCTTATCCTCACCCTAATGGCAGGTGTCGGTTTCACTGAAGCTGTGTGTGGGACACCTGCAACCATGTCTCATGGTGTCCCCGACTCATGGGAGAGTGTTTCAAACATGTTCATTGTCATTCGCGGCTATAGTTATGATATGACCAACTTTAAGCTCCTTGCTGCAACGGGATTCCATGGCAATACTGATCCTATTATGACGGTCGGAATCTCGCTGGAAATGATGCCTCATTCCCCTTTCAAAAAGTCAACTAGCATTGCCTTGGCGCTGTCACCAGAGCCTCTGGTTCATTATAACTGGTGGAAGCAATTTTCGCGAGTGGTATATGCATCGCAACATCCATAGCCGTATGAGAAGGAGTGGGGCCGACTCGACCGGTTATGAGCTCAGAGCCAATTGGCACATCTTGGTAAAGGCTCATTCACTATTTTGTCAGATGAGTCCGTCTGACCAGGTTTACTATACTTGGGATGATGTCAAGGATACTGATTGAAACTTGGTCATCTTTGTATACATGCTTGATTCGCTCAAACCAACGCTCCCTTGCTAGTTATGTTCTCGATCTTCATACTCGCTCAGCTACAAGTTTTCGACAAGCGCCATGTCCTTGCCTGGTAGTGCTTTACTGATGATCCCTGTCCCTTCTCCTTCATCAATGTCATTCCTCAGCCTCCTCCAGAATATGAGCTCTTCAATTTCCCCCTCGCTCACTCAATATGTTTGATCACCACCTATTCCGAATCGGTGAGGGTCTTTACACTGCTCTTGACTCTTCAACAACGACGGATTACCCGAACAGCCTCAAGCTTATTGTGGTCATTAGTAGTGGTATGGCTAAGGGTGCCCGAAATACGTTGACGAGTCTTGAAATATTTTTGTCCATGATGACTGACTTTGTTGTCGCTCCTCAATGCATTGAACCTTACTCTTATGTCGCCATCGCAGATGGTCACAAACGTCGCAATATGGTTAAAGTTTGTGCTGGATTTTCTGATTATGATGATGCTGCCGTTGAATGCTGAAAGCAACAACGCGTGCCCATTGTCCTTGTCGCTGAATGTGGCAACCCTCTCGAAGCTGATGACACGAAACTGGGTAATTGTGGCAAGCACGACAGCCAAATTGTGCTGATGGCATCCTTGCAGAACGTGATGTTCGATGAGAGGGTGACAACTTTCGAGTACGAATTTTCAGCTTGATGGGTAACTGGTGTTAGATACGAGCTGGTTTTATGTGTAAATGCTGATACCAAGATTATCCCTGATCCCTGATTGGAAGGTCAGTTGTATGGTGTATGACGAACAAATCATACATCTTTGTGGGGAAACAAAGATTGCGAACTCATCTCACCTTTGAGTACTATATTTCCACTACACGACTAAACCCTTTGAGTTCGTGTTCGGTAGTGTTACATGTTGACCCGGTTGTTTCAGTATGTATTGTATCAAAGCACCAGAGGGTGATACTAGTTCATGGGTTCCTTCCTACTCTCGCGAATCCTGACATTGTGGAGCACTATTTTGAGAATGTTGCCGATGCCCTCACAAGAAAAATCGCTTCCTTCTCGGTGAAGATAAATATCTCACTATTCTCATAATGTTCCCAAGCGGAAAAATGTGCCATCAAGCGGTTTGCAAAACTGTTCCTAATACCTTCCAGGTTATTTTTTCTCAGTGACGTCGTTGGATTAATTCGACCATTCCCAGCCTCGCATAACCTGTGTTGGTTCAAGATTCATGTTTCTGCTCTTATTACTCGGCCACGTGACTAACAAAGAGTAACATAGGCTTATTGAGAGCATTGAAAACCTTGAGTTCGCACTCATGGCAACGTCATATGCCTCGCAATATCTCAATAGGAATGTACAGGTTGAGTTTACGCTCTCCCCGTCTCGGCCCATGTTTTTTTTCATTTACCACCGACAACGAACCTTGTGCTAGGTATGACACATATCTCGATGACCTCGATGACCCCCGCGTATGAGGAAGCCAGGTCGTTGGCGCTGCACAGTATCGTATTTACACAGGGGAAGCTTTCTTTACTCCTTTGGCATGTAGATTATCTGGGTACATAGCAGTGCATTCTGGAAATTGAAGTGGAGATGACTTAGACTTGGATAGGAACTCTGCAGCCACTGCTGGTGTCAATGTGTGCCCACAATAGACTTGAAGTAAATGGTACACTGGCAATTTTGGAATAGGCTACGGTAAAAATGTATCAGAATAAATCAAATACACCCATACATTTTTTGAAGCTCTTTATGTTTGACTTTTTTTTTTTCATGCCTCGTTCGATCCTATCAATGGTTTTTATATCTATAACTGCTACTCCATAAAGACCACGGTGTGTGAGACACAATATCCATGGTCCATGAATCGAGAACTGTTGCTTCACTTGGATGGATCTAAGTGGGAAGAATCTAGAGGATTTTCTAACCCTTCTTCATGTAAAGTAGAAAAATCATATCACACATTTGAGAGGTTCAATTAAAGAGAATCAAAGAGAGCAGTTACTGGAGGGTGAGTGGAATATAAAAATGTCCATCAATGATTAATTGCTCATATAATATTGTTCTCGAGAACTGAGATGTCCAGTCAATCACACCAGTCTTGTCATGATTTAACCCAACTCATTATTTCTTTCTCTTGACACTATGACAACCATGGACTGACACTCTTTCCAGAACAACACACAAAAAACTCAGCTATTCGGTGATATAAGCACTATCTCTCCTCATCATATTATGTATGCTGTCATGTTATCATCTCGCTCGAATTTTTTTATAGTAAAGATAGTCTGGAAAGGGCATGTGTTCGTGGTGCGAAGACTAGCAAGAGAGTATTTCTTAGTGTCCTCATCATGAAAAACTCTGGCATCTCTCTCTCCATGACCTATTTATTATCGATGTAAGTGGCCAGTAGAGCTATTTCGTTTCAACTCCAAGAACAATAAAAGAACAACATCTCGCCCGTGAGATTTCTCTTTTAGATCCTACTTTGACTGGTCTCGAAGTTGATCCCTATGCAAGGTGCATCATCTATGAAATAAATATGTTTTGGTTAAGATTGGTTGATGTTTTTATCAGGCTTTCCTTGTTCAAACTCATGTCTCGTTCGATCCCTCTCAATGGTTTCTACCCATGAGTGCTACCCCACAAAGACTAAGATATGGGCAACATAATATCTATAGTCCATGATTTGTCGTGGCATAGACTTCCATTCTTGCTTTATTCTCAATTACATAAATATAACTAGTGCATTATCTCGTTTTGTTGGTATCAATTGTCCCGCTTGATTCATCACAACTCAATAATCATGTGGTCCAAAATGAGCAGATAAAACAATGGTTGTTATGTCGTATACATATAGCATTATCCACCGGGAGTAACATCCTATCCATCATCTTGCCGCTTCATGTAGTTCCTCACCCATGGAGGTAGCTCCTCTATCACCTAGTAAAATATCTGTTTCAGTGTCCCTGTTGGACTCTGAATGACAGAACCTGATGGATTCCATTGTCATGGAATCTATACTTTCGTCTGAAGGACATTTTTCCTCGAGTGAATTGAGTATCAACTGTGACACCTGGAAACACCCAAATTAGCGTTGATGGTAGAGATGCAAGGAACAAGGATTTAAGCATACAATAAAGGGATAAATGAAGAATTGAGCACTAGTAATTAGGGTTAGTAAGGGAAAGACTAGCAACAATAATAACATACTAGCCCAGGATACTGAGAATAAGATCAGATGAATTTTGGAAAAGAGCAGCTTGCAGGCATGAGTAGACTTTAAAAAGAATGAGTTCTAGTCCAGTAGTTCTATAGTCCAGGCTTAAGAACCTGTCCATTACCAACTAACAATTGAATGGAAAGTCCTGGAGAATAATGTGAGCCGCAGCCTAGTTCCTTTAATTATTATAATCTCCCATCACTCATCGTGAAAGCTGAGATGCTGGAACGGCTCGTCAGTTTCAACTGAGATCAGGTTGCATCACAGCTGCAATGGACTGATCCATGTACTGGACTGACAATATCAGATGATTGACCTTGATCAGATTTATCGGTCTGCGCGCAATCGAATAGAATATTTGTCTGAAAACACCAGTTGATATATGGTCGGACCATGGTCATCAAGTTTCGTACTCCCTCCTGCATCTTCTACTCAAATGGCTGATCAGTACGGAGTAACACCACAAGATTATATGTTTGTGACCTGAAGAGTTCGTCAATTGAATGTTACTGCTGTTTCTCATTCTATCTTTCTCGAAGCAATAGCTGATGCCTTCTCAAGTCATTGTTGCTACATTGATGGTATACGATTTTATCTATCACATTCCTCAACAGGTGAGTCTTTGCAATTGTAAACGATGATTCCACATATCTCTTCTCTCCTAGATCCAGTACCTCCACAGGCGTGTTTCCCATTTGATGGCCGATTATCACCACTGACATATGAAACCCCAGGAGAAAGTGGTCAAAATTGCATGTCATATATTTTTATGTCCTGATAATTAACTGGGCAGGCATCATGTAAGTGTTATTTCCTTACTTTATTGGACAACTGATCCAATATTTCAGAGTACATTCATATAAAATGAGGAAATTATCTGACATAAATCAAATGCATATCGATACTAACCTGACCAACTTATAATAAAGCCTGGGAATCGAGATCAGTAAGCATTATTGTAGATTCAATTTTGATATCTTCATTGAATAGGATGTATTAGTGGTATAGATCAAATGTATTTGCTGCTCGCTCTGACCTACCTCTTTGCCAGGTGTATTTTTGGTATTGCAGGTATCGAGTAAGTCTCATCATGACTCTCAAGGACTAAAGTATCTGATGTCAATAGATTCACCATAACATTAAATACATTGGTAGTAAAGATTTTGCTGGTCCTGCACCTTCGAGCGATCTGGAACAAGCATTCGATTAGTGAGAGGGCTAGAAACATGGGCCAATGGAGTCATTGTATTGACTTTTCTGAATTCTAGTCACACTAATTGTTTATTTCATGACGGCAGGTATGTTTTGTAGAATTTTATTTCTGATTGATAGAGATGATGGTCGAAATTAGTTGAGGTCCTAGTAGGCTTTGAAGACAGTACAATACTTAACCCACCAACTGATCGTATTTTTCAGTCAGCGATATCTGTGGTGATAGTTAATGTATATCTCGACTCAGTTTCTGGAGTGCAACTTCCTCTTCATGGTTGCTGGGCGAATGCAACACATTTTGATAATATAGACAACAGTGTTGCTAGTGCCTTTGAGTATGTGTTATAGCATATTTCGCTTCACTGACTTGCATAATTATTCTCACAAAAAAGCATTATTAGGGCGACAGCAACCGCAATCGAAGTCGTCTTGACATTTATTAGGTTCACCATAACATACAAAACAAAAGGGGTTTTTGGTGATGGGATGCGCAGCCGTATTTCTCACATGAAAAACTCGACTCGTTTATTGTATGTATTTTACCGCGATGGGACCTTGCTATTCATACCGTGAGTCGAGAACTGAATATTATTGATCTGATAGATGGTCTCCTTATTGACCCTAATAATCAGCACTCCATACTTCATTTATCCCTTCGTTGTAAGTTAAAATCTTTCTTCCTTGTATCTCTATAATCATCATTGATTTGTATGTTGTCCAGGTGTCACGACTGATACTCAATTTGCTCGAAGCAAATTGTCCTTTGGATGAAAGTGTAGATTCCAGCACAATCGAAACCCTAAGGTTTTATCATTCAGAGTTCAGTAGGGACAGTGAAGTAGATATTTCACGAGGTGATAGAGGAACTACATCCCTGGGTGAAGAAATACTTGAAGAGGCAAGATGATGGGTAGAATGTTTGGTGTTGTTCATCCCAGTAGATGGCATTCGATGTAAATGACATAATAACCATTGTTTTCTGCTCATTTCCCACCACATGATTAGCGAGTTGTGATGAATGGATCAAGATAATTGATACCAATAAAACGGGAAGATCAGAAAATGTACTAGTTATACTCACGTAGTTGAGAATAAAGCAGGAATGGAAATCTACATCACCGACAATTCATGGACCATGGATATTGTGCCTCACATATCTTTGTCTTTGTGGAACAGCAGTTATGAGTAAAAAAATCATTGAGAGGGATCGAACGAGACATGAGTTTGATCGAGAAAAATCAAACAAAAACGTCAACCAATTATAATCACAGCATGTTTCATAGATGAAGCACCTTGTATAGGGATTAACTTTGAGACCAGTCAAAGTAGAATCCAAAAGAAAAATTTCACGGGCAACATGATTATATTTGTTTTGTTCTTCTTGGAGTTGAAACGTGATATCACCTCTGCGGCGAGAGCCTATAACTTCGTAAGGTAGGCATTGAGAAGTAAATTCAATTGCCAGAATTAGCTGAACTGACTATTTGCATTGATAATACATAGGTCAGGGGGAGAGAGATATCAGAGTTTTCTCACGGTGAAGACACCGAGAAATCCTCTCTTGCTGGCCTTTGTACTACAAGCATGTGCTCTCTCTAGATTGTATCCCGAGTAAAAAAATACGAGCGAAATGATAACATGACAGCATACATACTGTGATGAGGAGAGGTAGTGCCTGTCAGTGACGCTTAATCGGTTTTTCGAATTTCGTTAGTACCCCTGTTCAATATATTGTCTGTGTCCTGTAGTCCTCCCTTATGCATGATTTATGCTTTGGACCTTGTATACTTCCCTTAATCCTGCCTTTTTGAAACTATACCGCCGAATAGCTGGTTTTCTGTGTGTGATTCTGGAAAGATAGTCAGTCCATGTCCATCACAGGCTCAAAAGAGAGAGAGAAAGAGAGAGAAAAAGAGAGAAAGACACAACGACTTGGGTTGAATCATGGCAAGACTGATGTGATTGGCTGGATATCTCAGGTCTCGAGGACAATGATGATGAGCATGACACAACGCATTATTCATTGATGGGTATTCTTATATCCCACTCATCCTCCAAGAAGTGATTTTTTCGCAAGTGTAAGTGTGATGTGACGATAATTGTATTTTCTCTACTTTGCATGAAGAAGTGCCAGAAAATTGTCTATAGTTTTTGTGACAACCTCTGTCACAGGAAGTGGCGGTTCTCGATGAGCAGGTCCAAAAGAACCAGATAGTGTCGCCTTGAAGGCCTTCCTCCTCCTCCTCCTCCTTCGACAGTACTTGAGTGACGGTGCGTAAACTCAGATCTTAGTCGTTCCATCCGCCACTACTTTGCATGCTCGACCGACTCACAGCAGCAGCAAAGTAGGTAAACCTGTTGGCAGGCCTTATAACGGTCAAAGCGCTGTGCCACTTTGCTCTAGGACTCCAATTTTGTCTGAGGGTAGGAAGATCGATAGCAGCAGTAACCGTAGCAGCGGTGGTAGTGGTGAGTAAAGGGTTGCGTAAAGCCCCCTGGCGATGGGACGATGGAGTGGATCGAGGCGCCGGACGAAGGACTTGGCTTGATCAGGAACAGGGTTCCGGCACGATTCAATTTTGGGGTCGACGTCTTGCTGGGCGAGGGTGGTGGTGCTGTCAGTGCAAAAAGGGAGAGAGTTGCAGAGGAGAACATAGGTGACAATGGCTTTGCACAATGCGCTTGTGTTTTGTTTGTGTATGCGTGTTGAAGCGATCATACCTGTCCACCAGATCTTCAAAATACCAGTGCAAATACTCGGTTCCTTACCAAAAGCGTGGGAACAGTCACCAATTTTGACCGAAAACGAAAGAACGTTGATGCTGTATACCACCCTCTCTCCAGCAGAGCCCACGATCTTCAGCCCCAGCCTATGCCCAACCCTCTTGCCCCACTCTTTTCAGCACAGATAACCACATAAGACCTCAATTCCCAGACAGCGTAACGTGTCATCCACTTCTCAGGCCCATCTCCCTTATGCAGGCGATCTGGAAAGCTCTCCGGTGCCTGTAAAGTCATCCGCAAGAAGAGAGTTTGGTTCGTTTGGACCATGACAACATCGATCCTGGCCATTGTCACTGGTCCTATCGCAGCCAAGTCTCCAAATTAAGCAGGAGGGAAATGCCCGAGTGCCCATGATGTCGTCGAGTGTGTCTGCGGAAAGTTATATATGATCGATTTTTTTTCTACGCTACAGCAATGGGAAACCCCTCACAGTAGGACATCTTTCGATGAGGACACCCACTCCTCGGCCGTGAGGAGGATGTGCTTGAATCAGGCCTCGCATTCTCATCGGTACCCATCAATCACCATCCTTTTCCAGACAGGAAGCGAGGTCGTTGTAAGGGCCTTGGACCCAGTGGCCCGTGGATGGTCTACTGCTACATCATCATGATCTGGGTTCTGGCTTTTCTCATGCGTTAATGTGGTGGATTATGATGTCGTTGTTATCTGCCATCCCATCTTGACAATCTTCTCACTTTAGGTCTTCGCAGTCCAGAGCAACAACATGCATAGCAAGAGAAGATGGATCCCCTCAGCCTTATCCTCACACTCCATACTCATGGTTTCTTTTGGCTTCACTGAGGCTGTGCGTAGGACACTCGCAACAAAGTTTCATGGCATCTCCGACTCATGGGACAGTGTTTTGAGTATCCCCGTTGTCATTCGCAGCTATATTTATGACTTGACCAATTTGAAACCCGCTGTCGCAATGAGATTCGATGGCAATACCAACCCCATTACGACGGTTGGAATCTCGAAATGGTGCCTCATTTCCCTTCCAAAAGGTTAACCAGTATGGCCTTGGCGCTGTCACCAGAGCCTCTGGTTCAACTATCACCGGTGCATGCTTCTCGATTGGTATATGCACTGCAGCATCCATAGTCGTATGGCAGGGAGTGGCGCCAACTCGACGGGTCATGAGTCCGGGGCCAATTAGCACGTCTCAGCAAAGGCTCATTCACTATCAGATGATGAGACCGTCTAGCGAGGTTATATCTGGGATGACTCAAAAATACTAGTCGAAATTTGGCAATTTTCGAGTCGTATGCATTCATGCTTGATTTGATATCGCTCAAACCAATGCTCCCTTGCTAGTTCTGCTCTCGATCTCCGGACTCGCCCAGCTAGAAGCACGGTGTCCTTGCCTGGCAGTGCTTTTGCTGATAATTCCTGTCCCTTCTCTCTCATCAATGTCATTCCACAGTCTCCTCCAGAGCATGGGCTTTTCAATTTCCCCCTCGCTCATTTAATACTCAATCTGCCACAAGCTTATTCTGGTGTGACTAAGGGTGCCGGAAATATATCGACTCCTCCTGAAATCTATTTGTCCATGATGACTGACTTGGTTGTTGCTCCTCAATGCATTGCACCTCATTCATATGTCGCCATCGCGGACGGTCACAAACGTCGAAATTTGGCTAAAGTTTATTCCTGATTTTACGATTATGATGATGCTACCATCGAATGCTCAAAGCAACAACGCGCGCCTATTGTCCTTGTCACTAGATGTGGCAACCCTCTCGAAGCTGATGACGCGAAAGAGGGAAATCGTGGCAAGCGCGACAGCCAAATTGTGTTGCTGGATTCTTGCAGAAGGTGATGTATGATGAGAAGATTGACGATTTTTCCCTTTTGGGCATGACACATATGAGAAAGCAAGGCTGATAACGCTGTACAATATCGTAATGATGTACCTCTCGCAGTCTTTAGCCTCATCATAACGATGTCGAAAGCATGTCGATCACCGCAGGTGGAGTGGAGGTAGGGAGGCCGGATGTTGGAGAGATGTTTTGCACAGGGGTAGTTTTCTTGACTCCTTCGGCATCATAGCAGCGCATTCTGGAAATTGAAGTGAAGATGGCTTAGACGTTGGTAGGAACTCTGCAGCCACTGCTGGTTCCAGAACGGACTTGCAGTAAATTTTCTACTGGCAACTTTGGAGCAGGCTACGCAAATATGTATGAGAATATACCTGTAACGATTTGACACGTGATCTCCTTAGTTAATTTAGCATCTTAGCTTCGACCTGGTTAATACATACCTTTGAATTTCCTACCGAAGGGGTTCGAGATCGTAACACTGACCAAGGTCGACATTTTGACCTGTTCATGTTGAAAATTTTTCATGCCTCGTTCGATCATATCAATCGGTTTTCTACCCATGACTGCTGTCCCACAAAAACCACGATGTATGAGACACAATATTCATGGCCCATGAGTTGTCAATGATGTAAACTTCCATTTATGCTTTGTTCTCAACTACGTAAATATAACCAGTGTATCATCTGTCCACTCGAGCAGATTCCTCGAGTTATTGTCATTCAGGAACTATCTATAGGAGAATATATATAGCACAGTGTATCACTCAAGATGCTATGCAGCTGAGATCTGAGATCCAGAGA